>OQVL01000446.1_pt1 | contig 21602 bp, 24 predicted proteins | sample 1691501 | NCBI WGS metagenome assembly OQVL01 (sample SAMN03418253, study PRJEB22391) | human gut metagenome | biome: human-gut; feature: organic feature; material: feces | host: Homo sapiens | place: Tanzania | collected 2013-01 | reverse complement strand
GGCTCAGAGCCATGATAGCGGCCATGAGCATGGCCCATACGCGATGGATCTTTTTCATTTGCTTGTCTCCTTTTTGATGTTAGATTTTTTGCAAAAATAAACACCCATGCAAAGCATGAGTGCCGCAAACAGGAAATAGGCTGTAAATCCCGTGCCGCCCGTGAACGGAAGGGTAAATCCTGCGTTGTTGCAGGCAGTGATGGTAATATCTCGGTTGCTGCTGTCCAATACTCCGGTGAACAGCGGTTCCGTCATAAGGGTATAACCGGCAGGTGCTTTGGTTTCGGTAATACGGTACTGCACACCGATTTTAAGATTCTCCCACTTGGCGACGCCTGTACTGTCGGTGGTAATTTTGCCCACCTCCGTCCATGTCTTGCCGTCCGCAGAAGTCTCCAGCAGCAGCTCCGCACCGGTGAGAGGTGCGCCTGTGGCATCCACCTTGCGGACAGTGATACTGCCTTTCTCCTCCACGATTTTGACCTTAAAGTGAATGTACGCCCACACGGGGTCGGGCAGCGAGGTCAATGCCGCACACGCCTGGTAATTGCTGCCGTTGCTGGGCTCCAACAGCACAGCCTCCGTGCCCTCCACATCCAGCGAATAGCCGTAGTCGCTGCTCACATAGCCGTTCAGCTGCGCTGCCGCATCCTTCGTAGCCGTCACGGTCAGCACATTTCGCCGTTGGCTGACGCTCACACCGCTGATATTAGCGCTGAAGTAATACTGTGACAGTACACCGTTGGTGTCCGTGGCCGTACCCACATACTGGCTGCCATCCCACGTCAGTTGAATGGCGTTGCCGTCACTGAGCTGACTTCGGTAGCGCACCGCAAAGCTGGGGATCTTGCCGTGGTTCATAATGCGGTCAATGATGATGTTGTACGCCACCTCCACATCATCGCCCGCGTAATGAAACAGGTTGGCACAGGTGGTATCGTACAGCGTGTAGGGATACACCGAACTGCGGTAACCGCACACGAACTCCCACACCACCGCCTGCGTCGCCAGCTGCGCGCAATCCGGGTGCATATTGAAGCCGTAATTGCCACCGTAGCCATAGGCCATGGCCAGCGTCACAGCATACCGCTGATTCCATGTCAGATCGCTCCATGACGTGGAGGAATACTGCAAATTGCCGCTGGCGGATCGCACTTCCGGTTCCATACAGTAGGCGGGGACAGTCTCCCCGGTGTCGTTGCGGGTGAAGTACTTGAGCTTGTTGCTGGTGTACGGCCCCCACTGGGACACAGGCGATTTGTCCTCATGGTATCGGTACTCGTTGCCGCTGCTGACGATACCTGTGACCGTGGCGGCGTGGGCGGTCACAGCGGACAGCCCCATGACAGCCACCAGCAGACACACCAGCGTCAGCAGCTTGGGAATGGTTTTCTTCATATATCGTGTTCCTTTCTCCTAATGCAAAAGGCCGGCAGCATACGCTGTCGGCCTTCTGGTCGGGTATTTAGGTTTATCCGTACAGCACCACCACGATGTACTCGTCCGATGCCGCGTTGTAGCGAACAGTGCAGTTGAACCGCGCATACGCGCTGACCGTTTCCGCGCCGTCCATAGCTGCAAGGCAGGCGAAGGTGGCGTCCACATTACCCCGCACTGCGGCGGTCAGTGCCGCCTGTCCACCGTTCTCCGCCAGCCATGCCACGCTGTCCGCCGTACCGGGGAAGAAGCTGGAATTGGCCGCGGTCATACTGGTGTCGATGGTCACCCCGTACTGCGTCCGCGCATACTCATTCCCCGCCCGGATAGCCTCCGCGATGGAGTAGATGTCCCCGCTGGCGGCAGGCTTAGGCGCAGGCGCAGGTTGTTCCTCCTGTTTCTCTGCCGGTTTCTGTGCAGGTGCAGGTGCCGGTGTGGGTGCGGGAGCAGGTTTACCCTCCGGTGCAGGCGCGGGTATTGCCGGCTCTTTCGGTGCAGTGGGCGGTGCCGTTTCAGCGGGTGCAGGCTGTTTTTCTGCGGCGTTATCCGTATTTTCTGATGCATTTGCCCGCTCGATAGGCAGTGGCGCGTCCACACTGTCCTCGGTTTTTTCCTCCTTCTGTGGCATTTCAGCCTTGTCCTCCACAGGGGCGATAACCTGCGCCGTACTCTGCAGTGGAGGCATTGTCAATGCGGAGTTGTCCTTTGTCTGCCCGCAGGCCGTGAGCAGCAGAACGCCCTCCAGCGCGAGCAGTGCTAATCGTCTTTTTATCATTTTCTACACTTCCTTCTTTTCGCATTATTTTTATTCTAATCATGCTTGCACTTGGAAATCAATAGGTTCGCGGCCTTTATTTTGGGCGGCATAAGCATTTAAAATAAAAGCTTGACAAGCCTCTTGGTTCTACCACTTGGAGAGGATCTTTCCGTACATCTGACGCTTGTTGCTATCGAACCGCTTGACCGTCAGGATCACGGTATCTCCTATCTCAAAGTCGCTGTCCTCATACTGATAAGCATAGGAGCACATGCAGACAGTGCCATCCGGCAGGTTGCAGAAAACACCGCCGGCATACTTGCCGGAGATCACGGCCTGCCGGCGGCTGTTGACAGGGTGACGCCGCTCGGCACCCTCAAAGGGGTCAGACAGCGCCGCCTTTACGGAAATCCTGAGCCGATCCTCATCTGCATCGTAGTCCGTCACAACACAGTCCAACTCCTGTCCGGGGCGATAGACAGCGCGTAGGTCTGACACGGACATGTAACAGAGATCCTTCTGCGTCAGACGAATGTCATGACCATAGCACTCCACCGTACAGCGGACGGGGCCAACGTCAATGACACGGCATTTCAGCCGTGTGCCGGGTGTGTTCAGCTCTGCCCGATGGGCAAAGTAGGATCGGCGTGTTTTCATAGCCAACTTACGGGAAGCCAGCGCAAAACCGTTTTCCCTGTCCACCTTGATGATGTTGAAGGACAGCGTTGCGCCCATGATATGATTCAGGGACATTCCGGGCCGCCCCTCTCCTGACCACATTTCCGTTTCGGGGATCAGAATACGCACACGGTAAGGGACGACGATGGCGCAGGACAGTTCCCGCTTTCGCACCTCGCCGGTCCTGCGGCTGCGTACATTCAGCGAGAACATATCCACACCGATCACCGTACCGCTGAGAGGGCTGCCGCCGCGATAGGACGCGTAGATGGCGTTCCATTCCCGGCGTTCCTCCTCGGACAGATTGCGGTCCAGTTTATGGAAATCCAGATGGAAGAACTTCTCGCGGTCACTCATTTCCGGCTTCGGTGCAGGCGCTTGCTGCTCCGCTGCGGGAGGAGCTTCGGCCACGAGTGGCGAGGTGTCTTCTTCCGAAACAGCTTCTTCGACTTCTGCGGTGGTTTCCGGAACGGGTGGAGAGCCCTCCTGTGATGCGGGATCCTCCGCAAAGTCTACGGTCATATCCGCATCATCGGGGGACGGTTCTTCTGCATCTTCAGATGCTTCCGCTGGGGTCACTTCGGCTTCGGCGTCAGTTTCTGACGGCACAGATGGGATCTCCAAGTCTTCCCCGGGCGGAGCGCTCCCTGCCTGAATGTCAGGGGGCGACTGCTCGATGGGGGTGGCTACCGGTTCCACCGTGGCTTCCGTGATCTCAGAGGGAGGATCGGGCAGTGGTTCGGTCGGGATGGTTTTCTTCCTGGGCATTTGACAACCTCCTTTACAACGTTGTGTTTTTATTCGCAAAGAAACGGTGTGTACCGTCCTTTTGCTTCTGTGCAATGATCTGGCGATTCGGCAGTTCCTTGCCTTGCAGGGCGAGGGAGTGTTCCGGAAGCCAGATGAGCCGCTCTTTTTCTCCAATCTCTATACGACGAAAAGAGGGTTTGCGTTCTGCGGTCAAAGCGGCCACATAGTAAGAGGTCAGCTCATCGCCGAAGAGAAAACAGAGCAGAGCGGGCAGACTGGCGGGGATAGAGAATTGAAGCGGACACCCTCCTGTAATTTCCAGCATCACGTCGATACTCTCCAAAAGCAGCGGATTTGCCGTTTTTGTGATGAGCCGTATTACATCATCCTCCACACAGACAGCGTGAGAGATCCCGCTGAGCTGGCGCAGCATGGGCGTCAGATGTTCCGGGCGCATGGTCACTACTCGTTCCCGGTACTTGCCATACAGCAGTGCGAGAAGCTGGTCGCGCCGGATACAGCCGACCTTGCTCAAAATCTCCATGATGCACTTTTGCTGGTTGGTCAGCAGCATAGCTATATCACCTCCTATGGCCCGCCAAGGCTGTTGAGGTAGGGATCGACGACCAGATCGCTTTCACCCTCCGTGATGCAGTTGAACAGGACAGCCATAGTGTATTGGATCGAGTTGCGGATGTTGTGCTCCTGATTGGCCCGCAGCCGCTGCTCCGTATCGCGCAGTGTCATGCTGTCCAGGTCGTGGAGCCTGTGACGCACCCTGCTTTGCGGCAATGTGGCGTTGCCTACCCGAAAGCTGTCCGAATAAAAAAGCCGCTCGATGGCCGTTTCAAAAATGCGGGCCATCTCCGGCTCAAAAGAGGAGAGCTCACAGGCATCCAGAATGCCGGTAAGCTCTTCTTCGTCCGGTCCCTCCGTGACGGATGGACTGACTTCAATATAACTCTCATCGTTCTTCCTCTTATCAGTATAACTTGGCCGCGGATCCTGCGGTTCTGCAGGCGCAGCGTCTGCGGTTCTTGAACTGCTGGTTTCGCCGTTCTTGAACCTCCTATCCTGCGGCTCTGGGGAATCAAGAGCCGCAATATCGGAGGTTCTTGTGCCGCATTCCTCCGGCTCCATAAATGGCGCGCACTGATAATCCGGATCATCCATGGGCTGTACGCAGGCGAGATAGATCTGGTTGGCGTCGCCCCGTCCGCAGCGTTTTTCCCAAATCAGGTGAAGCTCCGCCAGCTTACGGAACGCGGCAGACACTCGCTGCTCACAGATGCGCAGCTCCCGCGCCAACGCTTTGCGGGGAAAGATCACAAAGACCTCGCCATTGTCATTGACCCAGCCGTTCCTGCGGGAGAGCTGAAATCGGTTCAACAGGAAGGTGTAGGCCACCTTGGCGTCCAGGCTCATTTCCGCGTACCGTTGGTCGGAAAATAACCACCGCGGCATTTGCAGATGGTGGACGCTTTGTATATCCGTTTGCTTCATGAGCGCAAACGCAGGGCGCTGGTTCAATTTTGCGGCTTTCATACCGGCCCCTCCTCATATCGTTTTTTTGGGAGTTGAAGAGTCGCTATTGACTCTGTGCATAAGACATAGCGGCGATAGACAATGTTTCAGTGGAGATCATTACGCTTGTGCGCGGCTTTCTGTTCCTTCTGCTTCATGGTAAGTTTTTAGACTGATGTAAGAGACAGGCTGCCCAATGCTGATACTAAAAACGCCTCCGGGATGCTGTATTCCATATCCTCACTGAGAGCATCTGATGAATAAAGGTGCGACCCTTCTGCTACAGTAGAATAATTCGTAATAAGACTGAATAATCGGCACATTTCGCTTGCAATCGTCATATAATCGTAATATAATAACGATCGAAACGATAATGACGATTTTGAGAGGCGTAAAATATGAAGTACGAAGAAAGTTATACGGTCGAACTGAAGCAAGAGATCAATGCCGATTTCAAAAAGGAGATCATCGCCTTTGCCAATTCGGAGGGCGGTGAGATTTTTGTCGGTGTTGACCGTGGTGGCAATGCCGTCGGCGTAGCAAACACGGAACAAGTGATGGATCAGATTGGGAATATGATCCGCGACGGAATCAAACCAGATCTATCCGCCTATACCTCTATCAGCTCAACCAAGGAAGCAGATAAAACTATTGTAAAAGTCACCGTGCTGCGGGGCGCAAAGCGACCGTATCATCTGACTGACAAAGGGCTGAAACCCAGCGGCGTATTCATCCGACACGGCGTTTCATCTGTCCCTGCTACCGATGAGCTGATTCGTGAAATGCTGCGTGAAAGCGATGGCGTGACTTTTGACAAATCGCGGTGTGTAAATCAGGAGCTGACATTCGTTTACGCGGATCAATATTTTGCAAACGCCCATGTTCCCTTCGGCGAAAGCAATAAGAAGACCTTAAAGCTCCTTGATGCAGATGGGTACTACACCAATACGGCATTGCTCCTGTCAGACCAATGCGAACACAGCATTAAGTGCGCCGTATATGAGGGGACAGGGAAAACCAAATTCAAAACCCGTAAGGAATTCTCCGGTTCGGTTCTCAAGCAGATGGACGAAGCGTATGAGTTCTTGAATCTCAACAACAATCTGAACTCGACCATTGATGGGCTGAAAAGAACTGACCACCCCGATTACCCCCCCTATGCGCTTCGCGAGGCTTTGCTGAATACCATCGTTCACCGTGATTACGATTATTCCGGCAGTACACTGATCAACATCTACGACGACCGGGTTGAGTTCGTTTCGCTTGGTGGACTGGTGAAGGGACTGACGATGAAAGACGTAATGGGTGGCGTGTCGCAGTCAAGAAATTCGGTGCTTGCAAATATCTTTTACCGTCTGGAACTGATTGAGAGCTACGGCACAGGTATTCAGCGCATTATCGAAAGCTATGCGAATTACCCCAATAAGCCCATCTTTACACCTGCGCCCGCTTCCTTCGTCGTAGTACTGCCGAAAATCATTACGTTGACAGACGACAACATGAGCAATGCGGAAAAGACACTGCGTTTTATCCGTCAGCGCGGCACGGTCAGTCGAAAGGAAGTCGAAACTCTGCTGGGCAGCTCCAAATTCCCCGCAATCCGTGCCTTGAACGAATTGCTCGCGGAAAATAAGATCGTAAAAACGGGGGCTGGCCCTACAGTACGGTACAGTGTATCGGAATAATCGTTGCAAAATCGGCATGGCATAACGATACAAACAATAATAACGATAACGGCGTTTGGCTGTAGCAGGCCGGACGCCGTTTTCCCATGTCCGAATGCGGTTATTCTGCCTGTTTTCGTGGCGCGGGCTTCAGCTCCACCATGCCGAGATCGTCGCCATCCGCCTCATAGGTAAAATCATCATCCTCTGCCGTAAAGACCTGTGGCTCTGCCTGTGGGGCAGATGTCCGTTCTTCGGCAGGGGACTTTTCTTCCTTCTGTGGCACGGTGACCGGTTTCTCCTGTGCCTTTTGCTTCCATGCGGGGATATAGTCCACCACGCGGCAGGTCGTAAGTCCGGCGAAGTCTGGTAATTCTTCCGGCGTCAGCTTATAAAGCATCGCAGGCCGGTGGCCTTGGAACAGTGCCAAGCACTTTTGCTGATCCAGACGCAGCACCTCATCCGGCTGCATCAAGTCCCGCTGGATATTACTGCGGGTCTTGGAATAGGGCCGGGTGCTGTTATAAATCGGCGAAAACAGCGGCTGCATGGGCATCTGGTTATTGGTGACAGCGATGGTGACTTTGCCGCATTTTTCCGAGATATACTTGGCTGAGGTCAGGTCGTTGCAGCCCATATAGATGGTCTGGTTAAAGGTGTTGAGCTGATTTTCCCATTCCTTGCCGGGGTATCGCTGCTGCCACTGGCTGAGGCTCTGCACCACCACCTGACACGCAATGTTGAAGCCGCGCACGCTGTTCAGTGCATCGGCAATGCCCTCCATGTATCCGATGTTGCAGTATTCGTCCAAGCAGAAGTTTACCAGTATCGGCAGCCGACCGCCCTTGCAGTGGAGCCGTGCGTAGTTGGAAAGCTGCGGTATGGCCAAGGAAAAGAATAGTGAACTGAGAAAACGGTAGGCACTGTCCTGCGCGGAAATAATGATGAAATACGCGCAGGGTCGCTGTCCCGGCAGTACGAGATCAACATCGTGGTTGCGGGTGATGGCGTCCACCAGTTTGTTCTGGAAGATGGCAAGTCGATTACCAAGGCCGGTGATGATGTTGCCCCAGAGATTTTCGCGGGCTTTCAGGAACAATCCATGATGGCCCTTGGCGGGGTGATCGGGCGGCAGCGACGCCAGCGTGCGGTTCAGCTCATTGACGCTCATGGTGGAGAGGATCTGATACACGTCGCCCAAACCCCGCTGCTCGATGGGCAGCAGATCACCCTTTTCATCCCGCAGATTGCAGACGTAGTGGATCAGAGCCATCAGGAGATTCAGCTCCGCACGGCTCCAGAAGTCATCGGCCTCCTTGGGACTGGAGGTGTTCTGGATAATGGTGTTGGCCACCGTCTGCACCAGATCCGTTTCCGTGTCCAGCCCATAGAGACAGTTCCAGCCATCCGAGTGCGCCATGTCCAGAAAGTTGACTGCTTTGACGTAATGGCCGTTTTCCCGGAAGTAAGGGGAAAGCTGCTCGAACAGCTCGCCCTTCGGATCGACGCAGAATACGGACTCCTTTCGCTGAGCGCAGCCCATCAGAAAAGGCAGGATCAGGCCGCGGGTCTTCCAGCTGCCCGGTGCGCCGATGCAGAGAAGGTTGTTGTTCTCGCCGGGTACCATGCGATGAGCCACATAGGCGGCGTATTTGTCCGGGTCCTCCGGCCGTTCCTTGATCTTGCCCAGCAGCATCCCGGAGACGCTGCGTATGGGGCCGATCTCCAGAAAGGCTTCCATCTCCCGTTTGGTGAGGAAGCCGGAGGAGCCATGCGTCCCGTCCGGGAGAATATCGAAGCCTCGTGGGTCTCGCGTATACTTATAGCCGGAAAACCAAAGGTAGCCGCGTTTGGTCACAAGGCAGAACATCAGCGCAAAGAACGCAGTGGCTTTCAGCCCAAAGCCGGAGAATATCGCCAGCCAGTTGCGGATCGGATCGAATATCCAGATGGCGGTCACGTCCTGCCCTGTATTATGAAAGACCGCGTCAATACCAAGGCGCATGGAGTTCAGGAGCATCCCGTAAAAATACCAGCACACCAGTCCGACGGGAATGTAGAGAGGCAGTTTCTTTTTATGCCGCTGGAACCATACGCCCCAGCGGGCTTCAACGGTATCCTCCAGCTTTTCCAGCAGCTTTGATAAGCGGGGCATGGATCATCTCTCCTTTTTCTGTGACATAGGGGGTATCCAGTGGACGGTAGGGCTTCGGCACATCTCCCAGCAACTGCGTGATGGCGTCCTCGGTCAAGGTAAAGACCCGCGCTTTTCCGGTGTTCTGATAGCGTGGGCCCCATACTTCTGCTACCTGCTGCGGCAGAGCGGCCAATACGAGCTGCGAATGATCCTGCTCTTGCGCCAGCGTATAGGCGGCGTCCACACGGCGCAGCTCCATATCAGCCGCCAGCACGAAGGGTTGTCCCTGAAACAGCGCGTCCCAGCAAGGTCGGTCAGGCGGTGGAGGGCGGTAATGGCCTTTCAGGGCCAAGCGGGTCAGTCTATGCCGGTAATCCGGCTGAGCCATGATCTGAAGCTGTGTCACGCCGGTATCGTTGCAGGGCAGAAGATAAACCGGCTGCTGGAACCAGTGGGCAGCGGCGCCGTAGGTCATGAGCCTGCTTTCCTCTCTTGGTGTGGGCTTATCCAGTTCGGTAAGCATATCCGAATAGCTTTCGCCGCAAAAAAGGAAACTGCGTGTTCCCGGCAGTCTTGCAGTATTGTTCTGAAAGGCGGACAGCTCATCCATCGGGCAAAGGCAGCCGATGTCCTGACAGATGTAGTGCGCGGCACAGAGCAGCTCCCCCGCGTGGAGCAGAGCCGCCGTGCGGGTGCTGCCCCATGGGTTACGACCACGGCCGCGACCGGCAGAGGTGAGAAACAGGGCGTTTCCCTCCGCCAGCTCATCCGGCTGCGTGGCATAGACGTTGACACCGGACTGATAGGCTGTCAGCAGCAGGGAAACAAGCCGCAGCCGCCGCACGACGGCATCCGCATGGTACGTTCTCGGCGTATCCGGCAGCCATATGGTTCCCGCCAGCAGCCGACGTCCCTCTGCGGTAAGGATCAGGGCCTCGCTTTTGCTGTGGTACTTAATGAGCTTCATCGCCAGCAGGTTCGATAGCTCTGTCTCGCTGACGACCCACAGCAACTGGGCGGGACGGATATACTGGCACCATCCCAGCAGCCGCAGCGCCTCGATCTCACGCACACAAAAAACCATTCGCACCCTCATTCCTGTGAATGCCGAAAGCACCCTTACACCGTGCCGGTGTAAGGTCACTTTCGGCGTCTTTCTCGCATCAAAACTGTTGGCTCCCCGTAGAAGGCAGGTTTTCTACCGCTGCGGGCAGGAACAGGGGTACGGAAAAGCTTGCCGGCAAAAGGCTTTGCGGGGCGTATATACCCAACAGATTTTGCTTTCTGAGGAAGCGCGGGATTTTGACCCGTTTTGGTGGAAAACCTGCTGGGTGTTTCTGCCTTAATATAGCCCGGTAACACTGTAATCTCCCGCCCGTGCGGAGAAGAAATCCGGCGCGTCCTTCATGTCCAGTACGGTGATGTGACACACATTCTGGCAGCTTCGTGTAGAGAGCAGTGCTACCGACAGCGTATACTGGTCATCGTCAGGGATCACTCTGCCCTTGATGGCGTTGCTGACCGCTTTCCAGCCCTTGTTGTCCTGGTCAAAAATGTGGCGGCCATCCACATCGCTGTATTCCTCAATCACCAGCAGCGCGCTTTTGAAATGGGGGAGCTGCCCACCGCAGGCTTCATAGGCGTCCAGCAGCTCCACCAAGGTTTCCGTCAGCCATGTAGGTTGATTATTCAAGAGCTAGCGAGAAGGCCGGTCGCATATATTCCTGTGCGTTTCGGCTTAATCCGCATTTTGATGCCAAGTTGCTCCAGTTTTCTCGGACGGTTTTCAGAATATCCGCTGCCATGGCTGCTGCGTCCTTAGTATTGATCTCACAATACGGTGCAATTTCCAGCGCAAGCTCAAGGGAGATCGTCGCATCGTCCTCGTTTACACAGAGGGATAGTTCGTCACCTTCCGGGACAGGGTTTACATCGTACACTGGAGAAAGATGCCAGCCATCCGCCTTGAGGATAAAGCCGTGGTTTCTCATATGGTCATCCGTATTGGACACGGCCATGTTGAATACGATCCGCTTCCATAGCTCCGTCAAATCTCTTTTAGGAGCAGCACCGTTGGCTTTGATAAAGGACACCAGTTCAAGATAACTGGAGCCGTCCGCTGCCGATGCCCCATCGGTCTTGCCGAGCATTGTCATGGCGGATGCGAAATGAATACGCGCAGCACCATTCCGGTCAAACCTTCGTACAAGAAAGGTGCTGCCGTACTTGGAGAAGTCGATCAACATGGACTCTGGAACATCCAGACCGCAAAGTCTTGCAAGGTCATGGGTGACCTTTTCCCATGCGCCCACATTGACATCGTCGTGCTTGGAAGGAAACTTGGCGATCCATAGATTCCCCTTTGTATCCAGAACGGTAGCTTTCGGACGAGCACCGCCCAGCGAGGAACCGGGTTTAATGAGCTGATTGATCCATTTCTGCTCGAGACCGGACTCATCGTTTTCAAATTGGCGGGAGGCTTCTTCCAGCGTTCGCAGGCTGGTCCAGGGGGGTGTCGGGGTTTCCGAATCATCCGAAAGAAACGGCCCATCTTTGTCCAGCTTGAAGCGGATAGCTCCCATCCGAGTCTCGTCGTAGACGCCCATCAGGAAATCACTGTCTAAGAGCTTTCTAGGCTTCCGGCCTTCCTGTTGAGCCAGTATTCTTTCTCTGCGTGTCATCAGCAGACGACCCCAGCGGTCAGGGGAAGAGTCGGCGAAAAGGCCGAACACATTTTTTTCGCCAGTGGGATACTGCCGTCCGGCATACAGTTGAAGATCTGGATCGAGATACATGTAGTTTGAACTGCTTTTTAACCAGTCAGCATCATACTCAAAGGAGTAGCTCTCACGGCCACGAACATTCTCCACGAAGAGAGTCCCCAGGAAGTTTGGCGTTGTAGATCTGAAGCTCTCATAGACATAAATTACTTTTTGGTTTGACGCCACGGTTAATCACCTCCGTTTCGTGGTGCTCTCTTGCGCGTGGTAAGTTCAAGGTCTTGGAGTTTACGCCCCAGCTCATCATCCTTTGCAACGAGCAGAAGGTCTTTATCCATATTGTTCAGTGCGTGCAGAACTGCGGCATAGATCCCAATCGCGACAGAGGGGTTTCCCTTTTCAACATTCCACACTGTGGCTCGGCTCACACCGGCTCTTTCCGCGACCAATTCGGCAGACAGATGCCGCCGTAATCTGGCAAGTTTGATCTGTTCTCCCAGCTGTTCTAAAATCGCCTGCGTCTGCGGCAGCACAGCAACACTCTTTCGTCCCATTCTGCACACCACCTCTACATCATCTTTGTGCTTGTTATTATAGACGATACATCTATAATTGTCAATAAATAAAGACATTAAAAGGCGGCGTGTCTGCGATTATCCCATACTTCATTGTGTGCTGACTACCTTACCGATATGCATCCGGCCTTATGAGGTCTTTGTTGATTGCACCGCAAAGGGGACAGATTACAGCTTCTGTGTTCATTGGATGCTCATCTCCGCCCTAAGGATTTGATAAACTGAAAAGAGGTTGGTATCAAAATGTGATACCAGCCTCTTCAATAAAAAGTTTCAAATTATTTAGGAAAGACGAGCAATAAAAAGTATCCGAGAGCGTAAAGCCCGCCATAAAGCAGGCCAAATCAGCCGAGAATTTAGTTCAAGTCCTGCCTAACGCTCTGAAATGCCCTTGTGTATCTATAAAACACGCTTTGAAAAAACAGGGCATAAAAACGCTGAAACCCCTGATTTCTCAGGGGTTTCAGGTGAGTGTATCTATTTTGGTCACTCAAGATGGTTGCGGGAGAGGGACTTGAACCCCCGACCTCCGGGTTATGAGTTTCTAACAGAGAAGCTCATAATCCGGAGTTTTTTTGTTGTAAAGCCTTTACCAAGAGGCATTGCAGGCTCAAATTGCAAATAGCCCGGATTTTGTTATCTAATGATAGCTTTTTTTGCAAAAGCCAAATAATTTTATTCCTTTTGCAAATCTATTGCAAACGAGGATTTTGCCTTACTGTTTCCGTTCAAGTAATAAAGAGGAGAACAGAATCATGATTATTACAATTACCAATTTTAAGGGCGGCGTAGGAAAGACCACGACCGCATTGAACCTTGGGGCTGCACTTGCCTCAGAAAGCAGAAGGGTCTTGCTGATCGACAACGATCCGCAGGGGAACCTTACCTCGGCTTTGGGCTACACGCCCGGCGAACAGAAGAACACGCTGGCAAAGCTGCTGCTCGTCCAAATCGACTCGCCGGAGGATCTGGAGCTTCATCTTCCCCGTACCGTGATACATACAGAGACCGGCATTGACCTGATTCCTGCCAATAAACGCTTGGCAGATGCCGCAGCTCGCTTGCAGGTCATGCAGCTTTCGCAGTACAACATGGCGGAAGCGGCAGAGACACCCTGCGAAATGATGATGGACAGGCTGTTGGATGCTTTCCGTGAACAATATGATTATATCGTCATTGATTGTGGCTTGAAGCATGAGCTGCTGACCGTCAACGCACTTGCTGCAGCGGATTACTGCATCATTCCCGTGCAGGCACACTTCCTTGCCAGCGAGGGCATCCCCGATGTGCTGGAGCTGGTCAAAAATGTGCAGAGCCGCTTCAATTCAAAGTTGGAGGTTGCGGGCATTCTTCTTACCATGTATCAATCCCGGCCGCAGCTCTGCCAGAGCGTCCGCGCCGCGGTCGCAGAGCTGTATGGTGACAGCCTTCGGGTGTTTGAGCGGCCCATCGAGCAGACCATCAAGGTCGCGGAGTGCCCCGCGGCAGGCATGAGCATTCTCGATTATGCACCGCGAAATCCGGCGGCGGAATCCTATCGCAGTCTCGCGCAGGAGGTGCTTCAGCTTGGCTAAACGCGATATAAATGACCTGCTGAAACGGCGTATGAGCGCGACGCAGCAGGCGGCGGAGGTCACAGTAGGCGATGAAGCCTATGAGGTGCTGTTCCAAGGCAAGCTGGCATCGCCCGCCTCAAAATTTTGTGATCTGCCGCTGGACAGGCTCCGTCCTTTCTTCACTGCGGACATTGGCTTTCACCCATATCCGCAAGAGAAGCTCAAGGCGTTTTCACAGCAGCTTGCAGAGCAGGGCATCTATGAGAGGATCATTGTGCGCCCTATTCCCGAAAGCGAGGACTACGAGATCCTCGCAGGGCATAACCGTACTGAAGCGTGGCGGCTGACTGGACACACAACGATCCCTGCTGAAGTCGTGAACGCCGATGATGCAAGAGCAGTCTCCATTGCTGTTGCCACGAACCTCCTGCGGCGGCAGGATCTTACCATCATAGAGCGCGGCAAGGCGTACAAAGCAGTGCTTGATGCAGAGAAACGACAGGGGTCAAGAACAGACATTGGAACTTCTGGCGAGAATCGCCAGAAGTTCCTCACCCGTGAAATTGTTGCCGATTTCTTCGGCGTGACCGAGTATGAGATCCGTAAAGCCATCAAGCTGGCGGGGTTGATCCCACCTCTCGCCGACATCCTGGAGAACAACCCGCGCAAGCTGCCGATTGCCTGTGCCGAGCTGATCGCTGACTATGACGCAGCTACGCAGCAGGCATTTGTGGAGATGTGTTCTATCGAGGACTACACACTCAATAAGGCTGCTATGCAAAGCATCGTCCATGCCTGTCCACCTCCATCTGCAAATCATCAGGACATTTTCGCTGCATGGCGGCAGGCACGCGCAAGGGAGACACAGAGACGTGCTGCACTGCCGAAGAAAATCAGCTTTGACCGCAGAAAATTTGCCCCCTACCTTGAGAGGTTGGGCAGTGATAAGGAAATTGAAGAGCTGTTTTTGGAGTTCTTGCGGCAGCGGGTCAACTGATGTATAATCACAGAAAAGAAAGAGAGGATATAACGCTATGAGCGAACAGGATAAGATACAGCTTTTTGAGAATCAGAAAATTCGTACTGCATGGGATACAGAGAAAGAAGAATGGTATTTTTCTGTTACCGATGTCATTGCTGTTTTAACAGAACAGCCTACCGCACGCGGGGCAAGCAACTACTGGGCCAAACTCAAGCAGCGTTTGAAAGAGGAAGGGGCGGATGAACTGCTGACAAATTGTCAGCAGTTGAAAATGATTGCCTCAGACGGAAAGCGCCGCGCAACGGATGTTGCCACGACAGAGCAACTTCTGCGTATCATCCAGTCTATCCCATCACCAAAAGCTGAACCGTTTAGGCTCTGGCTTGCAGAAGTCGGTCGGGAGAGAATTGAAGAAACCATTGACCCTGAACAGGCCATTGACCGGGCCTTGGAAACCTATCTGAAAAAGGGATATGATCCCGATTGGGTGCATCAAAGGCTGCTTTCCATCCGCATTCGCAACGAACTGACCAATGAATGGCAGAAGCGCGGCGTGGAAAAGGGCCGCGAATTTGCGATCTTGACCGACGAGATCTCAAAGGCATGGTCCGGCATGACCACGCGGCAGTATAAAAACCTCAAGGGGCTCAAAAAGGAGAACCTGCGTGATAATATGAGCGATACCGAGCTCGTGCTGACCATGCTGGCGGAAGCGTCAACGCGGGATATTTCCAAAGCGACAAAACCAGATGGTTTTGCCGAGAATGTGAAGGTGGCCAAACGTGGCGGTAATGTTGCAAATGTTGCACGGCAGCAGCTTGAGGCGGAAACCGGCCTTCCCGTCATCACAGCACAGAATGCCGCACAGCTAAATGCGGTGGTTACAGAAATGATCGAAGCGTCGGCGCAAGTGCTTGACCGTCCGGATGAACTTAAAACAAAATAACATTTTCCTGACTTCAGGAAAATGTTATTTCAGTGCAGACAAACGCAAAATAAGATAAGAAATGCTGAAAGGCTCGACACCGTAAGGTGCCGGGCCTTTTCCTATGACTCCGAGGTGAGAGAAATGAAAGAGACAACAAATAACTGCCGGTCCCGCGCTCATAATCCGTTTGACGACGGTGCGAGGGAGCGTTTGCGGCGCATGGGGCTGCTTACCGAGACGGGGAGCATCGAGGCGTCGGCCTTGACTGCGCTGGCTCATACCTTCGCCGGATTGCTGTTTGACGATTTGTGCGATGCCAGTCAGGACTATTCCGGTGTCCAAACCGAATTGCAGCAGCTGTTTGACGCAGTGGATTGTGCAGAGCCGAGGCAGAAATTTCTGCTGCTCTGCCTGCAATATGACCGCCTATCCCAAGTCCTTCCTGATCCCATTTGGTGGATCAGCGGGACACCTGAGATCGCGGGCGAATTTGCAGAACACTTTATCCGGCACTTAAAGAAATTGAGCGGCTGTGAGGAGGAAGTGCGGTGAAGGGGATTTTGGTATATCAGCCTCCGGGCAGAGCCTCGCAGGTCGCTGCCTTTATAGAGGATCTGGAGCCGCGGCTCAGAGAAAAGATCATTCGTCAGCTATACCGATTGACGCTGCCGCAGAAGCCGGAAATGAAGGAACCGCATTTCAAGCGTTTTTCACTTGAGCGGTATCGGAGCCTATGCGAGCTGCGGGTGAAGACCAAGCTCTGCGTTCGCGTTATCTTTTACCCATGCGCTAACGGAGATACTATGCTCCTTTATGCGTTCGTCAAGCGCCAGAAGCGTGATACGATGCAGGCGTTAGAGCAGTCTCTCAGCATACTCGATGCGCTGCGGGAGCATCCGGAGCGCACGGTAGAATACAAGGTCAGAGAGGAGGGAGCATGAGACGACCGCACATCCTTTGATACCGCGAAAATAGCAGATCATAACAAATTTCTACATTAGGAGGTTTCCACAACATGAAAAAGGCAATTCTCTGTGTACTGCTGACGCTGTCCATGTCGGTCTCGGCGTTTGCATTGGAGGTACCGACAGATACCGTGGTGCAAAATCTGAATGGCAGCCAGCAGGTCATCAAAACCTTTACGATCCCAGCAGATCAGGACCCGCAGAGCCTGATCGAACAGCCCTTTGAGCTGGAGGGCTATCTCTACAGCTTTACGAATATTGTCAAAACGGAAAATGCCGTAGAGGAATCCAGACCCCACACCGAGATCATCACCGTGGAAACGGGTAAAAATGACCTTGCCCTGATTTTGCAGCAGTTAAAGCCAACCGTGGAATATGACGACGGTGTGTTCAGAGGTACACTCGCCCTTGACCACACGACCATCAACACCGAGGCGTCCGGCTATGTTCCGAAAAGCTATACCGTGAGCGAGGTCAAGACCATAGGGCAGCTTGACCGTAACGATATGTCCTATGTCCCGTCTACTACCGTAAAAAATGGCCGCACCTTGAGCCTTGCCAATGTGGAATGGCAGGTCACGGGAACCGACCTTGTTGGTGAGGCGCTGGTGCCATCGTCTTATCAGGCCGTCGCCACCTATTCCGCAAAGGCGACCTATCAGGCGGCTACTGGATACATCACGACCGCGGAATATACCGGCGAGATCACGCGCGAGGGCGTCGAGAGCATCACCTATGTACTGACTTACCTGGGAACAAAGGTCGGTATCGCTCATGTGCTATCCAATGTGGGCGGCTTCTTTGCGGCGAACTGGCTTGTACTTATTGTCGGTGCCGCGATGGGAGCTGCCGTGATTTTCGGCATCGTATATGCATCGTATGTGCGCAGGCACGGAGCTGCCCATGCTGAGGCTGATGACGGGGATGCGAGTATTTCAGAGGAGGAAACGGAATGAATCATTTCAGACGATTGAACGGATTGGCATTGACGCTCATGACGATGGCTGCATTGTCTGTCAATGTCTTTGCCATGGAATATAGCATTGAGACAGAGGAGAACACGGAATACTATCCCTCCACCTCTTACGAGGTTATGTATGGTGCTGCATACAACTATGGCGGCTCTAATCTTGTGGACTATCAGATCCCCGAATTGCCCTACGGCGTGTCCAGCACGACGCAGATCGGCATTATGGAGAAGGAGCATTTGCCCAGCTTACAGCAAAATGCCGGTGCTTCCATTTCTGGCGATTACGGACTTTCCGGCGGGTTCTATGATGTCCCATCCGGCTCTATATCTTCGGTTAAGCCAAGCGTGCTGGCCTATACCAGCGTTGACGGTATGGAACGCAAGGATGGCAGCATTGGCACGTTGAAGATCTCATCTTTGAACATCAATATGAAAGTATGGGAGGGTGAGACCAACGCCAGTATGGCAAAGGGACTGGGACACTATAGCTCCACCTCCGGATGGGACGGCAACGTCGGCATCTGCGGGCATAACCGCGGCGCAAAATACAATATTGGCAGCATCAGAAATCTGGAGATCGGCGACACCATTACCTATTCGACGGTCTACGGAACACGAACCTATGCGGTTATTTTGGCAAAGACAATCTCGGATTCCGACTGGAGTTATTTGCAGGCGACCGCCGATAATCGCATCACCATCACCACCTGCCTTGCCAACCAGCCCTCCAAGAGAGTGTGCGTTCAGGCCGTGGAAGTAAGCCGATGAAATCGGAGCAACGTGATATTTTTGTGCAACTTTTTTTAGCGGCGTAAGCATTTAAAATAAACCTTTGACAAGCCATTACTTCTGTATTATGCTCAAACCACTCCGGAGAATAAAATCAAAAAAGGAAGTATCAGATTGATACAGCAATTCAGACCGAAGAGGAAGGACGATGAGATCAGAGTAAAAATGGATATCACCGTTGACCTTCCTGCAGAAGTAGCTGAACAGGCTGAGCAGCTTGGTATTTACGAGTTTGAGCGGTGCATTTATGATCCCGACACTCGCCGTATGACTGCCAGCGTGACCACCACGTTTTATCGGAAGGGAGCGTGATACAATGAAAAAGATTTTGTATTTGTTTATCGGGCTTGCGTTAGGCTTTGCCCTTGGTTCGCCTGCGGCACAGGCTATTGAGGGTATCCTCGCACAGCGCTGCACCTCGCCTATTCTCCTCAACGGTGCTCCCGTTGAGATCGAAGCGTACACCATCAACGGACACAACTACTTCAAGCTCCGTGACATCGGCAAGGCGGTCGGCTTCAATGTTTATTGGAAATCCGAGGACGGAACGGTGCAGATCGAAACAAATCGTCCCTACACCGGTGAAGCACCCGCAAAGGTGGAAACTGACAAGCCGGTATCGCAGCCGGAGGTTACAGCTCCCGCCGCCGATGTAGATGCCATGAAACAGGACATCGTGGACCGCACCAATGCACTCCGCGCCGAGAGGGGTATCGCATCGCTGACCGCCAACGACAAGCTCATGCAGGCGGCGCAGGTGCGCGCGGATGAGATGGCGGCAAACACCGTCTACTCCCATACCCGCCCAGACGGGAGGAAATATACCACGGTCACGGACTGCAAATATGTCGGGGAGAACATCCACCAAATCCCATTGCTATATCTGGAACAGCAAAAGGGAGAGCTTGCGGGAACCGTTGTGCACTCATGGTCAAAGTCCGCAGGGCACATGGAGAATATGATCAATGCAAGCTATGCCTCAATCGGTGTGGGGCTTGCGCGAGGAATTGATGGCAACGGCCTCGAGTGCTGGTACTGTGTCCAGCTATTCCTCCGGGATGGATACCATATCACATGGGTGGATACGCCGGCAAAGGGTTAAGACAAAGGGCACTCCAGAAAAAAGCAGTTGATTTCGTGATAAAATTCTGATAATATAATGATAGAAAAACAGAATAGACTCATGGAGGAATTACTGTGATAAATATTAGACCTGTTTCTGATTTGCGAAACAAATTCCCTGAAATCGAGGAAACCGTGCTGAGAACAGGCGAGCCTGTCTACCTAACCAAGAACGGCTATGGTTCCATGGTGGTCATGAGCATCGAGCAGTATTCGGCGCTGACGGATGACATCGAGCTGAAGCTGGACGAGGCCGACCGGGCGGCGGATTCTTCGGATGTTCGCTATTCCGGAGATGAGGTATTCAAGCGAGCAAGAGGACGAATCCATGGACGGAAAGCACTATAAGCTGAGCATTTTGCCGCTCTTTGAGGATGATCTCAATGAGATCGTGGACTATCTCTGCATTCGCCTTCAGAACCCCACTGCGGCGGAGGACTTTGTTGCTGCCGTAGAAACAGCGATCCGCGAGCGCCTTTCCTGTGCGGAAGCATTTGAGCCGTATCATTCCGAAAGAGAGCGCAGATATCCTTATTACCGCATTCAGGTGAAAAACTACACGATCTTCTATGTGGTGATTGGAGACACGATGGAAGTGCGCCGTATCATCTATAGCCGCAGAGATATGAGTAGGCAACTTTGACAAAAACTTCATAGCCAAGCGAAGCAGACCGAGATACCTCTCGGCCTGCTTTTCTCATGCAAAAATTGTAGGAGGTATCACATTGAAAACGATCAAAACAAGGCTCATTTCGACACTCCTGGTTGTCATGACGCTGCTCAGCCTGCTGCCCACCACGGCCTTTGCCGCGACCGGTACGGGCAAGGGTATTACGATCACGACCAATCAAGTGTACTGGTCCACGCGCATACTGGCCAACGGCACACCGTACAGCTACCGCCCGCCGGAGGCGGCGGGTCGGCTTCTCTACTGCCTCGACAGCGGGCTCGGCTACCACAACGCTACGCCATCATACTGCGATTCTTTTACCTATACCGTTCTCAAGACCGCTGTTGCCAACAGCGGTCTTGGCGAGATGGACGCGGCGACGCTCGCAAATGTCAAGTGGCTCATGACCTACATCAACGACAGCAAAGCATCCAATATAGGGCAGCTCTTTATGGCGGTGCAGACTTATATTTGGGACCATCAAAGCTATAAGGGCGCGGGAGATGGTACCGGAGATGCGGGTGGTTATGCCAACGCGGACACCTATGACCTGTATCTGAGCCTCATCGACTCCATGCTTGCGCAGAAGGCGCAGGAGGATGCCGAATTTCAGCGTCAGATCGCAGAATATGCAGCGCGAGGACAGATCGCCTCCGTAATTGAAGATGATGCTGCAAAATGGGCAGTATTTGCTCTTTCAAGCAATCGCAAGAACCAGTCCTTCTTCAACTATTATGGCTTCTTTGATTGCCGTTAGCCGTCTGACTTCGACTCCGCTCGAAAAAGTTGCAGAAAAGGTTTCTGAACTTGTGCCTGTAAAAGGCCGCATGACGGAAATTGATGAAGGCCAGCCTTTTGAAGTTATCGTGGATTACGCCCATACTCCTTCTAGTTTTGAGACTATTTTTCCGCCGTTAAAAAGACGCGCTTCTGGAAAAATTATAAGTCTTTTTGGTTCTACGGCGCAAACCGTTCAGGAAGATGGGCCGGACGATTGATTCAGTTACAGAACCTACCGCAAAATCATATGAATGACCTTGCTGAAGCTCGTGAGCTTGTCCGTACCGGTGATTATGATACTTTGGAACTGCTTTACGATGATATCCCAGATACTTTAAGCCAGCTGATTCGTACCGCCTTTATTGCAAGACCGGGATACAAATTCGTAGTATCCGACTACTCTGCTATCGAGGCAAGAGTCCTTGCGCACCTCGCTAGTGAATCCTGGCGTTCCAAAGTATTTGCAGAAGGTAAGGATATTTACTGTGCTTCCGCCAGTCAGATGTTTGGAGTACCAGTTGAAAAGCACGGTGTTAATTCTCACCTCAGACAGAAGGGTAAAATCGCAGAGCTTGCCTTAGGATATGGGTCAGATCTT
>OQVL01000445.1_pt1 | contig 21614 bp, 16 predicted proteins | sample 1691501 | NCBI WGS metagenome assembly OQVL01 (sample SAMN03418253, study PRJEB22391) | human gut metagenome | biome: human-gut; feature: organic feature; material: feces | host: Homo sapiens | place: Tanzania | collected 2013-01 | reverse complement strand
CATGTGATGAACAATATACCCCCGCAGGCGAAGGTCATCGCCAGCGGTGACTGGAAAAACAGAGAGTGAGGTGCAAAATGATAAACACGGTCTTGATCGAACAGACGGCAAAAAACATCAAACTCGCCGAGGCAATCGTGCTGGCGGTGCTTTTCTGCAGCATCGCGGCCGGGCTGGGCGGGATGTATCTTTCCCTCGCCCTGGGCATCGCCATGTTCATCGTCGCCGGGGTCGCGCTCGTCGGCTTCATGGCCGTCAGGATCTGGGAATGCCGGGAAGCCCCAGCCGGTGTCGTAGATCGTGCCCGTGAACGTGCAGGGCTGAATGCTGACGGCGTTCCGGCAGAAGCGGTGGTTCCGCTCACCGGTCATCAGCGTTCCGTAGGTGATGATTTGGACTGTGTTTCTTTTCATTTCGTTGCCTTTCTTTTGGTTGTGAAACCGTTTCTGACGTGATGAAAATGTGCTCCTTCCGAGCAGATTTTCCGGTATTCTTCGGGGTATTTCCGTCCGGATCGGGCGGCTTTGGTCGCGGCAGACATCTCGTAGGTGACCGCCAGGTAGGTTTCGCCCTGGAACTCCACATCGAGCCAGATCCGGCGATAGACCTTCGGATATCCCTCGCGGGCGTCCAGCGACCGCAGGTTCCGCTCCGAGATCAGGTAGAGGACTCCGTGGATCTCGGCTCCCTCGCAGAAATCGATGTCGGCGTAGAGCCGTTCCGCAAGGCAGTAGTTCCGGAGGATGCCGACTCCGAGCGCGGTCGCGCCGGGGCAGCGCTGCCCCATCCGGACCGGGTTCATGTTGGAGCCGTAGGCAAAGTATAGAATCGGACTTTTCATGGCGCTCCTTTCTGCTTTTGCGTTTATGTCTGACCCGGCGTATATATAACCATGCAATTTCCGATATAGCAAGTTGAATATCAGGAAAATACAGGATAATACAGGATAATATCGAATGCCGTTTCCCGGCCCGGACAGCCCCCTGTGGCGCGAGGTTTTTATTACCGCGATCAGGCCGGTTCTCCCCGCCCCCGCATAAGCGGACACAGGGGCGTTTCCGAGCCGCTGTGGGCGTTATTTTATGCGCTGACTTCGTGCGAGGCCCCATAATATTTTCCGCAGATTTTCGAGATTTTGCCGCGCTCACGACTTGCATAAACGCGGCATCCATGCTCTCAATCGTCGCCGAAGAAGAATCTGGCCGTGTTGATGCCCCTCACGGCGTGTTCCCGGAGGGCTTTCACATATGCGTCCTCGGTGTTCGCAGCAAGCCGCCTCAGTATCTCCCATGATTTTCTCCACCTTGTCAACAAGCGGAAGCATAACAGATGCAAAATCCTGATCCCGGCTCTTCTTGATGATTGAATTGAGCGTCATTTCAAACGCTTTTCTTTCTGCAATGTGTGCTAAACTTTTTGCCATATATGTTTCCCCTTTCTCAAATTCAGTCAAATCTAACCTTTATTAAGGTATCATACCACCAAATTCTAAAATCATATATGGACAGTTTTGCCCGTTTGTTCAAATTTCAGTCCTGTTAAAAAAAGGTTTTCACACGCTCCTCTACTATGGCAAGCGTTTCTTCCATGCCGCTTATGCATTCCCAATCCTGTGAAATATGCACCTTTACAATGTCATAAATCCAGCCGCGATAATATTCCATCGCCTCGGTAAGTCCCATCCCTCTTTTTCTGAGGTCGTCAACATCCGTCTTTGCGAATTCAACCGTAATTTTGCATCTCTGCCTTTCTTCGCCGTCTCTGCCGTGAGGAAAATCCATCACATGCACATCCACGCTGTTGTAAAACGGCGCATCGGGAATGAGTTTTATTTCTTTCATTTTCTTCTCTCCGATTCTTTATTCTGTTCGGATTCTCTCGACAATGCTCCTCTTCATCAGTATTCTGCAGCACCGCGAGCTCGTTCCTTGTGAGCCGTATTGCAGTAAGCTTCTGCCCACTCCTCGGCATTCTGTTCCTTATCCTTCTGCAGATTGAATGCGGTGCTCATCGCCGAATTTTCGCCTGTCTGCTTGACAAACTCGGAAGCCGGCAATGTGAAGTAAAAATCTTCATCGGATATTTCCATCTTGTCTGCCGCTATGCCTGCCTGACATTTTCTCTCCCCAAAGAAAGTGCTATGCCGTCGTTCAAAGTTCTGTCATCCTCGACAATCAGAATTTTCATCCGCCATTCCCCTGCATTATAATAAGAATAGCTTTGCCGAGGCAAAGCTATTGCATTTCAACTATAGAAAATCATGTATCACGTTATCGATTAGTGCTCATAATCTTCGTTTGCTTTATCAAGTTCTTTCAGTCCTGCTTCAATTGTTTCTGCAATTTCTTCGTCAGTGAACTTGCAGCCTTCTCTGTCAGCATAAGCTTTCATTCCTGTTGCAATTGTTGCTTTTGCAACATCTTTGTCAACAGAGTTTGGGTTTACCTCGTTAATTGCTTCTTCAAAAGCGAATTTTAAAAAGTCTTTCTGAGTAATCATAACGTCCTCCTTTTAGAAATATCATATTTCCAATATTTTTATTTTTCGGAATTTCTTCCCTAACTCATATTTTACAAAAAAATTATGATTTGTCAATATGTTAAATATCAATTTCCAAAGGTTTGTCGATTTCTTCGCTTACATACTTCCCATTCTTCTTCCGCTGTCTTACGCACTCTGTGAGAAGGTACTCGATCTGTCCGTTTATGGAGCGAAAAGTTTCTTTTACAGCAATATTATGTGTCGTTTTAATATCATATTGTCAAATTCTTTTTTCCGAGGCTGCGATGGCATTGAAATATTCAAGCATATATTGATAAAACTCTTCCATTGACCCGGTGAATCTGCGCTTCACATTCTTCGTTACGGTTACTGCCCTGCTTACCTTCGGTCTTGCTATATGCAGCAGTTTCACATGCTCTGTCTCGGGGCTGCCCCATGAAAACTGCGGCCAGAATGCGACCCCCATGCCCGCCGAAAGAAGTTCCTTGAGGGACTGCGGATTGTCGCTTTCAAGCCCTACTCTCGGACTGATCCCCGTCTCTGTCCAAATGCGATTGCATAGTTCGTGATAAGGCATATTCTGCGGAAAAGTCAAAAACGGCTCATCGCTCACTTCTTCCAGTTCAATCTCCGTTCGGTCTGCATACTTTGATTTGATCGAAACCGCAAGAAAAATTTCTTCCTCAAGGAGTTCGAGGTAGTTGGTATAATCTTGGTCAGAGGAATTTACCCATGTGGAACTAAAACCTTGTACTATCCATTCGCCGTTTGTCGAAAATGTGATTGTCTGATATTTTGTATCAACCCATACACCATTGCTATATGGATAAAAACCAGCGCCATATTGGAGATATGTCCCACTCACGATGGCAGACCCATATGATGTGCCATCACATGTAAACGGACTATCCAATTGTATGTAGCCAACTAGAGAGTCATCAACTCCCGTATATGGTTTAATCCATTTATATGTACCAGCAGGGATAGTCTGTGTTCTACTTGAAATAGGAGGCATGTGTCACCATCCTTTCATTGTTTTACAGCGTTGGCTTGAAGCCATGCTAGTAGTGTGCTATCAGTCACAGGTTGAGCAAAGGTGAGGGTACGGTAGGCTTCGTTTGCCCAATTAGCATAAATGAATACAGAAACGTTTGTTGTCTCGCCTCTATACTTAATGTTTTCCTTCATACTATTAACAACTAATTTGACAAATTCCTTTCCGTTACTAATAAAAGAGATGGCAAACTCCATATCAACTGAGACGTTGGGTGACTTATTTAATACCCATGTCTCACTACTTACCGCAGGACTCAAGAACTTGCTGTCCAAGCTCAACGCCTTATTATCTTTTACATAAATTTCCATATATTTACCTCAATATAGGGATAATAGGGCACCTATATTTCAAGATGCCCTATTTGATTTAAGCTAAATTAGCCGACGATAACCACACGATAGGTGTTAGCGGCCAGGGAACCAGTGCCGTTGATAGTAATAGTCACATTGCCATTAGAAGCAACGGTCACATCAGTCATGACCATAGCACCGCTAGCAACCTCATACACCTGAACGGTGACAGGGGCAGTAACGCCATGAGTGGCCTGGGCAATAGTCCAAGTAAATGCGCCACCAGATGCGGTCAGAGCCGTATTCTGAGCGGTGTACTTCTTCAGAATGGTGGGCAGAGCAGCCCAAGTAGGAGCACCAGTGCCATTAGACTTCAGATACTGGCCGGAAGTACCAGCGGCAGTAGGTGCATAGAAACTAGGCGTCTTGGTGGCAGCGCCATTCAGGGTAATAGTGTTGGCAGTAGCGCCAGTGTCAATGCCAGACAGCTTGGTGAAATCAGCGCTGGACATAGCACCAGCCGCAGTACCAGAAGCAGCGCCCATCTTAATGCCATCAGTACCGACACTCAGGCCATTACCAGCGACGACCTTTGCAGACACCTCGTTTGTGCCGCTAATGGTGATACCATTGCCAGCCGTATACGCATCAACAAGGTCGGCAACATTGATATATACAGGCGCGGTCTGATTCTGCAACACCAGCTTCAGGTATTTACCAGCAGGCTGCCCAGCGGGGTTCTCAACGATTTCACCGCTTTCAACAAACAGGTCTTTGGGGATGTTGATAGCCTCACCAACATTGGTGCCATCCTTGGTTAGATGGTAAACTGCGGCATAATCAGTGCTGGTCGCGTCCTTCGTCAGGCTGTATACGGGCACGTTGACGGTGGGAGCAGTAACCTTCAGGCCAGCATCACTCAGCGTGGCGATGTTGCCCTCTGCGGGGTCAAGCTTAATGCCAACGGTGGGAGCGGTGTCTGTACCCTCAATCACGATGCCCTTGTTGGCAGTAGCAGATACGGACGCAACTTTCTCCTCCGCAGTGGCTTCAGCAGCGGCGGCATCAGCAGACGCCTGAGTAGCAAGAGCCTTTACGCCATACAGAGACAGCGTGTCTTTATCATCCGTAGTCTGCCCCAGTTCCGCAGCGCCAATAGCAGCAGGGGTGATGGCCACAGCCTCAGCGGCAGTCACGTGACCAGCGGCATCAACAGTTACCTTGGCGACATGACTGGCATCACCAGTTGCACCAGCAGTCACGCCAGACAGAGAGTGGCCGATGGTAATAGTCTTGCCAGTGCCATTCACATCCACCCACTTGTTGCCAGTCTGCATGACAAGGGTGTCGGTCTTAGCATTGGCCGCAAGCGTAGCATCCGCAGTCTGACCAGCGACGGCAGTAACAGCCGTGCTTTGTTTCTTTACGGTCACATTACTATATGCGTTCTGGTTGACCTCGCCGCCACCAGCAACGGCGTTCTTAACGGCGGTATCCAGCGCCTTCAGAGCCGCCTCAATGGTCATGTCGGCAGAGACATAACCATCAGTAACGGGCGTATAGCCGCTCAGGGTCAGGCTGATAACATCAGTAGTGGTGACATTGCCCTTGTTGTCAAGACCAGTAATAACGGCACCAGTGGTGCTACCCTGATTATACACAACGCCAACAGGCCCCCATTCGGTGCCATCATAGCGATAGATGAATTTATCAGTACTGTTGTAATAAATCTGGCCTTCCTTGGGTGTAGCAGGTGCCGCAGTCAAGGGCTGAATTACAGCGTTCTGGAGTTCGTTTTTGACGAGATCGATAGAAGTAAGATATTTGAGAGCCATAATATATATCCTCCTTGATTAGTTCAAATATGCCCTACCGCTAAACGCGGCAGAAAATTTAATGATTACATTATTCAGGTCTACATACTGTACATCGCCAACGACAATATTGTTGCCGCTGTCAACAACGGTCACAGACGGATATTTACCTAGGTCATGCTTAATGCTCCATTCGGCCTCAGCAGATGCCTGGTTAAATACAAATTCTTTATCACCATCACCGCCAGGGGATTTAAGCGTCCCATCCGGCTGGATAATATAGAGGTCAGCAGACGCATCGCCTACTACTACAATTTTTTGACCATAGTAATAGACGGTATTAGACGAACCAGGAGCTTCGGCAGTAGCCGCAGCAGCCACAGCTTCATCATAATTATTGAAGTATGCATTATATTCAACGGGCAGTGCCGCAGTCATAGCAAACGGCACAGAGAAATTTAGCTTGGGTAAATTAGAAATCGCCATGTTTGACCTCCTTTCTTAGATTTGTACGCTATAGGTATTGGCCGTATCGTTTGGCTTGGCATAATCCTGCCTGTATACCTTATAGCTAATAGCCGCATAATTACCAGCGCCTTGCACATCCACAGTGGACATAGTAAATGCTGAGGTAATATCGGCATTCAGGCCATTGACATCCTTGATATACGTGATATCGCGCAACGTGGCAGGGTAGGCAATAATCACAGATTCAGCACCAACAGGCACAGTGACAGTGAATGTATTGCCGTTAGCCAGCGCCTTGCCGGATTTCTGAGACAGCCCACGAATCGTCGCACTAGACAACGCCGTAGATTTATCAGCAAATGTACCATAAAAGCTATTGCGATATCCAGTGATAAGGCCGGTCTGTGCCGACTTGGTAGCGCCCTTAATCTGGCCAGTGGGGTATGGCTTTCCCAGCGCCGTGATAGGCACTTGGCCATCACTATATGTACCACGTACGGTAATGCGATATGCAGAGCCATCAGGCACGATATATGCCGCAAATGTGCCAGTTTGTGTGGCCTTGGTCTCAACCGTAACATTGTTGCTTGCTGCCCATGCCGTAATGGCCGCACCAGTCGGATTCGGGCCATATTCATATTTACCAGCATTAAACGTGGCGCTATACTGAGGCGTCACACTAGTGCCAACCTCATATGCTCTTGCCGTAGTACTGGACACACTAACAGTGGGCTGAGTAATCGTCGGATTCTTATCTTCACTAAATGCATCATTCAGTACATCGAGCAACGACGTATTATCAGCGGGCACAGTGACCTTACCACCAGTCGGCGTATACTTGCCGAATTGATAGGTAAATACCAAATCGCTGGTAAACATGACCTTATCAGCAGGGATGGTGTCGATATCCGTAGCCGCAACCCATAACTTGCCATCGGCATCCACGCCAACAGGGGTCAGCATGTCGTCGGTTTTGGTGTTAGGCTTGACGCCACCCAGTGTATCAGCGGTAGCTACAGGCAGGGTATAAGGGGTGGGAATCTCAGATTTTCTTGCATACGTAGCAGCAATATCAAGTCCGTTGCCATCATATTTAGCCTCTAGCAAATGACCATCAATTTGATAAATGGCGTCATTAGGGTCTGTTTTATATACAGGGGTATAATTACTGGTACCAGCACCAATATTGGCACGAGCTTGAGCCTTTTCGGCATCACTGAACGACTGGCTAAACACGCCGACATACTGTGACAGATCAACGCCATTAATGCCCGCGTTAATCCACAGGTTGCTTGCCGTAGAATAGATATACAGGATTTTGTCGTTGTCCATGTCGGTAATGGTCAGAATCAGACCATCCCAATTCTGCGGCTCACGGCTATAGTTGGTTTCAATGTACTGGGTGGCTACCGTCTGTACGGTGTCCTTGGTGGCATTGATAACCTCATCTTTGTTGCGGATTTGAACGGCTGTAATATCTGCAAGCTCGGCTTTTGTTGCGTATGTATTAGCAATATTATTGCCGCTTGCATCACCTGTCGCCTTAGCTACAACCATCGTACCATCAGCTAGATTGCTGGATAGCTGGTCAAGATTCTCCTGTACCTGTGCAATGGCATTGGCCTGAGCGGTAGATACAGGCTTATCAGCATCGGACGTGTTGTCAACATCGGACAGACCGATATCAGCCTTAGTCAGCTGGACAGTACCAGTCTTGCCATTTACGCTCTGCACAGGAGCTTGTTCGGCAGTAATATAGCCGCTATCATTTGTCAAGGCACTTGTAGCAGTAGGCACAGTAATGTCAACCGCCTTATCAACGATTGCTTGTTCGGTGCCATTGACCTTAATCGTGTCAATCTTGCCGCCATTGGCCTCGACATATGCCGCGATACCACCAGCATTAGCTACTGCATCATCGGCATCGTATACTGATTTGAGCATGTCGCCATGGCCACCAGCTGCCAGCGCATCAGACACGGCCTTTTCACTGGGCACCTTATCTGTGCTATTGCCCAACGTCTGGCTAATATCGTCAATACTGATAGCGCCGACATCAGCGGCAGACAGGACAACCGCGCCAGATTGGCCATTGACCGACTGCACAGGAGCTGCCGCCTTAGCTTGAGCCTCAGTCACATACCCAGCGTCATTGGTTAGGTCGCTTACCTTGGTGGGCAATTCAGCCTTTGTCGCATAATCACCAAGCTCGGCAGAATCCACAAAGCCGCTGTCGTTGGTCAATTCACTGGTTTTAGTGGGGACATCGGATTTCTTGGCATAATCAGCCAATCCAGCCTCGCCAATATAGCCGCTATCGTTCTCCAACTCAGAGGTCTTGGTTGGAATATTCGGCTTATTCGTCAGACTATTATAATCACCATCAAAATCGCTGGTTCCTGCTCCAATATTCTCTCGCGCCTTTTGCTTCTGCTCGTCGGTCAGATTCTGCGTAATATACTTGACTGCCAAGGTAGCCACATCGCCAGTAGACCCATCAACGCTCGTCACAGGATAGGGAGGCGGGTTATTAGCGCTGTACTGCCGCACATTGTCCACATTGTTCAGGTCGACAGTGGACTTACTCACGGTCAGCTGGGCAATCTTATCAACAATGGGTTGCTCAATGCCGTTAACCTGAATCGACGTGATGACGGCATCACCACCACCGCCTTGTACCTGCGCCCAGTACACACGCTCACCATCATTAGTCAAATACCAACCCTTGGTGGCATCGCTAATATCGGGCAATGTACCCTCGGGCAACGCAACGGTGCTCTCTTCATATTTGCGCGTCGTCGGATTCCATATCATCCAATAGCCGTTGCTACCGGGCGTAGGTGGATGATTGTTGATGTCGGTGATTGTCCGCTCAATCTGATAGAACTCACTAGGCACAGGGCCACAAGAGCACGGGTCTAATACCGTCTGTTTGACCCAGCAGTCAAATGTGTCACTGTGGTACACCTGGCCGTTGTCGTTGATGCCACGCAGTTGCATGATATACTTACCATCTTGCGGCAGCATATCATGTGTCAGCACGACAGAGCATGTATCGCCATTTCTATTCAGCTGGATGACATTGACATCAGAGCCACTAGAGCATCTACCTTTCTGCGTAGCATACTTAACATCAAGCTTATACGTCCACGATGGGTCGGTGTCCACCTTAACAACAATCTCCTCAACGCCACAGTCGCCTTCAAACGCCAGTGTATGCGTATCTTGTTGTACTTTGGTATTAGTCAATGTTACATTCATCTAGCCCAACTCCTTTCTTTATCAATTTTTATATAGCAAAGGCCAGCGACGATAAACGCCGCCAGCCCATTACTATTGTCATGTGGTCGATTCATAATATGGGAAGAACCGACTGAGAGATATGGATTGCGTGCCGTTGTGTGCCAGATTAACATGCACCGAATCAACCATATATTGATTGGTCACTGTGCCACCAAGTGGGGTATATGCCACTTTCCAACCGACATCCAGCCAATATATCGGCACAGATTCAATGGTAATCGCATCATTCAATCGGCATCTCTGGTATATCTCCCATTTGGCCCGTTCAATAGCCAGACCATCCGACATGATATTGTCGTAATCGCCTCCATACAGTACAATCGGCACAATGCCGAATGTGGACTGCGGCTCAGTCTCATCCATCCAATACCACTGACCATTGATGCGCTGGATATAATATGTTTTGCCGGGTCGATATCTGATAACATCACTACCTGAGCCATAGACGCTAATAGACATCTGGTCGCCATTTAGATAAAACGACACAAGATGCGTTATAAGGTCATATGAGCTTTCGCCCAATATCTTAAAGCCAATTGTGTCATTGTTGTCAAACGTCAGCTGTTTTGTCCATATCCATAACGTCGAATAATCAGATGTGCCAATAGTGGCCTGATATACTATTTGTACATCCTTAGCCCAATATGATATATCTGTATTGCCGACATAAAACGGACTTTCGGGATTATCCTCTTGCCATTCGCCAATTGCCTGATAATGACCAAGCAGTTGCCAATTGTTATCAGCCTCTTGATACATAATAGTATAATACGTCTCTGCGTCAAGATGCTTGGGGTTGACATATACTGCATTGCCACTAACCAATGGGCGACTGGCACCATCTTTGAGCGCGATATAAATATTGCCGTCGTTGACAACAACGCTTTGCTCCAGCACAAATCCAATCATGGCATAATCGTACAGGTCGTCATCAGTCAATTCAGCGACATCAAACGTGATAGTATTGCCGCTCACCGTCGTCTCAGCAGGAAAGAACGACGCGTCATGGGTAGCGCCATATACCTTGACCTTATTTTTCACACTCTGGAAGTCGATGTTGATAGATTCATTGAGCACATTTTCATGCCAGATAGTATCATCAATACGCACAGGCTCACTGTTAGTCAGCGGCAATTGCTCATAATGGAAGAAGCCGTCGACATCAAAATAAATTTGGTACTGCGGAAGAATTTGTCGCAAGGTATCGAGGATGTTGTACCACGTCGAGCCAAGGTCGAAGCTCATGTCGTATGGCACCTCTTGGATAGAGCCGTCAACGTTCATGCATTCGGAGATGATGTATTTGTAGAACCCGTTCTCCTCCATCACGGCAATCATGACCTCGCGCACATTGCTGCCTTGGGGAATGAAATATTCCTCAAGCAGATTACCCTTACGCAGACCAGTGAGCAAGCCCATCAAGTCGACCGCCTCAAACGACAACGTGAACGTTGTAGCGTCGTAGCTATACGTCGGCTGGTTGATGATGTAGATGCCCATGTTGGTCCATGCCGTCTCTCCGCTTGCATCCTCGTCAATGCCGACGTATACCTGGATGTACTTGTCGAACCACGCCGTGCTGTTCACATCGATATTAACCTGGTCAGTCACGACGGTGGTTATGGACAAGGTGCGGCGAATATCGCTGTTGGAGTTAATAGACACGTTGCCGTCTATTACATTGCCGCTCAGCGAACCGCCAACAGAGTAGTCGTAGTTCAGCACGTCAATCCGCACGGTAATATTGCGCATCGTCTGCTTGACCGTGTTCACTTGAGCGGCTGTAATAGTCGTTGCCATATCCTATCAGCTCCCTTCAGGTATGACGAAGCCGTGGGCGGCAAGGTCGTTAGCGTCTGTAGCATCGCCAACCTCCATGAAGGTTGTCGACACGTTCATCAGCCCCATGCCAGAACCGTCATAGTACGTCACGGATGGATTGTCAACGATTGCAATCATCCAGATGTTGCCGTTCCAATCCTTGAGAATCTTTGGCTTCTTGTTCGTCAGGAACGCCAGCAAAGTATCGCTCTCACGAGCAATTGCTCTGCGGTCAATCTTGCCGGTCTTGAGGTAGTCCCCAGCAAGCACCATGCCGCTCAAGCTGCCCGCCATATAGTTCGTCGCCGCATTGCTAACGATGACGGGATACTTACGGCCAAACGGCTCATGTGCGTTAACCTTCTGCGTCTGCTGGAAGTTGCCATACGCTACATCGGCATAGAATTTGTAGATGCTTGTGCCGTCCGTAATGAACACGCCGTCGAACTTCGAGGTCGTTGTAACCGTCAGGTAGTTGCCCTCGTCGTTACCCGTCACAGGCACAAGCGCGTACTCATAATCTTGGTCGTCACTTGCCGTATAATCGACGAAAGAGAACAAATACGGCGGGTCGCCTACCAGTACACTATCACCAACGGCCACAAGCCGATTATTGATGGATGCCAATTTACCATATTTCTTCGTACTAGCTGGAAGGTCAATTTCAAGCATCTCCATAGTGCCTGTTGTATTAAACCAGACCATGCGTGTGATATTATTACTATCTTGGCCAACCGCAATAATGGCGTTCATAGCATCATAGAAGATGCAATCCGTCATCGTGAAGTTAATGGTCTTGCTGACCGTCCTTAACAGCGTGAAGCCATTATGCGCCTCGTTCAGCTGGTACACGCCGATAGACGATGCGTAATCCACTACCATCAACATGCTTACATTATCTGGAGAGATGAGATAATAACTGAGCATGCCAGGAAGGGACATGGAGAATGCTTGCCTATTTGTTAATTCTACAACTTTGCCCATTTATGTATCGCACCTCCTTACGATGTTGTAATGTTGATGATGCCATAATACTGGCTGGGATAGCTGGGAATAGTGTTAGTGATTAAAGTTACCTTTGTGTTGCTATCAATATCCATTGAATAAGAAACATTGGTTTGCGTGCTCGACGTTTTCACTACGGTGCCATTCAACCTTATAATAGGTGCCGCACTCCTGGGTCGTTCAGAACGCGCAGTAAATGTGACTCTGCCGCCAGTACCTACCTTAACCGTTTGAGAGGTGGTATAAGTCTTGGAGCCAACTTCCATGTTTGCCATGTTCCTAGTGACAGACGATTGACGAGTTAATGTCACGGTTTTTGCTGTAGCAATGCTCCACTGCAGCTCTTTATCCGCCGTGGTCTTATCAGATTGCCACCTGGTGTTAACCGGGTCAACCAAATGGGCTATGATGGTGTAATCGCCTATGCTCACGCCATTTAAATCGCCACTGAATTCAACAAACTGAAGATTGGCAGTACTAATGCCATGAATATCAGCCGTCACTGTGCCACCATCATATGGATACACCCAAGGAGAAAGACTTGGCACCGTTATATCCCTCGCGGTAATTTTCCACGCAATCGTCTTGTCGGCACTTGTATTATCAGTCCAGCGATAGTTCTTGCTGTCCTTCAGCGATGCCGTGATTGTATAATCGCCAACAACCGTAGCACTAAGGTCGCCTGTCAATTCAATGTGCTCGCTGTCATATGGAATGTTGATGCCTTGAGAGCTGACAATCTTGGGTGTGATGACCTCACCCGTGTATTCATAAGATGCCGAAGAGACGGACACCTTGGGAATAGTAATGGTCGGCGAAGGTAAGATTTGCCATGTTGCCGTCTTTTGCTCAATGCCGCCATCTGTCCATTGATAGTTCCTTGCGCTTGTCAAATCGAACGTAACCGTATATGTATCCGCATCGGTTGCACTGGTTGTACCACCAACAGACACGGCGGTTGCATTGAGGTTTTCAATGGCGGGTTGCTGTACCTCTCCGCTGTAAACAAACATCGCAGGCGACAGGCTGGGAATTTCAACGGACGCCTTGGTAATGCTCCACGTCAGAATCTTATCCGCCGTAGTGCCATCCGTCCATTCTGTATCGTTGGGGTATATCAAGCTACACGACACCGTATATGTGCCAACATCCTTTATATTGCTCGAAATAGCGGGCGCATCAACAAAGTCGTTCTCTATATTATAATAGCTAGGTATTTGACCCGTGCCATCATATACAAATGTAGTGGGATACAAGCCAGGAATCTTGACAGCGTACTTAGTGATGCTCCACGTTAACGTCTTGTCACCAGACGTTCCATCTGTCCATCTGTAGTTTGCCTTGTCTCTCAGGCTGCATACGATTGTATGGGTACCAACGCTAACTGCGGATGTATCGCCGCTGACAGCAACGAGGGCGCTATCGACGTTAACAATGGTCGGTGTGATAGGGTTAATTGCAAATACAAAGCTCGACGTCTCAAGACTGGGGATTGTAACCATGGCAGGAGTAATCGACCAATTAACCGTCTTGTCAGTATCTGTATTATCAGACCACTTATAGTTTTTCTTATCTTTCAGACTAAATGTGATGGTATAATTGCCAACTTCACTTGTCGACGTAGTGCCGCTAACAGTCACCAGATTGCTGTCAAGCCCAATGATGGTCGGCTCAAACACAGTGCCGTCATATTGGAACGTCGTGTTGGTAACGGTGGGGATAGCCACCTTGGCGCTGGATATCACCCATTCGATGGTGTATGGCAAGCTATTGCCGCCTTGGAACCAACCGCTCTGCTCCCACTCGTAGTTGGCAACATCGGCGATTGTAAACGTCACGTGGTAGACGCCCGCATTCGTTGCTTGCAAATCCCCGCCAGCTACCACGTAGTTGCTGTCGTAGTTCAGCACCGGCGTAATCGGCTGCGTTGTGTACGTGTACTGCGTGGTTTGAATCGACGGGATTGCCAACGCTACGCGGTCAACATCCCAAAGATATCCAATGGGCGTAGAGCTGCCATCTGCCCAGCGATACTGGGTCGTATCAAGCAGTCGAGTATAGATAATATATCGCCCAGATTGAATCGCGCTGGTATCACCAGTTATGCCCACAATGGTTCTGTCGACACCGCTCAACTCAACCGCTTGGGTATTGCCGTTGTACACGAACTGCCCATTGACAAGGGTGGGTGGCTCAACGGCCTCATACTCCACCGTGTCGTATGTGGTGAACTGGATATTGGTTCCAGACTTCCATGCCATGATGGCGTTTGTAATGTCGTTGCCCGCACTGGTTCCGATGGTTGCGACGTTGTTATAGGAGTATGGCCAATATCGAACAACATCACGGCCATCGCCTCTGATGTTGAGATATCCAGCCATCGTTTCCATGATAACGTTGTCCTCGTCAGGGCCAGCCATACATCGAACAGAACCACTAGAGCTTTGCGTTGTAAACATCGGGGTAAGGCCAATGATAGGATACAGGTCGTCGACAAACTCCTCTGGATATATCGACGCCACAATTCTATCGGCGAATATCAACACAGGCCGATATTGGTTCAGCACAGATGCCGGATAGCAAACGAGCGGCGTAATGGATGTCGAGAGCGTATAGTTGAATGGCTCGCGCGCATAGAATCCCGTATGCGTAACCACATCGGCAATCGTGCCATCCTTCCATTCAACCACCTTGACAGAGCCGTTCGATGTGGCTATAGCACACAGTGCCCGCGTCTGCATCTTGTTCATGATGGGCGTGATGTACTGGGCATTTGCCGTGGTGACAACGTTGCTCGACCACGTGTTACCAGAGAGCGCCGAGTCAAGCGCGGTCATCTTGCCATTCGCAGCATCAAAGACGAAGTACGTGCGGATATAGTGCCCCGTGCTATCTCGCCGCATGGTGGTGCCGACAGACAGGTTGGGCCGAGTGCTTAGACGAGCACCAGCAACGAATGACGTGGTGCTCAATTCAATCTCAGACATGTTGCCAGTCAACGTCACAAACGACAGTCCGTTTTCATCGGCAATGACCAGTTGACATACGACACCGGGAGCATCGAATCCAAGACGCTCGGTTGCAGCAAACCCACGCACAGTACCAATAGAGCTAGGCAACGCTCTCAGCTTCTCCCACAGAGCATCGTCTGTATGTAGATACACGGCTTTTGTAGTGTAGTCCATAGCATACACACGTCCATCAAAACTTGTTAACTGAGACGCAACAAATGCATTGCCATCAGCGTCTTTAGTCTCTACTTCCGTCCATGCATCTAAATCATTTTTTGCATCCGGCAATTTGATTGCATAGATTTTCTTTGTGTCGTAGTCGTGGCATAAGATTCTGCGCCGACTGCCACTATTACTATATGCATACAAAACAGGATGCGCCAAACGCGGGAAATGATTGTATGCATATACCACGCCATCTTCATATACCGCGCCAGATATCGAATTGATGCCCATGACGGCACCATAGGGGATATTGGCCTGGTCGCCACCCTCCGACTTGACGGTGATATTACTGGATAGACTATATCCGATTCGCAACGGTTTGACACCGTCATCTTCGTAATAGCCGCTTGCGTAGTTGTTCGCCACGTATCGGCCAACAATCTGGTCCGGGTTGCCATTGCTAAATGCCGAGCCAACATCCCATGTATCGCCGTTGTCGCTGGTTGTTGCCGCACTACGGTTCGAGATACCAGTGCGCTTGACAACAGCAGCGCCGTCGTCATTGATGGCGTAGAACTTGTCGATGCCAGCTTGCGGCCTCTCAACCATCGTCATGGTTCTGGCACGATTATCAAATTCCTTCAGTGTAATCCAATTAAATTCATTGGCTCTGCGCCGCTTAACACGCAACTTGTCAATGCCAACTGGAACTTGCCGCCAGTCGATATACCCCTGCATATAGCCGTCTTGGCAATTCGGTACAACGGTAATGCCACCAGTAATAACCGGCACATCATACGACACCGTGATGCTGACACGACCAGTAGTCACCCTAAGTCCAGCGGCAGAGTTGACCACGCATTCAATCAAATAAGACGAATTATCGGCAAATCCGCTGAATTTATATGCCAGCGTGGTAGGTGGTGCCGCGGCAGGCGCCATATATTGCACATCGCTCGTCGATACCAATACGCCCTGAACATCGTACAAGTTGAAGATATAGGTCGCCACGCTATCACCTTGTGGCTGGCTATATGTTACCTCAAACTCGTAGTCGGCTGACGGCACAATATTGTTTGGTGGCATATTTGTAAACACCAGCGTTGCGGATGCGTAGCACGTGAACTGGATGACGTTGGATGCCGCAGACAGCTCACCGGCCTCATTCTTTGTCTGTACATATGCCGTATACGTCTGGCCGTTGCTCAATGTTCCGGCTGGCAGTACATGCGTGTAGTCCGTCACATCCTGCGCTTGGTTATATACGACGTTGCCAGTGTTCTGCTGCGATATGGTCAGCGTGTTGCCGACAACTCTATCGCCTCCAATGACGCTAAACGTAAACGTGTACGCCTGTGTCGCATCAAACGCGCCAACGCTGGCTAGGATTGGTCTTGTTAATGCCAAGTTGCTCTCACCTCCTTATCCATTTCCTATGTATGTGCTGATTCCAGCCGCAAGCTGATACATATATTGAATCGTATACACATCAAACTCTTGCAGTTGAGTTACGTCAGTAGCTGGGAGCCAATTTGAACCAACAGTATCCGTTAAAATACCTTGATTGAACACGGCTCTTTGTACAACTATCTGGTCATAATTATTTGGCCGTACCCATGAAGATGGGGCAAATCTTACATTCATTTAATCATCGCCCTCCATTCATACGATTTTATTGGTATTGCTTAGGTAATATGCAGTATTGATGGTCGGCGTTCCAACAGCAGTGCCACCAGTATTAGCGAACATATTAGTCAAGCTCCCACTTCCAGCCGTGCCGGTTCCTTCAAATGGGATGCGGTATGCTTGCGTATATTCGCCAGATTGAACCGTTGACAGCTTGATGCTCGTACAGCCGTTGAACATGCCGTTATAGCACTCAGTTGCCAATGTGGTTGCTGGCAGCTTTGGTACTGTAAGCAAATTGGGACACCCATAGAACATCCATCCATAACAGTCCTCTGTTAGCTCGATAGCAGGTAATGACGGGCATGACACCAACGCCGTACATTCATAGAATGCACCATAAAACGCAAAGCTCGCCATAGTAGGATGACCGCCATTGACCACCGTTGCATAATCCAGCAGCGTCTCCATATTGCCGTCACATGACACGTCCGAGCCATTGATAACAAAGTGTGTAGTAAACCCATTCATCAGCTTGGTATTGTTAATACCACGCATATAAAGCATATATTTGCCGCCAGATTGAACGGCTGAGGTAGCACTGCCATCCCATGTAGACCACGATGCTGCATTAGTTGAATATTCAACCGTGCCATCCCAACCACCAGTCGCATTGACGCTGACTGTAAATGCCGCAGGTGAACTAAACGTGATATATGGATTATCTGTCGGCGTTGGCTCAGGAGTAGAGCCGCCATCACCAGCCACTATAATAAATGCCTTGCTCATATTGCTATATGGCACAAATAGCGGCTGAGGCTCATTCTTTTTTGGCTGTGCGCCATAATACCTGACCGTGTATTCGCCGCCATTAGCCACCACCAGGCATGTCTTATCGGCATTGACCGATACCACACGGCATGTATAGATGGCTGCTGAATTTTTCATGGCACGGCCCACCATTATCTCGATGGCGTCTAAAATTTCATTATTTACATCCATCTATTTCCTCCATTGATATATAGGCGGGCTAGCAAGTTGCCTATACCCACCCGCCTATGCTGTTGATTTATACAGTGCCGAAATTCGGCTTATATGTCCGCTGATATGCCAGATTGCGCAGACCGCTAATGAATTCTTGCGGATTCTGGACATTAGGCAACGATACATTGGCAATATTGAATATATCCGTCTTGCCGCCAATATTATTGAGATTTTGCAGGAATTTGGTCGGGTCATTGGCAAAAGACCACAATGTCGCCGTTTGCTTAGCTGGGATTATGCCGTCGCCTTGGTTAAGGACGCGCAATTCTGGGCCTTGTTCACCAACCATGGACATGCCGCGCCTAGAAGACAATGTGCCAATAGCATAACCACCGTAGCGCTTAAAAGCTGCAAATCCACCATAAGTTCCCTTGACAGCATAATACAAACCAGCCGCTGCATCAATATTTCGATTGCCAGCCGCCGCATACGAATTCCTGCCCCATACGCCATCTGCTGGGGTGCCGTACCATGTCTGAATCTTCTTTGTGGTACTTTTATCATATTCGCCGTTATGACTGGTATTGTATGATTTGCTGGGATATTTAGCTGATATAGCGGCATTCTTTTTTGCAATAGAACTATCAGACGGCGTGGAACTTCCTCCGCCAGTTGACCCACCGCTAGTGCCACCTCCTCCGCTTGAACTTCCTCCGCCAGTTGATGTTGACGGTTGCTTCATGCTATCAACATAACTGTTCCATTGACTAACATAATTTCCTAAATCTGTAAGACCGCTAGAATAATTGCTAGACATAGAACTAAGAAAACTACGCCATTCGTCAATACGTCTTTGCAAATACTCTTTTTCTGCTTGCAGCCCTTTAAGCTCAGCCTGCCGTTCTTCCTCAATCCGCTTTTTCTGCTTTTTCAGCTCTTGCTCTTTATAGAAATCCTCAAGATTAGACTGAGCCTTAGCAATGGCGTCAACATCAGACAAATATTGAAATCGGCCATCCTTGAACACCATCTTCTTGCTAGCTTTTGCCTCAGTCAGCGCCTGAAGCAACTTTTGCAGCTGGATTTGCTCTTCAAGAGCATCGTTGATATCCTCAAGCTCTTTCAGCTGTGCATCATATTTTTCATTGACGGCATCAATCTTATCTTGGATGACATCCTGCTGAGCTTGCAGTTGCTTGATTTGGGCTTGGGCTTCTGACCGCTTACTATCGTCGTAGGTCGAGGTCTTATTGGATGTACCAGAACCTGACGACGGCTTGCTAGTGGACGGGGTAGTTGTGCTGGGCGTATAAGATGGGGTGCTTACCTTGCTAACGCTTGGCGTGTAGTTAGTGGTCAAATTGCCCCAAGCATTAGACACCGCATTCTTTAAGGTTTTACCGGCCGCCGACCTAATAATGCTGCTGCTACTCGACGCCGCATTTGACAGCCGCGCCATAAAAGAGAACGCATTGGCAACATCTTGAGCCGTATAGCCAGCTTGTAACGCCAAAGCTTGTAAGGCCGCAATTTGCTGGCTAACATTCAGTTGGGTGTTGCTGGCAGTCACTAAACTGGCCGCATATTCATACATAGCTTGACCAGTCTTGCCAGCTTGCTGTGCTTCGGCAATAAACCCATTAACGAGATTTGTAATCTCTGCCTGTTGCCGCTGTTCAGCCGACATCAAATTCAGCAATGCGCTCTCTTGAATTTGATAGCCATTAGCCGTTTGTACAGCACCATTAGCAAGTTGGGGATAATATGCTATCAGCGTCTCCCATGTGGCCTTGCTAATCTCGCCGCTATTAGTGAGCTGTGTATATGCATCAGTAACAATCTGGATGGATGTGCCGACATTGCCCAATGCAATCTGCGCCTCGTCATATGCCATAACCAGCGCACGTTCACTGTCAGTAACCTCAATGCCAACCTCAATGAAATCGCGCAATTTCTCAATGGTGTCTGCATAGCCATCATTGAGGTTCTGCAATGCGGCATAATATTCGCCAGTAGACATGGCGCTATCTTTAGTCTGATTGGCATATTGCTGTTGCAGGTCATTGAGTTGCCGCTGATATTCGGTCAACTGATATACGTCGCGCTGTACGGATTCAACACGACCCCAGCCACCAATGCCACCAGAGCCAGCACCACTTGTTCCGGTTGCTACACCAGCGCCACTACCGTATGCCTCGCTATATGCCTCATACTCAGCTTGCTTAGTCGCTTGTACCTGTTTCTCTTGCTCAGCGGTGATTTCGCGTAAGACATCAAGGCGATGCCGCTCTGCCTCTGTCAGCGTGTCAGTGCGCGATTCAAGGTCGGCAAGCTCGTCTTTGTAGCTGGCAAGTTTACTTTGCTCTTCGGCAGTTTTATTAACTGCATCATTATATGCGTCGAATTTGGCCGTTCCTGCTTTGATTGCCAAAGCAAATGCTGCGGCGAATCCGGCTGTTATAGCGAAATTAGCCGCCAAGGCTTTAAGAGAAATAATTGCTTTATCAGCATCGGCTTGCAAGAATGTTAATGCACTTTCAGCGGCATGATTCTTCAAGGCTGCTGCGGCCTGAGCCTCTTTGATTAAGCTCTGTGTCTCTATTAAACCCTTTATAGTGGACACAACACCAGAGACAGCGCCAAAAATAGCGCCGCCTTTCATGAACCCCATATAGGACTGAAGGATGTGATACAATCCAGTTAGTGCCGTTGTTACAAGGGTTATACGCGTAGCCGCTTGACCAAACGGCATATTCAGTAACTCAAGGAACGCATTAGCAAGGTTGAGGACGCTGGATATCATCTCTTTAGTGATAACGTTATTTGCAAAATCTTGGAATGTGGCCTTGAGATTGTTTGTTTGCGCTTCGCTTTGTGTTCGCTAAAATGTGCTAAATCTTAGCCGTAGATGCTTTCAAAATTTCTTTATATTTATCAGTTCGATATGCAGTGTATGGTATTCTTACCAGTTTATATCCGTGTGTCTTACAAAACTCATCCTTAATGGAATCGCGTCGTTGGCCATCTGTAAATGATGTCATAGCTTCATCAGGTGACATATTTCCGTATGTGCGCGGAATAAAATGCTGTTGCCCATCTACCTCTATCAATATATTATAATCAGGCAGATAGAAGTCAAATCTAAGCAATCGTCTATCTCGACATTCATCAAATGTCTGTTGCTCTACATATCTTATGCTCTTTTCATTAAGCCATTGTTTTGTTTTCAATTCAAGACCTGATTCCTTCTTAGAGCATGTAGGGCATCTTGATATATTATCGCGGACAACATACTGCCAGCTTGTTTCAAACTCGTTGCCACAAGAGCATCTGAATCGGTACTTTACTTTAGTTCCAGTGTAGTCGGTCGAGACAAGCTGGATGGTTGGCGCATTGAGTTCAAGCCAATGGCGCATGTTGTCGATGCTGTGTTGGTTACACACGTCGAATATCGTATCACGCTCGTTCATGCCGTTTGCGATATTCCACGGTGACGACTTGATGTAGTAGCCATCCTGCGTCATCATATAGTAATGCCGCTTAGCACCCGAATACGGCTCAAGCAACG
>OQVL01000443.1_pt1 | contig 21619 bp, 17 predicted proteins | sample 1691501 | NCBI WGS metagenome assembly OQVL01 (sample SAMN03418253, study PRJEB22391) | human gut metagenome | biome: human-gut; feature: organic feature; material: feces | host: Homo sapiens | place: Tanzania | collected 2013-01 | reverse complement strand
CTGTGCCTTCCAAGAGTTCTTTTCCTGTGCCGGAAAGAATTTTGTCCGGAAAAAACACGGAAGGGGGCGGCTCCAATGAGGCTTTCTCAAAACGATACATAAAGAACCAAAGGATTATCAAAACCCTTCCGTCAAGAGGAAAAAGCGGAGGTGTCGGAGTATCGGCACTCGTCGAGAAAATCAAGGAATCCAAATCCATTGGAGATTTGCTGAACGACAGCGCCGAGAACATTTATATTTTTCGCTTTTTCAAGGACTGCATGAATGACCGAAATCTGGGGGAAACCTACTTCAAAAACGAAATTGAGTACATACTGACAGGCAGACTCGATGATTCGGACGCAAAACAAAAGGTAAAAAATCAGCTGATCTTGCTGCGAAATGCACTCAATCTGACCTATTTGTATTCCTGCAGCGAAAAGAGGAATGCGGCACTGGCTGCTGCCGAATTAATCATGCCGGAGGCACCCCTTCTTACGCAGGCTCTGATAATGGAAGGCTGGGCATTTATGGAAGCGCGAAATGATCTCAAACTTTTGTATGCGGGAAAAAAGGTTCCCTTGATCAAAAAAGACGAGAACTGGGCTGTCTCGCTGGAAAATCTTCTGTCAGCCGAATACGGATGCGATACCGACGGAAAACCCGTATCGGGCAGCGAAAGCGACGGCGAACCGTCTGATTATGTAGTTCCGCGTAAGCTCGAAGGAAAAACATACGAGGATTACCTTAAGATTTTTGTTGCATCCCTTCCGAGAGAAACCAAAAAATTACGCATGCTGGATTTGATGCAGATTAACATGAAGTACCTGTACTGCGAATATTTTTTGATCAGCGATTACTTCATCGGCCTGCGGTATTCTGTCAACATAAATGGGAAAATACATGAATTTAATGAGAAATACTAAACGGGGGAGCTATATTGTCGAGGCTGCGCTCAGCATGCCGGTGCTCATACTTTGCATTACGGCGATTGCCCTCATCATCAATATCATTGCCATATGTGAAAACATAGGATTTTCGAGTGCAGAACAGATGCATAAAATATGCTCGTCCGCATATATTGCAGAAACGGGTGAATTTTCGCATGGCATTGCGGTGCAGAAAGCCGTTGCATCGGATAATCCGAAACTCAGGAGCTTCACCGTCACCGGATTTCGGTACCGATATACAAAGCAGGGTGTGGATGATCTGATCGGGCTGCAGACAAAATCGAGCTTTACTGTTGCAAACCCAATCGGAATCAACGGTAATATCATCTTTACCCAAAGGATTTTGGCGCGGGCATTTACGGGAAAACTGGAAAATGCAGAGCCGCTTGCCGCCGGCGAATTTCAAAAAAACGGCGAATCGGTTCCGGTCGTGGTTTTCCCGAGATATGGGATAAGATTTCATGCTGCCTCGTGCAGATATGCAAAACAAAAGTACGGAGAGCAAGAGTATAAAATAGAAATGGAAAGAGAAGATGCAAAAGCGAAAGGATATACTCCGTGCCTTGTATGCGGAGGAGGAAAGGAAGGACAATGAGCAGAGTGTACATAAATTTAAAAAATAAACCGCTTCTTTATGAAAGCAAAGTCGAAAGACTTACCGCCGGCATATGCAATGAAATTTTGCCGCTTTCCATAATAAAAAACAGGAAGATAACAAAGGGCATCTATCACACCGACGGATACAAAAAGGTAAGCGATGTGGGAATTCTCAGTGCGGTGCAGGTTCTTTCCGTAATTGAGGGTGTTATTGCAATGAGTGAAAAACTGAAGAACAATTTTTTCTTTCCGGAAGAATATATTCTGTCGCCCGATACGGTATATATTGACGCGAAATTCGAAAATTACAAACTTGCTTACATACCGGCGAAGGAAAGGTGCAGGGCTGAGAAATCCTTAAGCTGTTTCATAGGCTGCATGCGCAAATTCACGACTCCGGACGGCATGCTCTACCTTGATACTTTGCGAAACCTTGTTGAAAGCGGCAGTTTGAAAAGTGAGCGGATGATAGGATTTATAGAGAGACTGAAAGGCGAAATACGCGTCTGCGGGATAAAATAAGGCGAATGATAACGCCTTTTTTTAATATAATGTATTAGAATATTTGGAGGTGCAAGTATGACCGGTGGCAAAATGCGTAGAAAAATCAGAAAAAGAAAAGCAAAATCTGAAAATTCAAGGATGAAAATGGGGATGTTTGTTGGTATAATATTGCTAGCGGTAGTTTTGGGATTTCTGACGGCACGATTTGTAATCGGCCCCATTATAGGTTATAATGCTGATGAGAGCCCTGTGAAACTGGAACAGAAGGATGACAAGGGCAAAAAAACGGACGCAGAGCAGACGGAACAGAAAGCATCTTTGGAAACCGGACAGAATCAGATGCCGGAAGAAGGGTATGCGCTTCAATTCGGGGCTTTTTCCACTAAGGATGCTGCCGAGAAACTGGCAGAAGCACTCCGACTGAAAGGAATCGAAACCAAAATCGTTGAAATCGATGATGTTTTTAAAGTAATCAGCCCGATGCTCGATGATAAAGAAGCCGCCTTGAAAGCCTTGCAGGAAAGCAAGGACAAGGATGTTGAAGATGTCTTTATAACATCCGCAGGATAGATTTGATAAGGAGAACGCAAGATGATACCTCTTTCAACACGAATGAGACCGGACACACTTGAGAATTTTGTCGGACAGGAGCATTTTATGTACGAAGGCTCCCTGTTTTACAATTCAATCAAAAACAAGACCTTTGACTCGGCAGTGTTTTTCGGACCGTCGGGCACAGGCAAAACAACACTTGCCAGAATAATCGCACGCGAAATGGACGGTGACTTTCACGAACTCAATGCTTCCGTTACCGGGACGAAGGAACTCAAAGAATTGATTGAGAGGGCAAAGCTCTCTTTTTACGGGCTTGAGAAACGCACGACCTATGTCTATGTGGACGAGGTTCACCGCTGGAACAAATTGCAGCAGGACAGCCTTCTCAAGGCACTTGAAGAGGGAGTCATCAAATTTATAGGAAGCACTACGGAAAATCCGTATTTTTCAATAAACAATGCGGTGATAAGCCGCGTTCGCAACATATATGAATTCAGGCGACTGTCTGCGGACAACCTTGTTGCGATAATAAGACGCGCACTGGAAGACAAGGAGCGCGGATTCGGAAACCTTAACATCAAATATGAGACGGAGGCGGTTCGCATTTTGGCGGAAATGGCAAACGGAGACGCGCGGGTAGCCCTTGACACAATCGGATTTATTGTGGACAACCTTTCGGACGGACAGATAATCGACAGCCGGATAGTGTCGGAAGCCATGCAGCGGAAAGTGGGTTTTTATGACAAGGAGGACGACCGGTATAACTTACTCAGCGCACTTCAAAAATCCGTGCGAGGGAGTGACCCGGATGCCGCCGTGCACTATCTTGCAAGACTTCTGGACGGCGGTGCCGATATAAGAATGATTGGAAGAAGACTTCTTGTGATGGCAAGCGAGGATATAGGGATGGCATACCCGTCTGCCATTTCAATCGTGACCGCATGTGTTCAGGCAGCGGATATGGTCGGGCTTCCCGAGGCAGCGATTAATCTGGCACAGGCCGTGGTTCTGCTGGCATCCGCACCGAAATCAAATGCCTCGTGCATGGCACTGGAGGCTGCAATGCATGACATAAAGACACGGAAAATCGATGATGTTCCGCCGCATCTGAAAGATTCGCACTACAAGGGGGCGAATGATTTGGGATACGGACAAGGCTACAAGTATCCGCACGCTTTCGGTGGATATGTGGAGCAGCAGTACCTCCCGGACAACCTCTATAGAGAAGGAGTTAAATACTATAAACCGACCGAAAACGGTTCCGAAGCGGCCTTCAAAAAATATCTTGAAAGCCTGCAGAAGTACGGGAAAAAATAAGAAATGAGGCAGAATAAATGGCGAGAGAGATTTTGACGGCTGCGAATTCCGGGTTTTGTTTCGGCGTGAAACAGGCAATCGAAAAAACCGAGGAAGAAATACGGAGGAAAGCCGAAAGCAGCTCACCCGGCAGAATATATACATGGGGTCCGCTGATTCACAACAAGACGGTAACGGACGGACTCAAAGAGAAGGGCGTTTCGATACTTGACAGTCTGGAAAATGTAAAGCCGGAGGATGTAATCATCGTAAGATCTCACGGCGAGACCAAAGAGTTCTTTGAAAAGGCGAGAGCACGGAATTGCAAAATCATCGATGCAACCTGTCCTTTTGTAAAAAAAATACAGCAGCTGGCGGAGAACGCCCACAGGAAAGGCAAGCAAGTCGTAATCGTGGGTGACCGCTTGCACCCCGAGGTGAAAGGAATCAACGGATGGTGCGATAACAGTGCGATTACGGTAAATTCCGTGGAAGATGCCGAGGGAGTTTTGGAAAATCATAACCGTAATCTTTTCTTTCTGGTGGCGCAGACGACGATAAAAAAGGAACTTCTGCGGATGTGTGCTGCTGGAACCGGATTTCGGTTCGGCGACCGTTTTTTTCCTCGGACTTGCCGCTGTACTCGGACTGACTTTGAAATTGCGGTATCTGCTTGCGCTGTTCTGCGGAGTCGCGCTTCCGGCGGCGCTGGTTTTCATTTTCCGGCACGGATACGCAATGCGCAGGTTTGCCGGATACTGGAACCCCGACGAGCATTTTCAGGGAGCCGGATGGCATGTCAAACAGTTTCAGTTCAGCATGGCGCACGGCGGACTGTTCGGTTCGGAATGGGGCGGCGCGCTCTGGTCGAACGCCTATCTGCCGCTCGCACACAGCGATTCCGCATTCGCGGCCATCGTGGAATCCGGCGGTCTGGCGGGAGGAATGCTCGTCATCGGGGGCTGTCTCGCCGTTGCATGGTTCTTCCGCCGCATCGCTCTCCGGACGGAGGACAAAGCGGCGCGGACCTTTATCTTTGCGACAGGCGCCATGTTCACGGCGCAGGCGCTGCTCCATATCGGGGTCAACACAGCACTTCTGCCTCCGACGGGGCTGACACTTCCGCTCTTCAGCTACGGCGGAAGTTCCCTGCTCGCCACAATGTTCGCATTCGGGCTTGCGGCGAGCGCGGGAAGAAGCGGTTCAAAAAACTGACTCTTATTTTTTCTCCGCACGGTAGTAGATCCCGCGCGGGCCTTCCTCGCTGGTGATGAATCCGGCCTTCTCCATCCGGCGCAGGTGCGCTTCCAGATTCGGCTTCTGAAATCCGAGCGACTCGGCAAGGTCGTCCGCCGTGCAGGGACGCGACGCGCAGGTGGCGATAATGCGGTCATTGTACTCTTCTGTGGAAAGCTCCTGCGACTCGCCGCGCTTTGCGGCGCGTCCGCCGATGCATTCGACGGGAATGCCGGATTCGCCGACAATCGAAGCGATCTCCGCCATCACCGCGGGCGCGGGGATGCCCACGTTGTGTTCGGTGCCGGGACGGTCCAGCGTGTTGAGCTGCACCTTGTCCGGCCGAATTTCGCGTACATACTGCAGGAAGCGTTTTGCGGATTCAACCGAATCATTGACGCCTTCCGCGATGAAGATTTCCAGCCACATCTGCGCACGGGAAATCTTGCGGAATTCGATGACTGCATCCGCAACGGTGCGGATCGTCAAGCCCTTTGCCGGACGGTTCATCTTCTGGAATTCTTCTTCGTTCGAACCGTCAAGAGAGGGAACAATCAGATCGATTGCGGCGCATTCGCGTCTGACTTCAGGATCCATCAGCGGGACGCCTTTTGTCAGAAGGCAGACTTTGATGTCCGGATATTTTTTCTTGATATGCGCAATAATCGTTCCGATTCCGGAATGAAGCAGCGGTTCGCCGGTTCCGGAGAAGGTGAAAAAGTCGATGTGCGGATGACGGTCGAGCGCCTCGTCGATCTGTTTCAGCGCCAGATCAGTCGGGAAGTATTCCTTGCGTTCGGTGGTCTGATTGGTGGTTTTCCCGCACTCGCAGTAGATGCAGTCCATCGTGCAGGTCTTGTACGGAACCAGGTCGATACCGAGAGAAATGCCGAGCCGTCTGGACGGAATCGGACCGAAGATGCAGGTTTGCTTTGCGGAATTCATGAGATTTCTCCTTCCATTTCGGTTGAAATATTCCTGTTTTGCGTGTATAATATAGCATGATATTCTGAAATATAAAGGATTTTCCTATGGATTGGCTTGAATTTTATCCGGCGGTCTTTGTGACAGCCCTGCTTTTTTCCGCGCTTTACACACCGCTCTGCAAGAAACTTGCATGGAAACTCAACATCCTTGATGTGCCGAAATGCGAACAGCACAAACTCCATGCAAAGGCGACGCCGCTGCTCGGCGGACTTTCCATGTTTCTCTCCTTCCTCTCCGTCATCATCCTGACGGCGCTCGGAAGAGGCATCCAGCTCCGTTACTTTCCCGGACTGACGGAGGGGCTGAAGGGCGTTTCGCTTGCCCTCCCGCAGTTCTGTGTGCTCGTGGCATGCGCCGCGGCGGCGGTTCTGCTCGGGCTCTACGACGACAAGCATTCCATGAAAGCCTGGAAAAAGCTGATCGGACAGATTCTCATTGCTGCGGTCACCGCAACCTGGGGCGGAGTTTCAATCACCCTTTTCATCGGCATCCCGTTCATCAGCTGGTGTATTACGGTCTTCTGGATCGTGTTCATTTTCAACGCCATCAACTTCTTCGACAACATGGACGGGCTTGCGGTCGGAACGGCAACGATTGCGTTCATCTTCTTTGCCTGCGCGGCGGCGGCGACCGGACAGTACTTTGTCGCCTCGCTTGCGGCGCTTTCGGCCGGGGCCGGCGCGGGATTCTGGCTCTACAACCGTGCGCCGGCGTCCATCTTCATGGGCGACTCCGGCAGTCACTTTCTTGGCTATCTGCTCGCGGTTGTCAGCGCAAAGGTGACCTACTACACCCCCGGCGTCGCTTCGATGAAATTCTCTCTGCTGATTCCGCTGTTCATCCTTGCGATCCCTCTGCTTGACACACTCATGGTGGTAGCGATCCGTCTGCACAACCGCAAACCGATCTATGTCGGCGACCACAACCACATCTCCCACCGCTTCATGCATATGGGACTGACCCGTCCGCAGGCGGTGACGATGGTTCATCTGCTTGCGCTGATTGCGGGGCTCGGCGCTCTGCCGCTGCTCTGGGGCGACCTGCGCACCTGCATTCTTCTGATCGTTCAAGGACTGCTGCTCTTCGTCCTTATTACCTATCTGCAATTCGTTCTCGTGAAAAAGGATTCAAAATGAAAAATTCCATGCTCTTCCGAAAAATCGGCGGAAGTCGTCAGCTCGTACTTGACAAGGCGGAAAACCTTGAACAGATCCCGCAGCTCGACGAAGCCTACTGGGCGGTCAACGCCATGCCCCTCGAAGCGGCCGTCACCGACCCGGAATTTCTCTCCTTCCTCGACGCCGACGCCAACAAACGCATCCGTCCAGCCGAACTCAAAGACGCAATTGCATGGCTCATTTCCATCCTGAGCGACTACCGGGGAATCGACGCCGGCAGCGACATTCTCGAGCTAGACGCCCTCAACACGGAACTTCCAGAGGGTAAAGACCTTCACGCGGCCGCCAAACTCGTGCTCGACAATCTCGCCGCCGACGACAAGGCGCATCTCTCTCTCGCTCAGATCCGCGACAAGAAAAGCATCATCGCCGCCAGCAACAGCAACGGCGACGGCATCATCACCCCCTGCAACACCTCCGATCCGTTCATCGGAACCTGCATCAGCGACATCATCGCCTGCTGCGGTTCCAAACAGGACCTCAGCGGACTTCCCGGAATCGACGCAGAGATTCTCGACGGTTTCATCAAGGCCGGCACGGCACAGCTCGAATGGCTCAAGCTCGGGCGCGACAACGCCGCGGATTCCCCCTACGGCGACCGCGCACCGGATTTCTACACACTCTTCGACGCACTCCGCGACAAAGTCAATGAATTTTTCTTCTTCTGCGGTGGAATGCTCGACAGCGAAACCCGGTTCGGCTCCACCGCAAAAACCGACCCGATGAACGTGGAGGAGATGCGCGCATTCATCGAAAAAGCGCCCGTCGCTATCCCCGTCCATTCCGCCGAACTCTCGCTTAAAGAATGGATCAACCCGAACTGGCGCGAAAAACTCGAAAATTTCCTCGCCCTTGCAAGCGAACTCAAAACGGTTGCGAATCCCGAAGTCCTGACCGAAAAGGAGTGGCGTGCAATCGAAAAAAGCTTCGTCGTCCGCACCAGATGGTACGCAACCAAAGCGGACAACAAATTCGACGCCCTTTCCCTGGAACAGCTCGAATCCTATCTTGCGGAAAGCAACATCGCCACTCTGCGCAAGATGATGGAAATCGACCTTTCGGTTGCAAAGGAAATCGCCGCGTGCGAACAGCTCAAAAAACTCATCCTCTACCAGAAACACATGCTGGAGTTCGTCAACAACTTTGTCAACCTCGGACGCCTTTTCGACCCGAATAAGCTCTCAATGATCCAGCCAGGCGTACTGACAATGGATTCTCGACGCTTCACGCTGGCTTCGATCGTCACAGACCTGGCGGAACACAAAAAGATCGTCCAGCGGAGCGACATCTGTGTCATGTACATTGAACTGACGACCGGAAAAGTCGGCGAAATCCGCAAAATGACGCTGGCAGTCGCGATCACCTCCGGAACGATGCGCAACATCTTCGTCGGCAAGCGCGGTGTCTACCGCACCTCCGACGGCGTGGAATGGGATGCGAAAATCATAGACCTCGTCCAGCAGCCGGTTTCCTTCTCCGAAGCGCTCCAGACGCCGTTCTTCCGGTTCGGAGAATTCATGGGCAAGCAGGCGGACCGCTTCTTCTCCACCAAGGTTCAGAACATGGAGAAGGACGTGACAACCACGGTTTCACAGGCGGCAAACGCCAAGCTTCCGACGGCCCCCCCCAAAGCGCAGACTCCGGCAGTCAGCGGTTCGATGATGCTGATGGGCGGCGGAGTCGGACTTGCCGCCCTCGGTTCCTCGGTCGCCTTCATGGCAAATTCGCTGAAGAACGTTTCCGTCTGGAATATCGTAATGGTGTTTTTCGGAATCATTCTGGTTATCAGCGGACCGATCATGCTGGTTTCCGTTGTGAAATTAATCCGCCGCAACGTTTCGGACTTTTTTGCCGCGAGCGGCTGGGCGATCAACCCGAAGATGCGTCTTTCCCGCCGCATGGGGCGGCTTTTCACCTATTCCCCGAAGTTTCCGAAAAGCATATTTCTGCGCGGCGACGTGGTAACGCTTTTCTCGAAAGACTTTGACCGGAGCCCGAATCCGTTCTCGGTTTTTCTGCTGATTCTGGTGCTGCTCGCCTGCGGCTTTGCCGCCGGATACGTGCTCTACCTCTATTTCGGCATCTGATTTTCATCCGGCAGCCGCGTCACCCAGATCAGGCTGCCGGATTTCTTGCTTTCAAAACCGCTTCTGCAGGAAAATACGGGATGAGAGTAAAAAAAAATTGAAAAACTTCAGTTTGCGTGCTATATTAAGCAGTTATCGTACAAAACTAACCTAAAAAGGAGTTCCCCGTGAAGGAGCTTGGAATTGGAATTATTGGATTCGGAACCGTGGGCGCCGGCGTTGCCGACTGTCTTATTAAAAACGGTGAAGTTATTGCGAAACGTACCGGTGTGAAACCGGTCATCCGGAAAATCGCCGATCTCGATATCGTGCGCGACCGCGGCGTCAAAGTCCCGCAGGAAGTCCTGACGACTGACGCGATGGAAGCGATCGAAACCTGCGAAGTCATTGTTGAACTCGTCGGCGGAACCACATTTGCAAAAACGATTATTCTCGAAGCTCTGAAACGCGGAAAACCGGTTGTCACCGCAAACAAAGCTCTGCTCGCCAAGTACGGGGAAGAGCTGTTCGCAGAAGCCGAAAAATCCGGCGCAGACATCTTCTATGAAGCCAGCGTCGGCGGCGGCATTCCGATCATCAAGAGTCTCCGCGAAGGTCTTGTCGGCAACCGCATCAACAAAATCTACGGTATTCTCAACGGAACCTGCAACTATATCCTCACGCGCATGGAGCGCGACCAGGCGGACTTCAAAGAGGTGCTCGCAGATGCGCAGAAGCTCGGCTACGCTGAAGCCAATCCGTCGCTGGATATCGACGGATTCGATACCGCTCACAAGGCCACCATCGCCGCTTCGCTTGCGTACGGCAACTGGTTCGGCATGGATCCGGTCTATGTGCAGGGTATCCGCGACGTGACCCTGGCGGACATCAAATTCGCCGGCGAACTCGGCTATAAAATCAAACTGCTTGCCATTCTCAAACAGGATAACGGCAACATCGAAATCCGCGTCCATCCGACCATGATTCCGAAACGCACGCAGCTTGCCATGATCGACGAAGTGTTCAACGGCGTAATGGTTACCGGCGATTATGTCGGCGACACGCTGTTCTACGGCCGCGGAGCCGGACGCAATGCCACCGCCAGCGCAGTCGTTTCCGACATTGTGGACATCGGACTCAACATCAAGGACGCCAAGCCGCGCCGCATTGACTCCTTCCGCGAAGGGATTCAGTTCAAAAACGTGGTGAAAATGGATGAAGTCCGTTCCCGCTATTATCTGCGGATTCAGGTGCTGGACGTTCCGGGCGTGCTGTCGAAAGTTACAGCCATTCTGGGCGAAAATTCCATCAGCATTTCAAGCCTGGTTCAGCGGGAAGGACAGTCGCAGAACAACGTTTCGCTGCTGATCATCACGCATCAGACGCTGGAAAAACATGTCAAGGCTGCCATCAGCCAGATCAATGCGCTTTCCGATGTGCGCGACACGGTCAAATTAATCCGAATTGAGGATATCTGAAATCATGGGACAGCATACCATTGAAAAAATCGGCGGGACCTCGATGAGCCGTTTCGGCGAGGTCATGAACAATGTCATTATCGGCAAGCGCAAAGGCGCGGAACTTTACAACCGCGCGTTCGTGGTTTCCGCATATTCCGGCATTACCAATGCCCTGCTCGAAGACAAAAAAACCGGTGCGCCGGGTGTTTACGGATACATTCTGCACGACAGCAAGGAATGGGAATACGCGCTGGAAACTGTCCGGAAAAAAATGCTGGCATACAACAAATCGTTCGCCGACATCGGACTGGATGTGAAAAAAGCCGATGATTTTGTGAACGACCGGCTCAACGGCATCAAATCCTGTCTGAAATACATCATGTATCTGCGCACGGCGGGACACTCCAAACCGGCGGATTATCTGCCCTCGACCCGCGAATTTCTGGCGGCGGTGGGCGAAGCGCACAGCGCATTCAACTCCGCTCTGATTCTGAAGGCAAACGGCGTCAATGCCCGTTTCGTTGATCTCTCCGGCTGGATGTCCATGGAAGTGCAGACGCTGGATCAGGCGATTCTGAACGCATTCAAGGATGTGGATTTCGCCACAGAAATGCCGATCGTTACCGGCTATGTCAAATATGATGAAGGCATCATGCGTCATTTTGACCGCGGATACAGTGAAATCACGTTCAGCCGGCTGGCGGTTCTGACCCAGGCGCGCGAAGGCATCATTCACAAGGAATTCCATCTTTCCACGGGCGACCCGAAACTGATAGGCGTGGACAAGGTCAAAATCATCGGCAACACCAATTTCGACATTGCCGACCAGCTGTCTGACATGGATATGGAAGCGATTCACTCCAAAGCCGCCAAAGACATGGAACTGCGCAATATTCCGATCCGCATCAAAAACGCCTTCGACCCGGAACATCCCGGAACCCTGATCAGCCGCGATTACGTGTCCCCGGTTCCGCGCGCGGAAATGATCTGCGGACGCAGCGACCTCATTGCTCTGGAAGTGCATGATCCGGAAATGGTGGGCGAAATCGGTTATGACTACAAACTCTGCCGCTGTCTGGCAGATTTCGGAATCAGCTACATTGCCAAGAACACCAATGCGAACACCATCACGAATTATGTTCCGCAGAAAGCAAAGTATCTGGATGAATGCAAGGCTGCGCTCCGCCGGGAATTCCCCCACGCGACCGTTTCCACTCAGCCGGTGGCGATCGTTTCGGTGATCGGCACGAACATGAAGATCCCCGGATTCCTTGCCCGTGCCTCCAAGGCGCTGTATGAAGCGGACATCAACGTGCTGGCTCTGGATCAGGTAATGCGTCAGGTCAACATTCAGTTCATTGTTTCCCGCGATGACTTCAAGAAAGCCCAGATCGCGCTTCACCGTGAATTTGTGGAAAAAGCATAAACATAAGGAATGAAATCGTTATGAGTCTGATTTACATTCACTGCAAAACGGATGCCGGAATCCTTTATGCCGATTCCCCGGACGCGCTGAAAAATCCTGAAATCCGGACTCTGACGGGTCAGGCGGCAGAATGCCCGCTGATCCGGGAGCAGAAACTGGAAAACGGCTCTCTCCGTTACTGGTTTGACGCCGCCCGGCTGGAACGCTGGACTCCGGACACGCCGGTTCTTTATGAACTGACTGCGGACGGAATCAAAGAGCGTTTCGGTTTCGTGGAACTGCGCCCCGAATCGAACCGGGCAATTCTGCTGAACGGAAGTCCCTGCTATCTGCGCGGTTACATCCGCGGCATCGTCGCCCATGAACACCCGAACATGACGGGAGGCTCGCTCAAGGAGGCGGCGGTCAAAAATATCCGGCAGGCAAAGAAATACGGGTTCAACTTGGTTCGTTTCCACAGCACGATTCCAACTCCGGAATTTGTGGAAGCCGCGGACGAGGAAGGTCTGTTCATTCACATGGAAATCGGTTTTGCCTACGAAACGAGCGAACAGGGAACCAAGAAAAATCTCTCCATGGACAACAAGGCGTGGAAGGAAACAATTCTGCGCTACCGCAATCATCCGTCCGTGGCAATTTTCTGCATCGGCAACGAAATGCACAATTCCGGACATTTCAAGGAAGTTCATGCTCTGTATGAACAGGGGCGGGAACTGGCGCCGGGCAAACTGATTATGGACAACTCCGGCTGGGGTGAATTCGACCGTCAGACGGCAGATGTCTATTCGCAGCATATTGCGTATTTCTTCCCGTTCAAACATCATGCGGAAATGTTTCATCAGGATGCTCCGTGGCGCATGAACGGTTCCGCGTACGACGAAATGCTGGACGTCGAATGCAAAGGCGGCGGGCTGGCAGCGGCGGTACACCGGACGATTGTTCCCGCCAAGCCGGTACTGGCGCATGAAGCAATGCATTATATTGAAATTCCGGACTACAAAGCGCTGGAAAAGAAATTCGATGATTTCTGTGCCAGAGTCGGCAAAGAATATCTGGAAGCCAACGGCATCAAAAAACCGCGTTACATGACCGAGCTGCCGAAACTGATCGAGCGCAAAGGTCTGGCGCACAAAATGCCGGACTACATTGCGGCTTCCCGGAAATTCAAAATGGCGGCAATCAAGCAATACATGGAAAAATGCCGCATGTCGGATCTGTGCGGTTTCGAAATGCTCCAGTTTGCCGATTGTCTCAAATACGAAAACAAGAACGGCATTGTGGACTTTTTCGACGATGACAAGTATTTTCCGCCGGCATGGCTGCTTCAGTTCAACGGCAATGCCGCGCTTCTGGCGGATTTTGAAACCGAAGTGTATTTCTACGGAGATCAGATCCGGGGAAAAATCTTCATTTCCGATTTCCTGCAGGAACCGTCCGTCACGGGCGGCGAACTGCATCTGTCAGTGAAAAAAGCGGACGGAACCATCCTGCCGGTTTACGACGGACATAACGTTACGCTGGTCGGCGGGCTGCAGCAGATTGCCTCGTTCGAGTTGAGTTTCGACGAAGAGGAAGCGGCGCAGAAAATTGAATTCTGCGCGGAATTCACTGCCGGGGATATTCATCTGACCAACAGCTGGAATCTGTGGCTGTATCCGCATAAAAAAGTGGAACGTCTGCCGGAAACCCGGCTGAAAAGTCCGCTGCTGAATGCCATCCTGCACGAAAATCCGGCGGCAGAAAACGTAGCCGGCGCAGTTGTAACCGATGTTCTGGATGATCAGGTCTTTGCCGATCTGGAAGCCGGTAAAACGGTGATTCTGCTGTACCACCGGGATGCACCCGGACATCAGTATTATCTGCCGGGCGCGCTGGAACGGTTCAAACCGTGTATCTGGGACCGCGGCAGCAATCTGGGCGGCATCATTTATTCCGGAGAACTGCAGAAAGCGCTGGCGTCGGACCGCTATTTCGACATGAACTGGTACAGCCTGCTGGAGGGCGGCTACAAAGTGTGCCTGGATGATTTCCCGGCGCCGGTGCAGGAAATTGTCTGCGGTGTGGACAAGCCTGTACGCGACCGCATGAAAGGACTGGTCAACGGGATCAAGGATTTCATTGATCAGGACACGTTCCGGAATTTCTCGCATCTGTTCAGTGTGAAAACCGGCAAAGGAATGCTGGTGGTCTGCACCCTGATGCTCTCGGATGCACAGAACCCGGTTACGGAGAACTTCATTGCCGAACTGTTCAACCATACGGAAGAACTCTGCCGGACCGACAAGACGGTTGCGCTGGATGTACTGAAAAAATATCTGGCGGAAGAAACGGCGAAAGGCGTCCGCAAAGAAGACGTCATGAACCATTTCTGGGAAATCGACAACAAACTGGTGGAAGACACGCTGTTCTGGGAACAGACGGGTCTGGATCTGACCAAAATCCAGTAAGACATCATCAGGACAGAGAGAGAATCAGCACATGAGCGGGACAGCCGATACAGACATGATCAGCGGACAGGAAACCGGATTCCGATTCCGGCTCCGCAGATGGTGGCCGGTATGGTGTTTTCTGGCAATTGTGCTGATTGCCCTGCCGGCAGTTTTCTCGGATGTGCTGCCGCAGCGGGACGTGGCGTTCCGCTACGCACCGATGGCGGAAGCCTTCCGCAAAGGAGATTGGAGTTTTGCCTTTCATCCGCGGACCGGACTTCTGCACACGTTGACAGCCGGAATTCTGGCGGCGGTTTTCCAGTGCGGCGGTTTTCTGGCATGTAAACTTTCCAGTGTCCTGTTCATGGCTCTGGGAGTCTTTCCGCTCTACGGACTGGTTCGCCGGATTTATTCGCGCGGCATGGCGGAAATCTGCACTGCGGGTTTCATCTTTGCCTCACAGCTGCAGAGACTGGGCTGGAGCGGACTGCGGGATTCGCACAAAACTTTCCTGATTCTGCTGGCGGCATACGCTCTGGTGGTGATTTATCAGGAACGCGGCAGATGGTCCGGCTATCTGTGGCTGGGAATTGCCGCAGGTCTGGGGATCATCACACGCGGCGACCTGTCGCCGTTCATGGGACTGCTGTTTTTCTGGGGAATGGTGCTGGAACTGAACCGCAAATGTTTTCCCTTGCGGAGTCTGGGGGGAGCGGGACTTGCCATTCTGATTACCTTGCCGTCGATCTGGATCAATTATGCGGTGGCGGGTGTTGCCGTTCCGGAAATCCGTTATGCCATGCTGTTCGCAAAGATCATGCACCGGCAGCTTGGATTGACGGATGTTCTGCTGCTTCTGCCGGCGGGACTGTGTTTCTGCTGTGCCGGAGCCTGGGTTGTCCGGAAAATTGCGGACTGCCGTTTCCGCGGAAAAGTTCTGGCGACAGTGATCTTTCTGTTTCTGCTGGTCGTTGCCCGCAGAATGGCGTCCTTGTCGTTTCTCTGCACGGAACCGATCCCCGATTACATCGGTTCCATCGTGAAAGGATTTTTCCCGGTTTTCGGATTTTTTGCGGTGATCGGAATAGCGGTTCGGCTGTACCGGAAAGAATGGAGACAGGAAGAAACCATTCTGGCGGTTCTGCTGTTCGGACATACCTTGCTGGTCTGCGTCTCCATCATCCTGTTTGACGGTTATCTGTATGTGTCGCCGCGTTATCTGATTCCGGCGGTGCCGCTGGAATTTGCATGGACGGCAGCCGGGGCGCTGTACCTCTGGGACGGGATTCACTGTCTGCTGCGCGGACATTTCACCCGGACGCTGCGGATTGCGGGGATTCTGGGCATTCTGGCGGCTATGGGAGGATTTCTGTACGATTTCTACCGCCCCGCCATCAAGGAACGCTGTGATAAAAAATGTATCCGGGAACGGAAAGCCTTTGCGGAACTGGTGCAGATCATCCGGAATGATTACCGTGGTCCGGCGTTTGACCGTCCGCCGCTGGAACTGGAGAAATACAATCCGAAACACCGTCCTGCCATTGCATTTCTGCAGTATTATGAACTGTTCGGAAAAACCGGTCCGAATCACGGGCGGGTAACTCTTGCGGCGTATCTGGCAGAAGGCCGTCCGGTATTCCCGGCGGATGATGCGGACTACATTCTGGAAAAATGTTCGGAAAAGAATCAGCTGCCGGAAAATCTGGAATTCATGGCGGACTGGAAATTCGGGAAAGATGCTTATCGGTTATGGAAACGGAAAAAACAATGATCATGAAGAATCAGGGAAGACTGCGGGTCTGGATTCTGCTGCTGTCGGATCTTGTTGCGCTGTACGGAATTCTGGCTGTGGTGCTGTTCTGTTATCAATGCGCGGGAGCCGACTATTCGCTGACTGTGCTGAAAGACCTCTGGCCGCTGCCGCTGGCAGTTATGATGTGCAATCAGATTTCGCGTCTGTACGGAGGCAGTTTTTTCTATCCGGGAGCGGGATGCGCACCCGTGGAGGAATTGAAACGGCTGACCATATCGGTACTTGGCGGTTATGTTCTGCTGTTTGCCTATCTGTCGCTTTCGCGTTCCAGTGAAAGTTATACCCGGCTGGGACTGCTGCTCTCCATGCTGATTTCCATTCTGCTGCTGCCGATCATCCGGTACTGGGTGCGCTGTCTGCTGAAACGCTGTCATATCGGGCAGATCCCGGTTCTGGTGGCAGGAGCGGGGCAGACGGCACGCATTGTGGGGCAGGAATTGAAGCGGGATCGTTTTTTCGGTTTTAAGGTGGCAGGTTATCTGGATGATGATCCGGCGAAGCGGAATGCGGAACTGCCGGACGGCAAAGTGCTTGGCACGGTCTCCGAAGCGGCGGAAATCGCCGGAAAGCTCGGTGTGGATTATTTCATCAGCACACTGCCGGTGGAAGCGACGGAACGGCATCTGGATTCCTGGCTGAAATATTTCCGCAGTATTCTCATCATCCCTGCCAGCAAAGTGTCGCCGATTCTGTGGACACATCCGCTGGATCTGCACGGTCTGGGTGCGCTGGAAATCGGCAACCGGCTTCAGCGTCCCCTGCTCCGTTACGGCAAATGCTGCTGCGAATTTGTGATTGCAGTTCTGGCAATCATCTGCCTTTTTCCAGTCTGTCTGCTGCTTGCTCTGCTGGTCAAATGCACCAGCCGCGGTCCCATTTTCTACCGGGCGAAACGGCTGGGGCTGCACGGGAAGAACATAGAAGTCTGGAAATTCCGCACCATGTATGCGGATGCGGATCAGAAGCTGGAAAAAATGCTGGCGGAAAACCCGGAACTGGCGCGGGAATGGAAGGAAAATTTCAAGCTGAAGGAAGATCCGCGCATTACGCCGCTGGGAAAATTTCTGCGCAAGACATCTCTGGATGAACTGCCGCAGTTCCTGAATGTGCTGCGCGGGGAAATGGCGGTCATCGGGCCGCGCCCGATTGTGCAGAAGGAAGTTGCCTATTACGGGAAGCATTACGAAGTCTTTTCCCGCGTCAAACCGGGCATCACGGGACTCTGGCAGGTTTCCGGACGCAGCGACACCACCTACGAACGGCGCATCGCGCTGGATATGTATTACGTCAACAACTGGTCCATCTGGCTGGATTACTACATCTTTCTCAAAACCGTGAAAGAAGTGCTGATCTGCCGGGGAGCGAAATAATCATGAGTAAAACTGCCCTGATTCATTACTGGCTGACCAACATGCGCGGCGGCGAAAATGTCTTCGCCGAATTCTGCAAACTGTTTCCCGACGCCGATATTTTCACCCACGCCTGGAACCCGGAAAAAGTCCGGGAACCGTTCAACACCCACAAAATCACGGAAACATTCATTTCGCGTCTGCCGTTTGCCCGGACCAAGTGTCAGATTTATCTGCCGCTGATGCCGGCGGCATTGAAAAGTCTGGACCTGAGCGGATATGATCTGATTCTGAGCAGTGAATCCGGTCCCAGCAAGGGAATTTGCAAACCCGCGGGGGCGCGCCATGTCTGTTACTGCAATACGCCCATGCGTTATGTCTGGGATATGTTCGATGATTATTACCGGGCGACCGGCATCGGCGGAAAAATTGCCATGCTGACGTTCAGGAATTATCTGCGGAAATATGATTTGAAGTCTGCGGAAAACGTGGACCAGTTCCTTGCCAACAGCGGTTTTGTGGCGGAACGGATCAAACGCATCTACGGACGCGATTCCATTGTGGTGTATCCGCCGGTGGACACCGATTACTTTGTCTGCGATCCCGCTGACGAACCGAAGGATTATTACCTGGTTGCCGGACAGCTGATTTCGTATAAACGTCCGGAACTTGCGCTGCGCGCCTGTCTGAGAATGAACCGGAAAATCGTATTTGTCGGCGACGGACCGATGCGTCCGGTACTGGAAAAAGAAGCGGCGGGCAATCCGAATGTGATTTTTGCCGGACGTACACCCCGTCCCCGTCTCCGGCAGTATTACGCCGAAGCCAGAGCGCTGATATTTCCGGGAATTGAAGATTTCGGAATTGTGCCGCTGGAATCGCAGAGTGTCGGCGTTCCGGTCATTGCTCTGGGTATTGGCGGCGCGCTGGAAACGGTTGCAGAAGGAAAAACCGGAGTATTTTTCCCGGAACCGACCGTGGATTCGCTCTGTCATGCCATTGAAGATTTCGAAAGCCGGAGTTTTGACAAACAGGCGATCATTCAGCACGCCAGGGGATTCCACCGGGATGTGTTTGTCCGGAAAATGCGTGAAGTTCTGAATCTGAAGTAAGCAGGCGTCAAGATGATTTTCAATGGTCCAGTTCCGCCGGAAAATCAGAAAAAATCACAGCATTACTATAAACTGTTCCTGACCTTCAACGGCTTTGCCTACATGTGCCTGGGTGAAACCGTCATCATCCTGATTGCCTTGCAGCTGGGCTGTTCCGACGGAATTGTTGCCGCGCTGGGAGCAATGGTCTACTTCGGTTTTCTGCTGCTGCCGCTGGGAAAATATGTTGCCTCGAAAGTCGGAGCGGCGCGCAGTCAAAGTTTCTTCTGGGTAGCGCGTAATCTGGCGGGAGTCATGGTTGCGCTGTCCGTTCCGGTATCGCTGTACGGCAATCAGCTGACAGCTGTGGCGATGCTGCTGACCGGCGGATTTTTCTTTTACGGGTTCCGGGCGGCAGGTGTGATTCTTTCGCAGCCGCTGCTGGGAGAAATCACTGCTCCGGCGGAACGGTCCAAGTTCATTGCCGCGACTCAGAGTATCGGGTTCGGTTCCAGCTGCATGGCTCTGCTGCTGATCGGCATCATCTGCCAGTTCACTCATAATGTCTGGGTGCTGATGTGCATTGCGCTGTTCGGGTCATCGCTGGGCATCACGTCATCGCAGTACATCCGGAAGATCGACGAATCCAGTATGCTGCGTGAATCTGCATCGCGGCCGGTTTTCAAGGAAATCGGCAAAGCATTGCAGGAAAGTTCCATCCGCAAACAGGTTGCGGCGACATTCGTGATCAACATCGCGAACATCATGCTGATTCCGGTATCGCTGATTGCCATCAAACGCGGATTCGGAATCAGTAACGCCAATGCGGTTTTCTTTTCTCTCTTCCAATGGGTATTCTCCATAATCGGGTCATGGATTGCCACCCGGCTGGCGCGGAAAATGGGCCCCCGGCGCGTTGCCATTGTCGGTTATCTGCTGATTTCCACGATTGCGCCGCTGTGGTTTGTGCTGTCCGGCGCATTCGGCTCGGTGTGGCGGATTTTCCTGCTGACTCCATTTCTGATCGGCGGTCTCAGTTTCGCCATGATGAGCAACTCCATGATTCATTATTTTCTCCAGAATGTGGATGAAGACAAGCGGGTTGTGGTTTCCCTGCTGATTTCCACAGCTTCCGGCGTGGGCGCAGGCTTGACGGGTCTGGCGATCACGGGGGCGCTGCTGACGTGGCTGGAACGCAGTTATACGGGTGCGCCGTTCCCGGAAACCTACCGCATCTATTTTCTGCTGGCAGGAATCATCCTGCTGCCGGGTATTCTCCTGCTTTCGGCACTGCGTCCCCTGCCGGTGGAAAAACGCATGATCCGGAAAACCTGGCTGGATTTTCTGTGGTGATTTCCGGATTTTGAGCTGAAAAAACCGGAATCCGTTTTCCGGACTCCGGTCGATAGAGGTCTTTGAATGACCGCTTAAATCAGAGATGCTGCCCAGCGGGCGGTCTCTTCAATGGCTTCTTCCGGGGTGCAATGCGGTTTGTAGCCGAGATCACGCACCGCTTTTTCGATGGTGAAGCACATGTGCGTGGCAAGGAACTGCATTCCGATATCATACGCTTCGCCTTCATATTTCTTCAGCATGTCCGCCAACGGCATATGATTCAGATGAACCTTCCGTCCCAGAGCCGCCGCCGTGATTTCATGATAACGGTTGAGCGTAACCGCATGGCTCAGACAGATATTATAGATCTGTCCGATGCTGCGGTGCGGCACTTCCGCCGCCAGCAGGAAGGATTTCGCCAGATCCAGCACAGATTACTGTCCTCCCGCCAAGCTGGGACTGAGCATGAATGTAGGCTCCGGCTGGACTCTGGACTGTATCCAACGGGTGGAGTCCGAAACGATCTCGAACATTTCCTATCTGAAATATTCGGACGGAGACGGTACGATCCACTATTTCAGTAAGGACAGCTCCAAAGATTCCTCCTATTATTACGACGAGGATGGTCTGAGCCTGAAGATCAAGAGTACCGGCACCAACGCCTACCTCATGTCCGACGACGATGGGAATGAATGGACGTTCACCGGTAACTATTTGACGTCCACCAAAGACTCTGACGGGAACAAAATCAATATCAACTACAGCAGCGGCCGCCTGTCCTCCATCACGCAGGAGAACAAGGGGCAGTCCGCTATTACAATGGCAACTTTCACCTACAGCGGCAATGACCTTATCAGTGTGACAGATGCCGCCGGAAATGTGTACACCCTGACTTACAGCGGCACCAATCTGGTTGGGATCAAGAGAAGCAGCTCCACCATCGCGTCCTACACCTACAGCGGCTATCAGGCCACCAAGATGACAGACAGCGAAAGCGGCTACAGTCTCTCGTTCACCTATTCCAATGGCAAGGTGTCCAGATATCAGGAGGTCAACAACTCCGGGACGGGCGCAACCGTCTCCGTCACTTACCCGGATCACAGCGAAACGGTGTACCGGGATCATGGAGCGGACCGTGTTTCCGGAAACAGCGACGATGTGCTGACGCATTACCTGTTTGACTACGCCGGACGCACTGTCAACGCCTATACTACAGACAATACCGGGAATATTCTGGGCGCAACCAACGCGGTCTATTCCGGCAGCGGCTCCACCGACAAGGCGAACAACCGGACGCTCCGTACCGGCTCCATCGGCGTTGCCCGGCAGCAGCTGCTGAGCAATCCCGGCCTGGAAGACGGCACAGGC
>OQVL01000441.1_pt1 | contig 21675 bp, 17 predicted proteins | sample 1691501 | NCBI WGS metagenome assembly OQVL01 (sample SAMN03418253, study PRJEB22391) | human gut metagenome | biome: human-gut; feature: organic feature; material: feces | host: Homo sapiens | place: Tanzania | collected 2013-01 | reverse complement strand
GTAAGAAGACATCAGATGATTGGGATAATAATGATATGTATTTGCATCCAGAAAATTATTCAAATGATTATTCAAGTGCAAATGCGGAACCACAAACTTCAACTCAAATTCCAACACAAACTCCTAGTGCAGGAGATGGTGATCAAGACAATAGGAGCTTCTGGCAAAAAGCAGGAGCGGTAGCTGTAGCACCTGCTAGAGGAGCTATTAGGAGTTTTAAAAATACATGGAGTACTAGATATGCAGATGGAAAATGGAAGAGGACTTTAGGAAGTGGAGCAGCAAGAGTAGGAAAAGGAGCTTTGAAATTTGCAGGAAGAGCAGCAGTTGCTGGAACAGTTGGAGCTATTGGAGTTGGAATGGGAATTGCAGGAGATGACTTAGATGATGTACTAAAATATGGAGCTGCAGGAGGAGTCTTAGGATACACAACAGCACCAGTAGTTGGTAGAAATATTGCTAATAGAGTAGCAAACACAGACTTAGCAAAATCTATAAGCGGAGAAACAGCAAAAGCAATTTATGGAAGTGAAGAAAAAGCAAAATTGGCTAAACAAGAAAGCGAATTACGTCAATCTGGAAGAATGCGTCAATTTGCAATGGAAAACTTTACAGGAAAAGACGGAAATGCACCATCTGGTAAAGAGCTAGCGGCACTGGAAGATAGAGCTATAGAACTTTACCAAAATGGATTTACAGATAATAAAGAGATAAAAAGAGTAATGAAAAATGAAGTGTGCTAAATAGCACAGATATGAAATAGGAACATAATTGGCAGAGAAGTAAGCCAATTGATATAAAGGAGGAGAAACATGGCTGAGTATAAACTGGAGCTTAGGGGCGTGTGCAAATCTTTCCCCGGTGTCAAAGCACTTGACAATGTACAGTTATCACTCCGTCCGGGAACAGTCCATGCACTGATGGGGGAAAACGGTGCAGGAAAATCAACCCTGATGAAATGTTTGTTTGGTATCTATAAAATGGATGCCGGAGAAATTATTTTGGACGGAGAAAAAGTCGAGATCAATAATCCGGATGAGGCAATGAAAAAAGGAATTGCCATGGTACATCAGGAATTGCAGCCGGTACCGGCAAGAAGCGTTGCAGAAAATATGTATCTGGGAAGATTCCCGACAAAGTATGGACCATTAAAAGTCATCGATCATAAGAAAATGTATGAGGAGACTGCAAAATGGTTAAAAGAAGTAAAAATGGATTTTGATCCGAAAGCACAGCTTGGATCTTTATCCATAGGTCAGATGCAGTCTGTTGAGATTGCAAAGGCTGTTTCACAGCAGGCGAAAGTTATCATCTTTGATGAGCCGACATCTTCTCTTTCCGATAACGAAGTAGAAGCATTGTCCAAGACAATTACAGTCTTCTTCGTGACATTGAAAGAGAATCTATCAAGATAGTCCACAATCTTGTCTGCGTTGATGGACTCTTTTGTGGTAAAGCCTTTATATTGGTTCCTTTTGGTAATCATGCCAAAGATATTAAGCCGGGCAGCTTTCTCGGATGGGATGTAAACATCCTCATTCTTGAATTGCCAGCCATATGGAACATATCCATTTGTACAGACATGGCTTTCGTCGGCATAATATAGCACAAGTTCTCCTTTGGAATCAAGTTCTTCAAGTTCTTGCAACTTCTCTTTCTTGTATGCGTAGAGCTGCGGTGAGGGTTTGCCCCTTGGGCGTTTTCTTATACGCTTATATCTTGCACCAATGTTTCTAAAAAACGTTTGAAGGTAATGTCACTGGCTTCTTTACCAGTCGCATTCTGCCATGCCTCACGTGCTTTGGACACACTCTGACGGTCTTCCTCAATTGCCTTGCGGACTGCTTCTTCATCAGAACAATCCATAATAGGCTTTCGACCCTGACCAGGACGTGTCTCCAAGCCTTTGATGCCATTTTCTTCATAACGTTTTACCCATGTGTAGACAGTAGGAACAGTCACCTCAAGTATTTCTGCTATTTTGGGAGCTGATTTACCTTCTGACTTCAGCAATATGGATTTGCATCTGATACGAAAACTATGAGTAGGGCCATTATGATAGCCTTTCTCTAATTTGAGGCGATCAACCTCTGATAATTCAAGTACTTTTATTGGTTTCATAATTCTATTTTTTCTATAAAACGGAAAATGAACCATATTAGTACTGATATATAAATAATTTAGATCACTTACTTATCCTTTTTAACTAAATATTAACATTGGAGAAATAAAAAAGGGAAGGTTGCACACGATAAATTACCCTTTTGTGTAGTAGATATTTTTAAAAAACAATCTACTTTTGCAACAACATCATTTAAATAATAAAAAAATGGAAGAAAGGTACAATCGTAATCGAATTTACATCAAGCCTAAAGAGCAGGAAAAAATAAGGAATTTCCGTATTATTTTGGGTGGTGCAGGCATAGGAAGCATCATTGCAGAATGTGCTTTGCGCATAGGTTTTGAAACTATTACCATAGTAGACGGCGACAAGGTTGAGGAAAGCAACCTGAACCGTCAAAACTATCAATTGGAAGATGTTGGCAAATACAAGGCAGACTGTCTTGCAAAGAGATTGTTGGCTATCAATCCTAATGCAAGAATTACGGCTGTCAATAAGTTTGTGGATGTCGACAATGTGGAGAGTTTGATAAAAGGACATGACATTGCCATTAATGCCTTGGACTTCAAGAGCGACATTCCTTTTGTATTTGACAAGATTTGTTCAGAAAAGAATATATCAGTCCTTCACCCTTATAATTTTGGATGGGCTGGTTTTCTAGCAGTGGTAAATCCTAACGGAAAAACCATGCAAATTCTATCAGATAAGCCGTTGGGGTTTGAGCTGAAAGTTGCAGATTATGTCGTAGGCTATCAAGCCTTTTGGATGCAACCTCAAGATTGGCTCGACAATGTTGTGAAACAATACAAAAAAGAGAACGGCACACTCCCCCCACCTCAGTTGTCTGTAGCGTCATGGATTACAGCAGGTTTGTGTACAACGGCAATGTACAAGATTGCTACTGGTAAACCTGTGAAATACTTTCCCAATTTCTATTTGTCCTCTATATTCCTGTAAGGCTGTTACGTTTTAAGAACAGTTTGTATAACGTTGCTCTTGAAATGGCTTCAGTAATATTCGCCACGTTTAGTTTGGCAAAAGCGTGACGTTTGTAGAATTTTATGGAGTCTAACGAGCGGCACATACTGTCTGCAATCTCTGTCATGGTAAGACCTGCTGCTGACAGGCGAAGCACCTCAAGTTCCTCTTCCTTGAGTGCCACCCCATCGCATTCTTTCCATCTGTGTCCATTGAAAGAGTATTTCCAATAATTGTTGAATCCACTCTTATGGAACTCCACATGCCCTACAGTTTTATGTGAGGATAGAGACACTACACACATTCCTATCCATATCTTCCCATCGTCGGTCAGTAGAACAGGAGTAAGCTGGTGATTAATCAGTTTGCTCTTTGTTCCACTCTTCAGATGGAAGTTATACGACATAGAGCATAGGTGCCTTTCATCCTTGTCAATTTTTTCGAAGAACTTAAAGCCACTGTAGTTCAGTTCTATAAGCATTTGAAGCTCGTCTTCGGGTATATGTTTCAAGTAGAAGCCATATCCCATTTCCTTTACTTCCTTTGCCGTATGACCACAAAGGAACAAAGGGTTGTCAGACACATAAAGAAATTCCTGTTTATAATAGTCTATCAAGTAAACGCTTTGATTGTGAACACGCGTGAAAGCTTCCACTGTTTGGAGCAAAGTAGACAATACATTACTATCATAGTCGGGTGTGTTAATCACAGTGTTAGATGCCATAAAAAGTCTTTTATATATGCTAAATATAATTTACTATTTCCACTGCAAAAGTACATTTTTTACACGAAATATCACTAAAGGATTACACAAAAGTGTAAAAAACAAAGAGAAAAATGCAAAATTACACAAAAGTGTAGTTGATTATATTTACAAAAGAAGTATTTTTGCATTAAAAAAGAGAAAAAAGCATTATGGAAAATTATACATTAAATAATATCAGGATATGAATAGAATTATTACGTTTTTGGTACTATGTTTCTATGTGTTTAAGCTTAGTGCGCAAAGCATCAATGGGCAAGTTATCGATGAGCAGCACAAGCCATTAGCTTGTGCTAATGTGTTATTGCTGAATATGAAAGATTCTGCATTGATAGAAGGAACGATTGCGAATAATCAAGGAATTTTTGAGTTGATGGTTCCTAAGGTTCCATATATTGTGAAAGTTTCTTTTGTAGGTTATGAGTCTTGCTATCTGAATAATGTGCAGGGAAATATAGGAAAGGTACAGTTAAAACCTAATTCTACCGACCTTACCGGGGTTGTAGTGAAAGGAAGACGCCCAACAGTAAAGGTGGGATTGAACAAAATAGAGGTTAATGTGTCAAATTCCTATTTGAAATATATGGGAAAGGCTACTAATATTCTTGGTAAAATACCAGGGTTAACAAAAAATCTGCAATTACTTGAAGGTGGAACTCCTACGTTTGTTCTTAATGGTAAGCCTGTTAGTGTCAAAGAACTCTCAACAATACCTTCTTCTGAGATAAAGAAAATTGTTGTCGATTCGAATCCTAACGTAGAATATAGTGCCACATGTAAGGGTGTTGTTTATATAACAACTACCAAATCATTGGATAACACCCTGTCTACAGAAGTCTCCAATGCCTCTTTGTTTGCAAGAAACTATATGGATATTGCAGATTTCACATTGAATGAAAAATATAAGCGTGTCAGCAATTTACTTTCTGTTGGTTTCTCATATCTGAACACAACTCAGATAGACAATACCACCGAGACTGTGTTTTTACCAACAAATACCATTTATAGCTCTAAAGAACGCCATACCCAAGGACGTGGTCGTATGCTGAATTGGTTTTATTCTATGAATTGGGATTTGTCTAATAAGCAGTCGTTGGGACTTCAATATTCAGGTGACGTAGGAAACTCCCATACTACAGAGCCTACATTGCAAAAGATGGATGATGAATCTATGGATTACATCCAACGTAAGCGTGATGCGTCGTATATGCACAACATAAGCATCAACAGTAAATACTCATTCAATAAAACAAGTGCTCTCAGTCTTGTTGCAGATTACGTCATCTACAATTCTAAAGGAAACGGCTTTGCCAATGCTATTCCAGAGGTAACTACAAGCAGTTCTGGTAAGTATGATATTGCAGGTGCTACACTAAGATACAATACAAAAGCAAACTGGGGAAATTTTAGCACAGGAACATTTATATCTACGATGAGGAATGATGGAGGATATTCATATAATGATGAAGATGAAAACTATAAGACCAAAGAGACCCTATATGGTGTTTTTGCTTCATACTCTAAGCGTATAAAAAAGTATTTCGTTCAGGTTGGCATGCGAGTGGAAGCCGATAAAAGACGATTGGAATCAAATGAAGAAGGTGTGTTTGTAGATTCTACTGAATGGAAAGTTTTTCCAAACTTAGTGGTAAATAGAAAATTAACGGAAAAGTCGTCTATAGGATTATCAATAGGACAAAATATAAGTAGACCTACTTATAGGAATCTGAATCCATCTATAGATTATTACGATGCGATTTCTTATAGAGTGGGCAATCCACAATTACGTCCCAGCATCACTACCAATATAAAACTGAGTTATAATATTGGCAATTTGCTGACATCTGTGGTCTACAAACATAGCAATAATAAGATTATAGAGGCACCATTTTGGAAAGATAACGGTGTAGGCAATAAAAATATAGAATGGCGATCAGTAAATTTTGATAAGTTTTCAGCTATTGTTGCTACGGCGGTTTATTCTTATAGCTTAGGACCTGTACAAGGGGATGTTAGCTTCTATTGCTCTAAGCCGTTTATGAAAGCCACATTCTTGGGTGAGGAGCGCACATGGAACAAGCCTAACTACAATGTGAATCTGTCGGCCCAATGCCCGATAAGCAAGACCTCGCTTTTAGCGTTTGATGGCTCTTTTGATAGTGCATATTCAGGAATGTTGACAAACCATCGTAGTTCTTGGACGTTAAACCTTACCTATATGCAACAATTATGGAAAGATAAACTGACACTACTTGTTGTCGCAAATGATATCTTTCATTCTGATAGAAGTAATACTTGGCATATGGAATATGATAAGATTCGCACAACGATGGATAGCGACTTCGATACTCAATATTTAATGGTGAAACTGAATTATAACTTCGGAAGATTAAAATTAGATAATACAAAGAAGTCGGCATCTAAAGACATCATAGACCGACTTTAGCAAAAAAACAGGCGTGTCAAAACAATAAAGTCTTGACACGCCATTTTTTTATTCTCTTATAATCTTATATGATTATGCTTCAGCTGGCTGCTCGAAAGGAGTAGCTGTGCGAGGCTGCTGCTGCTCAGGCAAGTTGATCTTGCCGAACTGCTGCTCGTACTTCTGGATGTTGTCGTTCAAAGCCATGAGGAGACGCTTAGCGTGCTCAGGAGCCATGACAACGCGGCTGCGTACCTGCGGCTGCTGCATACCAGGAAGCATACATGTGAAGTCGAGGATAAAGTCGCTCGAAGAGTGAGTGATGAGTGCGAGGTTAGCGTAAACGCCTACTCCGATTTCTGGCTTCAGCTCAATCTGAAGACCCTGGGGCTGCTGGTTGTTATTTTCTGCCATTTTTATTATTAGTTTAAGTTATTAATATTATCGTTTTAACTCCACAAGTCCGCTATCTGGCCTTATATATGGTATCAGACGGCAAGGCGTGTGTTGTTTTCAGATACAAAGATAACATTTTATATGGAAACTCACAAATTTTACTGTGATTTTGTAGTCGAATTATTTATTTCGCCACCCACTTGATGCTTCAAACCTCATTCTCTCGCCCGTAACGGGATGACGAAACTCCACCATTGCGGCATGAAGGCACATGCGGGTCTTGCGGTTGCCATGTCCGTAGAGCGGGTCGCCAAGAATAGGACAAGCCAAACCCGACTGATGGGCGCAATGCACACGCAACTGATGGGTCCTGCCTGTAAGGGGATAGAGACAGACAAGGGTGCGGCCTTCGGGCAACAACTGCTCCACACGGTAATCGGTAATGGCCTGTTTGCCATTCTCATAATCCACACGCTGGCGTGGACGATCCATGATGTCGGCTATCAAGGGCAAGGAGATTCTGCCCTCGCTAATGGCCGGACGACCATCGAGGATTGCCTCATAACGCTTTTTCACCTCACGAGAGGCAAACTGACGCTGAAGGTTTATATATACTGGCTCCGACTTGGCGAGAACAAGCAGACCACTGGTGTCCATGTCGAGACGGTGAACGGCTTTGAGGAATGTGGAATGTGGAATGTGGAATGTGGAATTGTCGGCTTTGCCGATTTGGAATTGTTCAATGTTGAATTGTGAGTTGTGGGCGAAGTATTCTTCGACGCTGAAGTTATTATTATTTGCAGAGCATTCTTCCACATACTCTATTTCAACAGCATGGTTTTCCTTAGATTCTTTCTTTATAGACTCCTTTCTCCCTGGAACGGATAACATTCCGGCAGGCTTGTTCACTACCATAATATAATCATCCTCGAAAACCACGCTTGGCTTTTCCGTCATCTTTGACTGAGCCAATGGGTTTGGCTCCACATTAAGTCCACGAAGCATGTGGGTGAGGATGGGCAGACATTTAGAGCGACAGGCGGGATAATAGTGCAAGTGATGGCGTATCTCCTGCTTGGGCGAGTCGCCCCACCAGAACTCTGCCATGCACACAGGCTCAAGCCCATGCTTATAGGCATACTGCAAGAGCTTAGGCGCACAACAGTCGCCTGAGCCTGCTGGCGGTATGGCATGAATGGTGTCGCGGAATATGTCGACAAGGTCGCGTTCCTCGCCAAGCGCATTGAGCATGAGGTACTGACGGAACAGCCATTGCTGCAACTCGTCGCTCATATTGCGACGACGGTTGCGCAAGGCTGCAATGCGCTTCTTATGCTCTTCTATAGGTTGATGCAGAATGGCAAGCTCTGTATCGCATTGCTGCTTGAGTCTACGTTGCTCCGCCTTAAGATGCTGGCTCTCGCGAACCATTGCTGCCTTTTCTTCTGCCGACAATGGCTCCCCATCCTGCTCAGCCTCACGTCTGCGGGCATCGCGCATGGCCTTTGCTTCGGCTACCTGCTTGCGCATCTGCTCCAAACGCAATTCTATGCCTTGTCTGGTGCTCTCATATAGCGAGAGTTGGGCAAGATAACCCTTCGATTTTTCAAGGGCTTCTATCTCCTTGTTTATATTTGATATTTCCCTTTCCCTAACCTTGAAATGTCCATCGGGCTGTTGGGCATCGAACACTGGCGGCACAAAATACTCCCAGTCGTTGCGTGCGGCAAGCAATCCGGAATAAGCGGCAAGGAAGCCCAACTGCCCATCACGACAATTGGTCTCTTCGCTTTCTGCTCCTCCCTTATCACTCCCCCTTACCACAAGCACACCAAACATCTTGCCCGGGCTTTGCTCACCCTTCCATACTCCCGACTCCTCTATATACCGCTGCACCTGCTTGGCAGCAGCCACACAAAGAGGATGCGGTTCGTAGCAGAAAGGATAAGTGAACTGGAGGGGCGGCTGTATTGAGACATCTAAAGAATGTAAAATTCTATTCATTATATATTAAGCAACTGTTCAAAACATTTATTACGAAACCTTCCACTCTACAATATTATGTTCACCTGCAACATCGAAGTTTATGCCAACCTTCACTACTTCTTTTCCGCTTAATGCAAAAGCATTGGCATATTTCCTTTCGTCTATCTGAGTCAGAGCCTCATCAGCCGACTTGCTGAACTTCAGTTCCATTATATACACATAGCGTTCGGTCTCCAAAGTAATGTCAGTACGTCCACGTGATGTGCGCTGCTCCACAGTTATGCGGTACGGTGTAAGCAACGAGAATATCACATACATCAGCTGCTGATAATGTCCCTCGTATGCTGTGTTGTCACAATAAGGCACAGTCTCAAGGAAAGTCTGCAACAACTCCAAAGCTCCATCTATATCACCACTGTTTATGCTTCGCGACATGTCGGCAATCACAACTCTACCCTCCACAGCCTCTTCTCCAAGATAATTGGAAAGCAGACTGTTGTAAAGCCCCACTCTAATTTCATTGTTGGGTATATCGAGAGTGTAGAGGTCGATTTCCTTGTCATAGTCCTTGATAGTGAGGTATCCACTCTGATATAGCAACGGCACTATTGATGTCATGCGTTCTGTCGGGGCATCGAAGGAGGCAGAGTCAGCTCTCATGTTTTCTATTTTAGCCGGCTTTAGCTTAAACTTGCGCATCATCTCAATCAGATAAGTGGGAGTGCCCGAGCCAAACCAGTAAGACCCCAAACGTCCACCGTCAAAACAACAAAGCAAGCTGTAAGGATTAAATACGTCGGAAGAAGGCCATGTGAAATGATAGCCGTCGTATTGTTGTGTGAGACTCTCTATAGTCTGCTCACGTGTGAGATGCAAACGCTCGGCAAGGTTGTCAATATCCTCCGACATACAGTTGAGCAACTCGTCTTTTGTGATGCCGCATATTCCGTCGTAACGGGTGTCCATACTTATGTTTATGATGTTGTTCAGCTCGCTGAATATGCTTAGCTGCGAGAACTTAGTGATGCCTGTAAGGAAAACAAAACGCAGATAAGGATCGCAATCCTTCAGCGGACTAAAGAAATTGCGCATGACATAGCGAAGCGCTGGCAATTGCTCGTCCTCATGAACAACATCGAGCAAAGGAGCGTCATACTCGTCGATAAGCACTACAACGGGGTTGCCCGTCTTCTCATAGGCTGTCTTGACGAGATTCATAAGGCGGATATTGTTATGTTCCGAATGTTCGGTAATCCCAAAACGAAGTTCCTCGTCTTCAAGGCGGTTGCCAATAAACTGTTCCAAAGTATCCTTGTCCATGTGCTTTCCTCCTGCCATGCTGAAGTGGAGCACTGGATATTCCCTCCATTCGGTCTCCAACCGCTCCATTGCAAGTCCATGAAAAAGTTCCTTGCGACCCTCAAAATAGCTCTTCATAGTAGAGAGCAGAAGCGACTTGCCAAATCGTCGCGGCCGGCTCAGGAAAAAGAACTTGCCGCTGCCATGCGACATACGGTACACATACTCCGTTTTGTCGACATACAGCATGTCCTTCTCGCGTATCTCCGAGAAGGTCTGCATTCCTATAGGATATAACTTAAGTGCCATAAGAGTGATGTTTTTGGATTCGTGACGCTAAGTTAGCGATAATATTCCGAACGGCAAAATATTGCAAATAAAAAAGCGTGACATCCTCACGGACACCACGCTATAAGTATTTATTATTTATTGGAAAATGTCGTCTACTTGAAGAGCTGGATTTCGCTTGCGAAATAGCTCCAGTAGCCGCCATAGAAGTTGTCGTTGACAACAATCTTCACATACTTGGCCTTAACTGGCGAGTAGAACTCTGCCACGAGAGGCTGGTCGATGTCGGTAGGCATTTCGGATGTGGAAGCTGTGCCCTGCTTGGTCCATGTATCCCAATCGTTGCTGGTGTATACTGTATAGCTCTGAACACTAAAGCCATAGCCATAATCAGTATAGTTGTATGGATAGATAGCCACAGACGAGATGTTCTGAGCCTCGTCGTCGTTGAAACCTACTATCCATGCGTCGCCACCCCAATCGCTGTTGTAGTCGTAGTCGGTGAAGTCGCCATTGGTCATTTCGCCAATATAGTCGCCAGCTCCAAACGAGTAGCAGAAGAGCAGGCTGCCATCAAACGCTGTCTTGCCTTCGAGCGAGCCTTCCGACTTGACATTGTTGAACTCGCCCTTGAGCTCCCATGCTATAGAATTTCTTGCGCTCACAGGCAGGTCGGTAGACGACACGCTGAACACAGCCTCGGATGTCTCGCCATTCTTCAGAGCCTTCATGCTCTCGGTCTTCTGCAGCTTCACGCGCACAGGCTCGGTCGACTGCTTCTGTCCCTTAGGAATAGTTACCTCGGCATTCTCCAAGGCAAATGCTTCGGAGCCAATCTTGCTGTTGCTCTTGTCGGCATCGAAAGCCACAGTAGCCTTTACGTCGCGGTCGACGGGCTGCGACACACGCACATAAAACTCCATCACGTCCTCCGGAGCGACAGCGTCGCTCGGAGTTATTACGATGGTAGACTTCATTTTCTCTGTGCCGTCGGCCATGCCCGACACGAGGAGCTTAGCCTCATAGTTCTCTGCCTCTGTGGGGTGAAGAGTGTCGCCCACCTCCATGTCGTCGCTACATGCCGTGAAGAGTGGCGTTGCAGCAATAAGCATAGCCGAAATGGCGGGCAATGTTATGTTCTTTATAAATAATTTCATTTTCTTCGTTTTTTTAGGTTTTTGTTATTTGCCGTCGATACGCACATTGGGAGTCCATTCTGTTGTGCCGGCAGCCTCAGCCTTGTTGCCATGGCCTGTGGCATCGTTGAAGATGTTGCCCTCGCCCTCGTTCATCTTCCAGTAGGCCTCAAGGCCATTCGACTTAGGATCGATGACATACATATTGTTGGCCACCTCAGCCTGAGAGCGTGCCTTGGTCCAGAAACGCAACTCTGAGTACTTCACGTTAGCCTTGAGATAGTCCATATTGCCGAGCTGTATCTTCTTAGAGCCAAGGTTCACTATCTTACCGGCGAGGTCCATTGAGTTGTCGAGCACACCATTCACATACATATAGAGCTTTGTGCCGGTGCAAACGAATGCCAGGTGATACCAGGTGTTGGCGTTGAACAGCATGTTCGAGTTCATCTGTGTGCCCTGAGTCTTTATCTGCAAGCGGTTGCCCTCGATAGGAGCGTCGCCAAAGCGGATGTAAATCTCACCATCCTTGCCGTCGGGACCCCAAGCACCAAAGATAGTCTGGTTGTTAAGCTCGCCCACAGCTGTGCCAAGCTTGTCGATGTTGATGTTGAACTCTACTGTCCACTCTGTCAATTCATAGTCCTGACGCATGGTCATGTGTACATTGTTGCGCGAGTTGATTGTAGGCACAGCCTGATAAACCACCTGGTCGAGCACATACACAATGGTGCTGCCCGACTGCAACACACCCTGTCCTGCGTCCTTGCTCTTGAGCTTGAGGGCGATGGCAAACTTCTTGCCACTCTCCTTCAGCTCCTGAGAGAGGGGCTTGATGTTGATTTCTATAGGCTGCGAGGCTGATGTGCCAGCCTCAACGGTAGCCTCTGTCGACGACATTGTGTACTGCGATGCAGGAAGCAACTCATAGTTGGTGGTGTTGGCAGCGTTGTATGCAGCCAGCACCGACTCGTCGGCAGCCACCTCAAAGGTACGGTTGGCTGTAGTTGGCGACGACAAGCGCACACTAAGTTCTGTCTGCACATCATCGTTGCCCACGGTGATTTTCTTAGAAGTATTGCCGTTGGTGTTGGTCTGGGCTATGTAAGCCTGATTCTCAAGCACGTCGTATTCGGCATCGTTGCACGACATGAACATCAACGACAGAGCCGCTGTGCCGGCGAGCAACAGTTTTGATATATTTGTTTTCATTGCTTTATTTGCTTAAGTAACATTTATTTTACTGAAGGATTCTGAATCTGTATGGCCTTGCGCAGATAAGGATATGTGGTGCCGAAGCCAGACACGTTGTACTCATACTCCATGTGGTAGGTGCCACATCCTGCCTTATCGACATACTTGCCGTCGACCATAGGTGTCCAGCGTGCCATACCCTCAAGACTCTGCATGGTGTTGCCACGACGGTCGGTGAACTTTACGCCACCTGCCTTGGCAAAGTTCTCGAAGTTCTCGGTCACGATATACTTCTTAGCCACTTCCTCGGCAGAGAGCACACCGTCGAAGTTGCTGATGGTTGAACTAAGACGGCTGTCAAGATCGCCAGCTCCCCAGCAGCTGTAGGCCTGCACGATGAAGTAGTTGAAGCATGGGCCAAGCTCCTTGTTCACACTCTGTGGCTCACCGTCGATGACGAAGAGCTTGTTGGTGCCCGACTTAGGACCAATGCGCTTTGCCATTGTCTCGGCAAACACCTTCTCGGCGGCGGGAACACCAGAGATGTCACCACGATGACCATAATTAGGCTCATAGTCCCAGTCGAAACCATCGTAGCCATACTTGTCGATAGAGTCGCAAATGGCGTTGGCATACTTGGCTATTGCCTCGTCGCCTGTGCCCCAGAATGTAGCGGCATCTGTGCCCTCTGGTGTGAGCTGGTCGCCTACACTCTGCACGATGAAACACATAAGGGCGCGTGTGCCCTTAACCTGCTGCACAAACTGCAAGTCGGCCTTCTGCTCTATCGAGAGGTTGCGCCAGTTGCCCCAGATAGACACGAAGTCTACTGAGTCGGGTAATCCTGCGAGCGAGTTCTCGAGCGAGAGTCCCGTGCCAGTCCAGTTGCCAAACCATCCGAAAGCCACCTGATGGTCGGTCTTCTTGTATTCGCGCAACTGCTGATAGTAAGCCTCTGTCTTGTTGGAGTGGGTCAGGTCGGCAGGATTCTTTATCTCTGTGTCTGTCCAGTCGTCGCACGATGTCATTGACGAGATGGCTGCGACGAAGGCAAACATATACATGAATATCTTTTTCATTGTCTTCTAATGTTTTTTTAATAGAAAGAAAGTTAGGTTTACTTCTTTTTCTGCCACCACATCTTGGTCTCGTAGTTGTCGGCACCGCCGAGCAACTGCACAGCCTTGGTGTAGTTGGTTGCATTGTTCACAATCTCCTCGTTGTCGAACGGTATGCGGTTGGGCACATAGAGCGAAGAGCCGTTTGACTGTGCCGTAGGGAACACCTTAGGATAACCAGTACGGCGTATCTCGCTCCAAGCCTCCTGACCGTCGGGGAAGAGAGCAATCCACTTCTGTGTCATAAGACGCTCGAGCTTCTGCTCGGCTGTAGCATTGTCGTCCCACTTGATGGTGATGTCCGACACATGCGACATCGACTTGCCATAGCCACCATCGGCATCAACATAGTCGGCCTGCTTTGAAGTGTCATCGGCAAGATACTTGTCGGCTCCACTCACACCCCACTGCTCAAACGAGAGTTCAACAGCCTTGTTGTAGAGTTCGCCTACTGTGCCACCCATTCCGTTCCAGCCTGCAAGAGCACCCTCAGCACGGAGGAATGTCACCTCAGAAGCCGACATCCACACGCCGCGAGTGTTGCTCGACACGTTGGCAGCCGAATAGATAGCGTCGGCAGTATTCTTATTGCCAATGTTGGCACCAGCAAGACATCCGATAATCTCGCGGTCGCCCTTTGTGGCAGAAGGCTTGAAATAAGCTGTGATGCGCGGGTCCTTGTAGCCGTTCATAAAGGTCTCTATGTCGGCACATGCACGCGAGTCGCCCCACTCCACCGAAGTCTTGTACTGTCCGTTGGGAGTATAGGTGATGCAAAGGTTCTCGCTGTTGTCGGTGATCACTCCGTCGGCCACAGCCTCCTCAGCACATTGCTTGGCAAATGCAGGGTCGGCATAGCGCATACGCACAGCCATGCGCAGCTTCAGAGAGTTGGCATACTTGAGCCAGTTGGCAAACTTGCCGCCATACACATGGTCGGTCTCCTCGTTGACTGTGAGCTTCGGGTCGGCTGCTACAAGAGGCTTGAGAATGTTGATGGCCTTGTTGAGGTCGGCTATGAGCGAGTGGTATACTGTCTCCTGAGAGCTGTAGGCGTTGGCATCCTCCTCCGCTCCGATAGGGAACGGACCGTACATGTCGGTAAGACGCTGGAAGCTCTGCGCACGCAGGATAAGGGCCCATGCGTAGTTGATGCCCTCACCGCCAGAGATTCGCTCCACTTCCTTGAATGCCGAAACCACCTTTGGTGTGCTATCAGCAAACGGATAACGCACCCAACCATTCGGGGCATTGAACAAAGCGAAGTTCTTGCCTGCGAAACCGTTGTTGGCATAGGTCATGAAACGTCCGAGATAGTTGCCGATAAGGTCCTGGTTCATCTGGTAGGTGTTCTCCTGCTCAGGATAAGCCTCATTCTGGAGCTGTATGAGGAATGCGCCGACAGCATAGTTGTCGCGGTTGATTTCCTCGCCGTCGATCTTGTTGCCAGGACGGTTTGCGCTATCGAAACCGTCGGTGCATGAAGTGAGCGATCCGGCACCAAGCAGACATGCCGCTCCAAGAAGGAACATGCCTGATATATGTGATAAGTTAGTTTTCATTTCTACAGTATAAATTAATTATACATTATATATATATTAAATTACGGATTACAACTTAGAAGTTCACCTTCACGCTGAAGCCCAACGAGCGCAGACTTGGCTGCATGAAGTAGTCGAAGCCCTGATAGTAGGTGCCTGTAGAGGCTGTTGACTCAGGATCGAACGGAGCCTTGTTGTAAATCATGAAGAGGTTGCTTGCTGTAAGGCCGAGTGTCACACCCATCTTGCCCACGATAGAGCGTGGCAGAGTGTAGCTGATGTGTGCCTCCTGCAAGCGCACGTTGGTGGCAGAATAGATGTATTCAGACCAGATAGGGTTGTCGCCACCCACTACCGAGTAGTAGTTTTCGGCTGATATCTTACCCGTGTTTACTGGAATGCCGCCATTGTCGCGAGCTACAGCCGATGCCTTCGACACACCATAGTTGTCGAGGATGGCCTGTGTCTGCGACATGCAGATACCGCCCAGACGTGCTGTGATGAGGAATCCGAGGTTAAGACCCTTCCATGAGAACTCGTTGCTGAAACCAAGGTTGGCCTTAGGCAACACGCTGCCACGATACTGAGGGTTGTCGAGATTCACCTGCTTCACCTTGCCGTTGTCGATAAGGATGTTGCCCTCTGCGTCGCGTGCAAAGTCGGTTGACATATAGACGTCGCCCATGGTGCCACCTTCCTTAAGGATAATGTCGCAACCATTGAGTCCGCCCTGCTTCAGATAGTTGTCGCTCTCAGCCACGTCGTCGAAGAGAGTGATAATCTTGTTGCGGTTGGCAGAGAAGGTGAAGGTAGGATTCCATGTGAAGTCGCCCCAGGTCTTGTTGTAGCCCAATGAAAGCTCGATACCCTGGTTGCGCACATTACCTGTCTGTATATACTCGCGGTCGTAGCCCTCGCCTGCTGTTATAGAGCGCAGGAAGGTCTGCTTCTTTGTGTTCGACTGATAGAGAGTGACGTCTAATGTGAGTGCATTGTTGAAGAAGCGTGCTGTAAGACCTGCCTCCCATGAGTTGGTGCGCTCAGGATAGAATGTCTTCGGGAACTTATATGTTACGGTCTTGTATGTGCCTGAAGCCGGGTTGTACTCGTAGCGTGCTCCTGACGAGATGTTGGGAGAGATAGCCGAACCTACCGATGCCCATGAGCCGCGCACCTTGAGGTAGTTGATCCACTCCGGCATCTTAGCCATCTGCGAGATGACAGCCGACATACCTACAGAAGGATAGAAGAACGACTCGTGTGTGGTGCCGGCAAGTGCCGAATCCCAATCGTTACGTCCTGTGAGTGTGAGATAAAGCATCGAGCGCCATCCAAGCTCCACGTTGGCAAAAGCCGAATTGATGCTATGGCGGTTTTCAGCATAGATAGGACGGTTGTCGTTGGTCACCTGACCGTAGTCGATGGCATTAGGAGTAAACACGTTTGAAGGAGCCTTAAGTCCGCCCTGATAGCCGTGCTGTGAGTAGTGTGTGCGCGAAAGCGACACACCAACGTTGGCACCTACAGAGTAGTCGCCCATGGTCTTGTTCACGTTGGCCATGATGTCGCCGTAGAGGTTGCGGTCGGCAGCATTGTTGTAGGCATAGAATCCATACTTCGAGTGAGCAAAGAGGTCGATGGTGGAAGCATAGCGCTTGTCCTCGGCCTTAGAGCGTGTGTCGTCCCAACGCAAGCGTCCGGTCACGTCGAGCCAGTCGGTTATCTTGTATTTGATAGAGCCGCTGAGCATGTAGCGTGTGCGGTCGTTGGTGCGGTTCATGCGCTTTGCAATCCAATAGGGATTCTGCATCTGCAGAGCGTTGCCAAAGTTCCAGTTCTGCTCGTAGATGCCGCGAGAGGCGTTCCATATCTCGAATGTGCGCACAGCGTCAAAGCTCTCGCCACGCGGGAAGAGGTAAAGGGCGGGCAGCGGGTTGAAGTACTGTCCCTGTGCCATAAGGTTCTTGTCGCGCTCCTTGATGTAGTTGAACGAGAAGTCGAGTGTGAGCTTGTCGTCGAGCATCGATGTGGAGTTGCGGAAGGTCACATTATAGCGGTCGTAAGAGTTGTTGGTGATGATACCGTCGGCATTGGTTGAGCCAAGCGACAAGTATGTCTGGTTCTTGTCAGAACCGGCTGTGATAGCCACGTTGTTCTGTATGTTCGAACCTGTGTTGAAGAAGTCCATTGGGTCATAAGAGCCATAAGCCGACTCTGCCTTCTCGCCCCATGACTTAACCTCACCAGGACGGTTGAGGTAGCTATTCTGGAACTCAGGATGAACAAACGGACGAGAGAACTGTGAACTGTGGGAGATGGCTACGTTCACGCGGCCTTCCTTGCCCTTCTTTGTGGTAATCATGATTACACCCTGAGCGGCAGCCGAACCATAAAGGGCGGCAGCAGCAGGACCAGAGAGCACAGATATTGACTCAATATCCTCGGGGTTGATGTCGGAGATGCCCTCACCGCCAGGCTGAGTGGCATAGATAGAGCTTGACTCAGAACCGTTGTTGCGGTTGTTGATAGGCACACCATCAATTACGTAAAGGGCCTGGTTGCTCTGCGAGATAGACTTAGGACCACGCATCACTACACGTGTGGCACCACCCATACCGGCTGAAGAGGCATTGATGTTGACACCTGCCACCTTGCCCGAGAGTGAATTCATGAAGTTGGCGTTCTTAACCTCGTTAAGGTTCTCGCCACCCATCTTCTGCACATTGTACGACAAAGCCTTCTCCGAACGCTTGATGCCAAGTGCTGTCACAACCACGTCCGAGAGCACCTGAGTATCTTCCTGCATCGTGAGGTCCATCTGTCCCACTTTGGCCTTGGCCTTGAGCGGAGCATAACCCATGTAGGAGAGTTCGAGCTCCTGTCCAGGACGTGCCTTGATAGTAAAGTTGCCATCTATGTCGGTAACGGTCACTTCCTTAGTGCCCACCACCTTCACGCTCACGCCGATAAGCGGTTCGCCCTGCTTGTCGACAACAGTACCTTTCACTACACCATTGGCATCCTGTGCCAAACTTTCCGTCAAACGGTTTGCCGAACCTGCAGGCGAGGCTGGAGCCTTGTCTGCTGCATAGCCAACCATCGACATGGAAGCGACGAGCGACAACGCAGCTACGCTTCGCTTGCCCATCATCTTCTCAACGATTTGATTGATGTTAGATTTCATTGCTATTGATAATTGTATAAGATTGTTTCTTTTTGTACGTTTAGGGGGCTTGTTTTTTGTATCTTTAGGGTGTTTTTATGCAAAGAATATTGTAGATTTCACACTTTTGCTGTTGCAGCATCTGAATTGTTTTAGGATTTAGACGGTATGATTGTTCTTTGTTTTAGTAACTGCAAAAGTACAAATATTCCATGTAACAAACAATTCATTTAACAGATTTTTAATTCCGAAGCCGTTCAACGTATATAATACTATAGGATTATAGAACCTGTTTACTTCACTCAAAATATCAGATGAGCCATAATAAAGAACTGCTACAAATCTTAATTATTGTCCAAAATGTGGGCTATCTCGCTTTTTTTGCCTACATTTGCATTGTTATAGAATACAAACATTTTAAAACAATTATAACTATGAGTACACTGAAAAAGATTTTTGCATCAAAACTTCTTGAAGTAAAGGCTATCAAGCTTCAGCCAAACGACCCTTTCACATGGGCTTCGGGCTGGAAATCGCCTATCTATACCGACAACCGCAAGACTTTGGCCTATCCCGAGCTGCGCTCTTTCGTTAAGCAGGAGCTTGTACACCTCATCCACGAGGAATTCCCCGAGGCAAATGCCGTGGCTGGTGTAGCTACTGGAGCCATCGCACAGGGTGCCCTCGTTGCCGACGAGCTGCTTCTCCCCTACTGCTACGTGCGTCCGAAGCCGAAGGATCATGGCATGGGCAACCAGATTGAGGGCACTATTCCCGAGGGAGCAAAGGTGGTGGTTGTAGAGGACCTTATCTCTACCGGCGGCTCTTCGCTCAAGGCTGTCGACGCTCTGCGCAAGGCTGGCTACGAGGTTGTGGGCATGGTGGCAAGCTACACCTATGGATTCCCTGTGGCTGAGGAAGCTTTCAAGGCTGCCAACGTGCGCCTCGTGACCCTCTCCGACTACGAGCACACCACAGCTATTGCCGCCGAGACTGGCTACATCAAGAAGGAAGACCTTGAGGTGCTCGCTGAATGGCGCAAGGACCCGGCTAACTGGAAGAAATAAATCTTTATACAGCGAAGAGAATAAGAAATGAGTACATTTGAAAGTTCAATACGACAGATTCCATATCCTCAGCAGAACGTGTACGACAAACTGAGCGACCTGAGCAACCTTAAGACTCTCAAGGAACGCTACGAGCTGATGAAGGACAACATGCCCGAGGAGGCACGCAAGCAGGCTGAGGCCATCAAGGACTTGCAGTTCGACCAGGACTCGCTCACGGTGAACGTACCGCCAGTGGGAACTATTCGCCTGAAGGTGGTAGACCGAGAGGAGCCTAAGTGCATCAAGTTTGAAACTGAGCAGAGCCCGGTGCCTTTCAACTTCTGGATTCAGCTGCTGCCCGTGACCACCACTTCGTGCAAGATGAAGCTCACAATCAAGGCCGACCTCAACCCGTTTATCAAGCAGATGGTGAAGAAACCACTCAGCGAGGGCATTGAGAAGATTGCCGACGTATTGCAAATGATTCAGTATAACTAATAATAAGAAGTTAAGGAGTAGGAAGTAAAGAAGTTCTTGCCGCTTGCTTGCAAGAACTTCTTTACTTTTGACTTCTTGGCTCCTTGTCTACAAAATCACTCCGTTTTTAAATTTTAAACTATGGCAAGCAAACTTTGGGAAAAGAATTTCTCCGTAAACGAGGAGATTGAGCGTTTCACAGTGGGACGCGACCGTGAACTCGACATTTATCTCGCCAAGTACGATGTGCTTGGCTCCATGGCACACATCACTATGCTGGAGTCGATAGGGCTCATGCAGAAAGACGAGCTGCGACAGCTCTTGGCTGAACTGAAGAACATCTACGCTGAGTGCGAGCAAGGCACTTTCACCATCGAGGAGGGCGTGGAGGATGTTCACTCACAAGTGGAACTGATGCTCACACGCCGACTGGGCGACATGGGCAAGAAGATTCACTCCGGACGCTCAAGAAACGACCAGGTGCTTGTCGACCTTAAGCTTTTCACACGCCATGAACTGCGCGAGGTGGTTGAGGCTACCGATGCTCTATTCTATCAGGAAAAAAGCCCAAAGCCGGATGATTTTGTCCTTGTTTTTCGTGGACATGGGAAATCGGATGACAAAATTTTGTGCCGTATTGAAGATGGAAAAATTGTGCTTCCCACCTGCAGTGAATTGGGGTGTGAAAAGCATTTATTACAATATTTATTTTCAATTGATGAAACCTGTTATTTTCTTTATATGCCGGGGGATTTATCAGCAGGTTTATTTATATCGGACATTTTTTCTTTTTCCTATGAACCAATTCGGAGCCTTCGCAGAAATGACCCGGTATACACCTGCTTTGCCGGGATGACAGGGTATCATTTGTATGTCTGGTACCGCGACAATGTTTTTTGCGGGCGCTGTGGCACAAAAACCGTGCATGATAAAAAGGAGCGGATGAAGAGGTGCCCGCATTGTGGAAATTTGATTTTTCCAAAGATTGCCCCGGCGGTGATTATCGGGTTAATTCATGAGGATTCTATATTGATTTCTACGTATGCAGACCGTCCCTACAAAGGGCGTGCGCTGCTTGCCGGTTTCTGTGAAATTGGTGAGACACCGGAGCAGACGGTCGTGCGTGAGGTGCAGGAAGAAGTGGGGCTTCGTGTAAAAAATATTCGTTATTTTGACAGCCAGCCGTGGGGATTTGATTCGAATCTTTTACTTGGTTATTACTGCGAAGTGGATGGCGGTACTTCGATTACAATGGACGAAACGGAACTTGCAACGGCACGCTTTGTTAAGCGGGATAAAATTGAAGAAGATAAAAATCTTTTAAGCCTTACGGCAACGATGATTGACCGGTTTCGCAAAGGACTGGAATAGTTTTTTTATGGCGGTTCATTGACCCGGTGGCTGCATGGCTTCAGGTTCCACATCTTTTGTGGGTGATTTTTGCAGCGGTCTTAAATGCGTCGGTGTGGTGGATGAAAAAATAGTTGTTATTTAGACACAAGTTGTTTATAATATGACTAACAGAGAAACCTCATCCGCAACATCTGCTTCCCGCTTGAAATTGTCGGAGCAGACAAGAAAAAAGCAAAGGATGCACAGGTGACAGTTGCAAGCTGGTTTATGATAAAGCCAGAGCTTTGCAGTGACACAGATCTGCATCTGCGGGATGAAGAAGATTATATAAGGCTGGATCATCTGGAGGGAACTTTGTTTATTGATGTGGCTAAGAGCCTGCGGAAT
>OQVL01000440.1_pt1 | contig 21684 bp, 27 predicted proteins | sample 1691501 | NCBI WGS metagenome assembly OQVL01 (sample SAMN03418253, study PRJEB22391) | human gut metagenome | biome: human-gut; feature: organic feature; material: feces | host: Homo sapiens | place: Tanzania | collected 2013-01 | reverse complement strand
CGACACGGTTCGCCGTACAGGAAAGATCGTTTCCGATTTCACTTCGCCGGTGGTTCCCTCTTTCGTCACCTTGCAATAGAGACTCTTTCCGATTTCTTCCTGCCTAATCATGTGGATACTCTCTTTAGACAATGTTTCAGGTGAAGACGCGTAAGCCGTCTCCGTATTCCCATCTACACAATACCATGTGTAAGTATAGTATTTATTTTCACCTTCATTATAGTTATCATCCGTAAAGGTTGCGGTTATGGTTACGCCTTCTTTCAAAGAAGAGCCATCGGGGATGCTCAACTCCAGTTTTCCTGTAAGCTCCGTTTCCTCTTCCGACAGTGTTGTATATGTTCCTTCATTGCTGTCATTAGAGTTTTTGACATTTTGCACATCCGGAACATCTGTTGTTTCCTGTTCCGTTGTTTCCTGTTCCGTTGTTGCCCTTAATGCATCCGGAGTTTGAATATCTTCCTCAAGTGGCTCAGATTCAGCAATTTGCGTTTCACTCTGCACCTCATCACTTCTGGTCGCCCCTATGGCTGCTGCCAATACAGGAATATCAACAGCATTGACTGTCATTGCTATTGCAAGAGTAAATACGAGTATTTTCTTTGCACATAATTTCCAGTTCTTCATAAATTCTCCTCTTAACCTCTATTTACCGATCGTCATATGCTTTATCAGTTTTTCTCTTCTTTACGTTTTACCACGATCATACCGCCTGCCGCCGCTACAGCTGCTATGCAGACAAGTACGATCAGCCAGATAAGCAGTGTATGACTACTGTCAGCTTCTGCATCCGCCGCCTGTACAGTATCAGCATCCTCTGCAGATGCCGCCTGCACAGTATCGTTATCCGATGTATCTGTTGTGATTGTATCCTCTGCTTCTGCAACCGGCTCCATGGAAGCTGTATCAAGGATGATGGTATAATCAGAAGCATGTGTAAAGACAAGCTCTGTCTGACCATTTTCATCTACCTCATCGGCACAGATAAATTCCAGTTCGTTTGTATCTGCATTGTAGTAAAAGAGGTTTGCGATCAATCCCTGATTCTTTTCTCCCATATTCAGGCACAGAGTTGCTTCAAAGCCAAATTCTCCGTCATAAGCAAGTGTCAGATTCATGGAGAATCTTTCACCGGTCAGCGCATTGATCACATCTACCGGAATGGTATTCGATGCATCCTTGCCGACAGACACGCTGAAATCAATATCACTGACAGTTTCTTTTGTCACGCTCTTACCGTTTACCTGCCAGGTGATGCCATTACCAAGATCAAACTCGATCGTGATGTCTTTTCCCCTGATCGTATCAAAGATACTGCCGGGAACAACGCTTGAACCGTTCATGTCGACTGTAATCGTACTGCCTTCAGCACTTGCTGATGCGTCTGCCTTGATAACATCCCAGCCTTCTTTACCGTCTTTTCCACGGATAAAAGGTTCCTTAGCATCTTCTGCTGACGTATCATCCTGCTTCGGTTTCTTTGCATTATCGGCTAACTGCTTCACATTTTTCTGGACATTATTAAGACCGGGTGCCTTCACGCCGTATTGCGGGCCATTGCTATTGACCGGATTAACCGGAACCGGATTGTTATTGCCGGGATTTGGATCTTCCACAGCGGCTATTTTCGCTATCGGTTTTGTCATCGTATAACCGCAGGCGCTGCACTCATAGGTCATGGTGCCTTCCTCTGTGGTCGTCGGCTGCTTGGTCACTCTGCTTGTCAATGCTACATGATTTGTCGGATCTTTTTCAATTTCTGTACCCCGGACTATCATTTCATCGCATTCGAGACACCAGACATCCCCGGTATTACCGGTTGCTGCACAGGTTGCCTTTAATTCGCCACGTCGTTCTGTTTTTGCATGCTCACAGTTTGAACGTGTAATTGCCACGTCGACTGTCAGATTTTCATAATTCACAGAATCCGCTGCTGTATAAGTTGCCTTAACCGTTATCGTATTTCCTACCGTCAGATTTGTATCCTGTCCCTGCTTCGGTGTCCATTCCCAACCATCAGGGAGTGTCACATCACCGACTTTTTTGCAGGAGAAGCCGACATTCATGATGCTGTCTGGAACCTGCGGAGGATTCTGCGCCTTGTTTACTGTTATCTGGATCGAACTGCCCACAGTCTCATAAGATGCTGTATCCGCCGGTATAAAGACATATTCGTAGCTCTTTCCATTATCATTCTGATAAGAAAGCTTCGTATCTGCCTTCACCCATGCAAAAGTACCGCTTACTGTTTCATTACTGTATGCATCATCAGATCCCCGGTTGCCTCTGCCGTCACCATAGATCACGGTTCCGGTCAGTTTCTGACTATTCAGGGTATCACCGTGCGTATAATCACTTATCTGCGGACCCGTCTGGATATAAGGTCTTGCCTTTATCACAGTCAGTGTCACCGTATCCATCGCAGAATTTTCATAATGCTGCGTATCATAAGGCTCAAAATAAACTCTGCGCTCACTCTGTCCTACCGTCGGAGTCTGGTTCTCATCCTCCCATTTCCAGATTCCGCCAATCTGCTGATTATCTACACCTGTTACAATACCGGGATTTTTTGAAAGTCCATTTAAAATCTCCCCGCTATATGCAGATGTACGATAAATCTGTTCCGGCGGATCCGGTGTCCAAACAATGTGAGGAACTGCTTTCTTGACTGTAACAGTTGTATATCCGATATAGGGTGCATATTCCACATTATCCGGGGTAAACGTCCACTCAGCCTGGCGCTCTCCAACCTCCGGCTTATAATCCGGGTCGTTCCATGCAAGCGTTCCCACTATTTCTTCTCCGGTATCTTCATCTACAAATTTTGCTTCATTAAACTGCAGTACAGACCAGGATTCCCCATAAGTCATCTCATTTTTCTGCAAAGTAAGTTCACCCTGCAGTTTTAAAGGTTTCTGTTCCACCAGCTCAAGGTTGATGGTCAGCGTATTATTGCCATTTATTATATAGTTATCTATTCTTAAAGGGACTGTGATTGTTATTTTTTTACCTATATTTCCCGGTGCAAGCTTATAGACCAACTTGCATTCCTTATACTGTGGCACCTCAATAAATGAACTGCTGTCTGTTGTTGATGACGCATCAAAATTGGCAGAACCACAATCTTTCGGAAGCAGTGCTAAAAGGTCAATCGCATCTTCATTTTCCTTGGAATACAGATACTTTTTATTGACGGGTTCTACAGTATATGCCTTCTTATTGACTGTCACATCCACAGTCAGCGGTGTTGCCTTCGTATAGTTCTTGGTTGCAGGAAGATAAATCTTGATTGTCGCACTTCCAGGGCTAATGACAGTTACCTTGCCATCATCAGATACTGAAAGAATACGTTCATCATCTACACTTATACCATCTGCATCCTTAGAATTACTTACTTCATATATAAGCTTTCCTTCTTTGTTGTTAGGTGATACATTCAAGGAAAAATCAGGATCCCCATAAACTACAGTCTTGCTTGCAGTAAAGCCTTCATTCTGGATGATCTCTCCGGCTGCCTTTGTGATCGTAAGAGTCCCTTCCGTCTTAGGATTGGTTAAATCGGATAAATTATCAAAATACTTTGCGGTCACTTCATAATTACCGCTGTCAGAGCTTACTGTAAACGGATATTCACCGCAATCCGATCCACTTTTTGCCGAAGTTACAAGCGACAATGTATTTTGAATGGTCTCTTTTGTATCTGAGCCTACCAGGCCCTTGCTTTCACCGTCTGTGACAATGTCAAAATCACCATCCGTTATCGGGGGTATATTTTCCCCATAGCCTACCGTCATTTCAGCAAACTTTTCAATCTGCCATTCAAGACTGCCTGCGACGGCGTCGTATTTTGCAAATCGGCCCGCAATCTCAAGCATAAGGTCAAGCTCTATTTGGTTATAAATGTCAATTATTGGCTGTGTGATTTCATCGAACGTTGGCTTCATCAATATTCATCCTCAGGCTCCGGCTCTTCTGATATGTCACTCCGCTTTTTAAGCTTTTCTCTATATTCTAAGGCCTGTTCTTCCGACATCTTATAAACGTCTATATAATACTGTACTTCGTCTATAAGCCCCGAATTGTATTCGAGCATTGCTTGCCGCTTTTGCTCTGCACTATCTTCGATTATGCTATCGTCGAAATTCACTGTAAAATCACCATTGAAGCTTAAGTTTTCGCCTGTATATGAGCTTTCGACAAAAAGCAGACCGTGGCACATTCCTACTATCGCATCGCGCAACAAGTTTTCGTGTTTTTTCAACGTTCGGAACATTTCCGAATTTTCGGAAACAACCTGTGTTGCCGTTGTTACATTCCCATTTTCCCATTTAAACGCTTTAGCTCCGAGGCCAACTTTTTGAGAAAGAATGTTAAGATTTGTTTGCAAAGCAGTGTCGTGCTCGGCTACGCGAAGTGTTCCGTTTATTTCTTCGATTGGTTTGCCTTCGTCGGCTTCGGGGATTCTATAAAAAGCTTCATCTTCCGGGTCAAAAACGTTTACCATATTGCCTGTTTTGGCATCATAATTAAGATGCGCGGCTCCGTCTTGCACAAAAAGCCGCTTTTTTCCTAAAAGAAATTCTTTTTTATAGCTATCATAAATAATATCGATTGTTTTGAATACGTCCGTAGCCGACGAATACACCGATGTTCCGAACGGCGAATTGAAATCGTCGCGATTTGTGATATTTGGTCTGATTTGTTGAAAAAGCGGCGTCTCGCTTTTCGTTTCCCATTTCCGTCTGATATTATGCGCTTTATAAAAGTCGTTTGAAACCTCTCTTAACCCATCCTTGCCGTTTGGGGAAAGTAAAAAGTTATCAATCACATAGAAGCCGCTTTCGTCAAGCATATGCGTTTCAAGATACACATACCTTTTTCCGCTTATGTTTTTGTAAGATGCAAAGGCGCATTCTGTCAATTCGCCGCTGTCAAAGCTTATAGGATACGCATATTTTTGCGAGATATATTTCTGTTTTGTTTTCTTACCGGTCCAATATTGAACAAAAAAGCCTCCGCCGAGGGCGAAGGCAAGCTCTATCAAATTGTTTCCGCGAACAAGAAAGTTTGTTTGCTCCAAAAGCGCATCAAGCCGCTTTTGCGTTTTTTCATCGGGCGCGGTAATTTCAACTTTTTCGTTCAGTAATAAATCTGCCCATCTTTGCGCTACAGTCGCAGGCATGTTAAGCGTTGCGCGCTCTTTTTTCTTCTTTTCCGTGCCGTTGTAGACATAGTATTCGTGGAATTTGTCAACGAAGCCCTTATAGAATTGCTCCCATATTTGAAGCTTACTTTGAATTTCATCTTGTTCACCATAAACAACGCTTACGCCTTTTTCGCGCAGAAAATTTATAATATTGTTATCCATTGTCTCTCCTTGACATTCGTTTTTACCGTCCCATATCTATCATCGCATTTTGAAACGGTTCCGAAGAATACTCCTGTGCGTCTAAACTATCTATATTGGTCGTGCCATCATCAAGGCGCACATCCCGTTTTTTCTCATCCCAAACAGCCGTTTCAAACGCTTCGTATGTTTCGGTGCAGTTTGAGAGAATATAATATCGCTTTTGGCTCATCATAGAGCTGTAAAAATATATGCGGTCGAGTATTTCGCCCTTTTTGGCGTTTTTAACCGCAATCGGCAAATTCGCCTCTCTAAGCACACGGCGAAAGCCTCGTATGAGAACCTGTTCCGCACTATCGGCATATACGGTTGTGAGTTGCGGATACTCGCGCTTGCATTCGACTGCAAATTTCAAGAATTCGCTTTCGAGCTGTGAAGGGTCAATTTCTTCTTTTATTCTTCGCTCCTTGAGGGTTATAAGCTCTTTGAAGCCCCGCGTATAGCCCGTGAGATTAAATGCGTGCGATGAGCCGCTTCCGCCAAAATCGACGCCCATTGTTACAATTTTGATTTCTCGCCGAAGAGGGTGCAAATAATTCCCGCTTTCATCTTTTTCATTCCATTTTTCAAGCGGAATGATTAAATGTTTTCCAAACGCAATGTATATCTTTCCCTCGGCCGTGACCCACAATCCAAGTATATTCCGGTCGTAAAATACACCTTTAAACGCTCGGCGATATTTTTCTTTTGTTTTTTCAGAAAGCGTCAAATTATCATCTTGTGTGAAATGCAAATATATATATCGCTTCGCCGCTTTATCGTCAACATACATTTTCTTGAACCAATGCGTCGGGTCTTTAGGGTTACAGTTGAACCACACTTTAGAGTTTTCGACGGAGCAACGGCCTATTCCCTGTTCCACAAAACTTTGCGGCATTAATGCAACTTCATCGAAAAGAATGCCGGCGAGGGTCATACCTTGTATAAGGTCCTGCGAGCTTTCATCTTTTCCGCCAAAAGTGTAAAAATAATTTGCGCGTGTGCCCTTCGAGATGATTATAAGATTTTCCGACCGCTTGTATTCATATTCATATCCGAGCGAAAGCAGCTGTTTCAATAATGTGTTGACAACATTTCGCCTTAACGCAGATACGGTTTTTCCGCATATTGCGAAATTGCAATCGTCGAAACAAGTCATCGCCCATATAACAAAAGACGGCGCCATCGCCACAGTTTTTCCGCTTCTGATTGCGCCGTCAGCGATTATTCCGTCAAAATCTCTTACAGGCGAGCTTTCGCACCACCACGAAAATATCTGCAATTGTTTGTTTGAGAGTTTTCGCCATTCAAACGCCTTGCTTTTTCGCTGCCTCATTGTTCCACACCTCCGAAGCCCTTGTGTTTAAAGCCGAGAGTAGTGCGTTATCGTCCTCGCTATCTTCCGCTTTTGCGCCTGCGGCATTGAAATTCGCGTTTGTATTGTTCACGCTATACCCAAATTTCGACATCCAAAGCCCGGCGAGCTTCGGGTTTATAACGCCTGTTTCGAACTTTTGCCGCGCATCGACCTCGCATTCCTCGCGCATACGCGTTGCGATGTCCGAATATTCGTTTGTGTCGTATGTGTCGTAAAACGCCGAGCGGGAAAGCCCGCACCACGCGCAAAAGCCCTCTATCGAGTACGTCAGCGGCGCCGAAATTTCATTGTTGATTTTTTGCGCGGACGAATCTTTTCGCGTGTTTTCGTTCGTTTTTACGCGTTTTTTTGAAAATTGCTTGATTGTATGCTCGTCGCAGTATTTTTTGTACTCTTCCCAGGCGTTTGAAAGCGCCTTCGGCGTTTTGAATTTCTTCGCAGGCATCGCCCCACTCCCTTCTTTTGAATATAAATGCAGAGAGCCGTTTTTCGGCTCCCTGCACTTGTTTACGGTATAATGATATCACTTTTCAGTATGACATTCTATGACATCTTTTTTCCGCCGCTTTTTAATGCATTTCGGAAAGAGGCAAAAGCCGCGGTCTTCATTCACGAGCGTGAGCCATTCGCACTCTTCGCACTCCGCGCCGCTTTGCTCTATTTTTCTCTCGGGCGTTTTCCTCGCTCCTTTCTGTCTGAGTATAAGAAAAGAGAGCGGGGGTGCTCCCTGCTCTCTCGCTTTTTTCACAATATGATAATACCACATTTTGGGGTGACATTCTATGACATCTTTTATTTTTTCAGTCTCGCCGGTTTTTCGAGCTTTAAAACGGCGCGGGCGCAAAGCCGCATAACCTGACGTTCACTGTAATTCGTTTCTTCGGCGATTTTTCTAAACGGCATTGCTTCGATATATTTAAGGCGCACGATTGTGCGCTCAAGCGGATTGAGCTTGAGGGAAATCTCGCGTTCGATTTTTAAAAGCTGCCTGTCGAGTGACTTGACATAGGAGCAGTATTTTTTGAAAAGCTCTCCATATTCCGCTTTCAATTCCTCGGCGCGCTCGACCGTGAGGGCAACGCCGCTCGCAGTGGGCGCGGCGTGCGGCATACCGTCAAGCGCCGGCGATTTAAGCGCACCTATTCCTTGATATTCGGCATCGAGCTGCCGAAGCTTTTTAAGCAAGGCTTTTCTTTCCAATACGAGCAGACGGTATTGCTCCAACTCCTGTTTTTTCATAGTATTCCCCCTTGTTGTTTAAAATAAACGGTCCTGTATGGAGCCGTAAGACTCCGAATTTTCACTTGCTTTCGCCCGCCGCTTTAGTGCCGAAGCAATTCGCTCATCATACTCGGCAAGGCTTGTCGAGTAAAATGAAAGCTTTGCGTCTTTTCGACACAGAAAAAGCCTTATGTAATCGAAGCCGTTCGATGTATTTCTGACGCACTCGCTTTCATCGAGGACAAGGAAATAATCCGGGTATTGCTTTTCAACAAAACTCTGACAATTCCAGTTTTCAGAAAGCTCATCGCGCAGTTTTTTTGAAACCGGGCGTTTTTTCGCGTTTTCCCCGGGCTTTATAAGATTTTTGGAACATGTGTAACGCCTGTATTCAAAATGCTGCTTCTGAATATACGCGGCGAGGTCCGCGACCCCATATTCGGTAAACTGTAATCTATCAACATTCGCATACCCGAAGCCCCACATCATTTCAAGCTCGCGGCGCTGACGGTCCACATCCCCGCCGGCGGGATTTGAATTTAAAATAATGTGAATGTGCTTGTTTTGGGCTTCTTCAACGGCATATATATATTTAAGCTCCACGCCGTTTTTTTCGTAACGGCGTCTGAGCCTGCGAAGGAAGTTTTTGACGTCGCGCTTTACATCGCGGACATCATCGGGGCGGTAAAGGTTAGAGTATTCAAGGCAAACGGAAAAATCATCGCCTGTGAAATTCGCGTGAATGAGCCGCCTTAAACGTCTTTCGGCGTGACGCTGATTTATAACCTCTTGCGCGGCGGTTGTAGGCTGAAATTTTTCGCGGCGCGCACGAGGGCGATGTATGCAAGGGTAGTATTCGACCTCGGCATATTGCCCTGTGGGTATAAACTTCTCTTTCACTCTTACATTCATACTCTCTTTTACCTTTCCGCGGGGGAACACATTTCCCCCTGCGCCCCCTTTGTTATTAAAAGCCCATTTCTTAATTTGATATTACAAGCCCGAAAGGAGCCGAAGCTCCTTATATATATAATGTAATAGACTTTTCAATGTTCTTTTTTGAGTTTTCAAAGCCGTCTGCTCGGTTGAGCAGACGGGTTTCAAAATTCAAATTAGTGCCAATTGTATCTTTTTTTAAGCTTCTTTTTAAGCTCGGGCGAAAGCTCGCTGTAGGCTTTTCTGTGCCGTGTTTTTTTCTCTGCATATAACGGCTTTTCTTTTTGCTCCGTTCCGAAGGACGTAACCGTTGTAATAATTTTTGAAAGCTTTTTGCCGTTCGCGTAAGTGTAGCCGTGCCATTCGATTGCCGCTTTTTCACGGTCGAAGCGCGCTTCATTTTCGCCCCTGCCGTATGCCGTGAGCTCAACGCCCAAAAGCTTTAGCGCTGCCGACACTCCTTCAAGGTCTATTCCCTTGCAGGGCGATTTAAAAGATATGAGTTGTTGTGAAATATACATTAAAACGAGCCATTCAAGTTCTTCTTCGGCGCGGATTTTCTTTTTAAACTCCGCTTCGAGCTTAGAAACGGTTATTGATTTTAAAAGCGCGTTGTACTTATATGAAATCACTGTCTCTCCCCCTTAATAATACTTTGCAACGCTTCGCCGCGAGGGCGCAAGCTTTGACTTCGGAATATCGCCCGTGAGGTTCATTATCGAATTTTCGTAGCGAATGGTTAATTTAAACTCAGCAGCTTCTTTAAGCTCCTTCGGATATACCGCGTCAAACATTTTCAAGGCAACCGCTTTAATCTCGCGGTCCCGCTCGCAGTTGACGGGCAGATTTTTAATTTCTTCACGTGTCACTCTCATCACACTCGCTTTCAAGATAGTCAAGGAGAGCTTCTTCGCAATAGCCCTCGCAAAGCTCTTGACACGGGCATATGTTGCAGTCGCTGTTCACGATTGAAATTATGAAGTCCCGAAGATTTTCGGGGCTTTTTGAAACATCCTCAAAAACTGTCATATTACTTCCCTCACTTTCAAAATTATTTGCACCTGTAATAAACTCGATTATTTCGAGAAGCTTTGTGGCAATGCCGGTTATTTTGTTGATGATTTCAGATACGATGATTTTCAAAATATTCAACATTCCTTCGAAGTGAAGGAAGCCTTCTTCGCAATAGTCGGCGCAGTTGTTATTTGTGATTGAAGTTATAAAATCCCGAAGATTTTCGGGGCTTTTTGAAATATCCTCAAAAACCGTCATACCACACTATCCTCCGTAAGCTTCCTATATTCGTTTTCGCCCTTCCACTTGAAGTGCGGGCACGCGCCATATATCATTTTAAGCCCGCGAAAGCCGCAGTCGCACTCACGGCTTTGCGCAGTGCCGATTGTCACAGGCTTAAAAAGCTCGCATATCGTGCAGTCCGCCGTTGTAGTAACAGCCCTGTGCGCTATCTCTGCCGCTTTTCGGCAATTTTCGGCTTCGCACTTTAAAAGCGTTGTTGTAATGCGTTCTTTTCGCGGTCGCGGCGCGCCCTTATCATCACGCTTTCTGTTCACATCAATAAGCTTGATGCCTAAAATTATATATCCCGCTTCGATGTGGGCGTAGCCGTTCAGTGCCGAAAGTATATATGTGATTTTGCACAGGCAGTTGTCACCGCTGAGTTTTTCGCCGAGACATTCATTGAGCAGAACGTAATCGCCGACTTTAAAATTCCTGTCGTTCTTTCTGACCTCGAAGCTTTTTTCTGAATTTACGATTTTTTCAAAAAACTCGGGTAATATTTTTAATTCGTGTGTCATTTTAAAATGCTCCTTTATTTATTCTTCTGTAAACCTATATTTGTCGCAATACTTTCTCGCAGAACAGCTCTCACATTCTTCCTCGAAAAAGGTTTCATCGCTACAATAAAACCCGCAATCTCTGACAAGTGCAATTCTGTCTTGTGAACTATCCCAATCCATTTGTTTTTTCCCGTCTGTGTAACACTTGTCAATCTGCGGTTGTCTATGTACTTCGACATTACAAAAATTTGCATTCTCGCAACATTCGGTATATAAAGCCACCGCCTTTGCCTTTCCTCTCGTTTCAGCAAAAACAACCGTCGCGCAAAATTCGCCTTTTTCCCTTACCAACCACGCTTTCATATCTTTTCCTCAGCAGTCTCTTCGTTCAATCTTTTTCTCACAAACGGCATAATGAGAAATACACTTGCATCTCTATGAAGTATCGTTGGTGCATTTGCAATTCTGTCGAGCATGTACAAAAAATGGTTTTTGCAGTCTTTCCGTCAAAAAATTCGCCGCGTTCCTTGTTTGCTTTGAATATATTTGTTTGCTCGGCGTAATCCGCAATCTCATTGATTATTTCAATTCCTCGCGGATTTAACTTAAAATCCGGGCAGTTTTCGAGAAATTCCACCATAAGGTCGGATAATTCTGAGGTATTTTTCATTTCTCTTGTCCTCCCGAAACTTCAGTATCTTCAAGCCTTTCAAGATAAACATTAAACGCTTTTTTCAAAGCCGCTTTGAATTTTTCTTTTTCGTCGTCGCCGAGCTTTTCAAGCGCCGTGACGATATTGTTGTAAGCTTCCTGCAAGGCGTTGAAATAAATGAGCACAGTCTGACTTGCGCCGTCGGCGGTCTTGAGCTTGCGCTCAAGCTCGGCGTTTTGAAGTTTAAAGCTTTCAAGCTCCGCTTTGAGCTTTTTATTTGCCTCTGCCGCCGCTTCTTTCACAGCCGCCGCTTTTGAACGCTCCGCTTCTTCAAGCGCGGCTTTTTGCTTTTTCTCGAGCGATTTAATTTCGCTCTCGTGCTTTTTTATCGTTTCGGCAATGGCGTCTTCTTTCGCCTTAAGGCGAAGGCTGTAATCGGATTCAAGCTCTGTGCGCGTTTTTTCCTTAAGCTCTTCAAGATATTCTTCGGACGGCTCCTCAACCGCGACCTCTACAGGGCGGCTTTGAAGCTCGCGGCTTTCTTTGAGCGCCGCCTGAAGCTCGCCTTCAAGGCTTTCTATTTTCGCGCCAAGCGTTTTCTTTTCGTTTTCCAAAAGCGAAAGCTGCTCTGCCTGCATAGAGCTTTTGGAAACAAGCTCTTCAACTTCGCGGACGCTCATTCCGGCGATTTCGCCGCTGTCGAGCGCTTCTGCGCGGTCAACGGGGTTCATCGAGGAAAGAAGCGAAAGCTTTGTTATTCCGAGTTCCGCATTTTCTTTTATAGTGCCGGCGCCGAGCCGCTCATACGTCGATATATATGTGTATGCCTGCCGCGCTTTAAGCCCGACCTTGTCTTCGCAATAGGAATCAAAACTTTCAAATCCGAGGTCTTTATAAAGCTTTTCGTCGCGCATCGTTTTCAAATCGCGGCAAATATCTACAAGCGCTTGCTGCACGATGTTTCCGCTCGCCATTATTTTTTGATGAAGCAAGAGAGCCTGTCCGTATCTCTCGCTTTCATTTACTGTTGTTATTTCCATTTTAAATTAATCCTCCTTATGCCGCGGGCATTCCCGCGCCGCTTCCTGCGTCTTTAATTGCCGGGCTTCCCGCGGCAACCCATTTAAGCCATTTTTCAAAAAACAACTGTGCTTCCGGCGATTCTTCTATTCCGCAATTTCTGAATCCGTGAATCTGCATGCATTTTCCTTTTTTCATTTCTATTGTGTAAAAGCTTTTTTCGGGCTTTGCCGCTTTTCTTAAAAAGCAGATGCACAGCTTGCCCTGAAGATGTCTCGCCGCATATCCGCCAACGCAGTGATGCTGTTCTCTTCCTTCGGCAATTATTTCGTTCGAGGTCGAAGGAACATATATTGAAAATTCACCGTCGGAATACTCGTATTTTTTCTTGTATTTTTTAATGTGTTTTTCCGCGGCCGCTTCAAGCTTCTTCGCTCTTTTTGCTTCAATCTCTTCTTTGTGCGCCTTATGATTTTCAAAAGCCTCATCGTGCGCTTTTTTCAAATTTTTCGGCAGCAAAACAACGGGGTCGTCCAAGTCATATTCAAGCTCGCGCGCCCAAGCCTCGTAATCAAGCCACAGCGATATTGTGTTGTAAAACGTGCCTTTTCCTTTGTTTTTGTTTATATAATTTTCAAATCGCTTGAGGGTAAAGCGCCCTTCGGCGGCGTATTTTATAACAGCAGCCCGTTTTTCGGGGCTTGGTATAAGAGATAAAAGATGTATGGCAGTCTTCATCCCGCCTTTGACATTATGTTTTTTCAACGAGTTGTAAATTTTCAAGGTATCAAATGTGTCATTCGTCGCGCCGCCACACACATATTCGTGCAGAATTTTATATTCCGCTTTCGGCAACTTAAAAATCTCCCACGGGGTATTCTTTTTCCAATCAAGCTCGCGTTTGTGCGGGCGGCCCCGAAAAACAAGCTCTTCCACCGGGGCGAGGTCGCCTGTTTTTAAAAGTATCTCAAGCGACGGGTAGAGGCAGTACATACACATCAGCGTGACCTGATGCGTGCAATAGTGCGTATCGTATTCTTTTATCGGTAGATACTTTAAAAAGGTGCCGATAAGATATCCTACTCCAAAAACCTCGTAGTCCGAAGCGGGCGAAAAATACGATGTGAACGGCTCGCCTATTCTCTCAACTCGCGAAAAATGCGAGGTGAAATAATAGTTGTGTTTTGCTATTTTGACATCGCCCGGGCTCAAGAGATAAACTTTACTCATATGTATTCCGGGCTTTTTCAAAAAGCGCACGTTTTCGTTTTCCGGATAAAATGATTCATAATTCTTCCATGAGTAGTAACATTTCAGAAGCACTGTGTCGTGGTCGATAACCTGAATCATCACGGCGCGTCGGCCTTCTTCAAGGTTTTTACCCTTTCTGATTGTTCCGATATTTTTAAGTTCTGCCGTTCGCCCGCACTCGGGGCATCGCACCGTTTCGCCGTGCCTTGCATTCAAAAACGCATAATCTTCGTCTTTCATCGTGCGCTCGCTTTTTTTGAAAAAATGACTGCGGCACGATGAGCAATAGCATTCCTTGCCATTGTTTTTGAGCGTGTGATAAAAAATATATGGCGTAAACAGCTTATTTATCGTTTCTTCCTCCTGCGGCGTAAGCGGCGAAGCAAGCGCTTCAAGCTCTTCACCCGAGGGCTCTTTTTCAAATTTCAAATCCATTCACTTCTTTCTTTGCATTCGACTGCAAAAACAGGGTTATAAAAGCGAAGCAAGGTCCAAGTCGATTATTTTGTCGCTTGTCGTTTCGGCGGCTTCATACACGCTCATCCTTATTCGCATTTTGTAGTCCATTTTTGCGCCGGGAAAATAAAACTCGACCGCTTTGCCGAAAACTTCAATATCGCTCACGGCTTGTCCAATGCCCGAAGATATCTTTTTTATACATTCGGAATAGCTCGCACCCTCGCACACGGCTTGCGCGAATTCTTCGCTTTGCTTGCAAAACTCGCACAAGGCGTCTGCCGTGGGGCGGTTTATAACCGCCGCTTTGCGGTCTGAAAAATTCTCTTTTTTTCCTGTGTTTATTTTTTCGAGCGCCTTTTCTTTATACATCTTCGTCGCCCTCCACACTCGGGCCGCAGTACGAAAAGTATCGGCACACCAAGCAGCACTTTTTACAGTGCTTTTCCTTTTTCGCCCACAGCTTAAACCGTGGGCGAAACTCGCGAATGATTGTTTTTAAATTCATAAGCTTCCTCTTCTTTCTGCCCCGAGGTTGCAGCCTCGGGGCGTGTGTGATTGATTTTTGCAGGCGACGGAGCTGAACCGTCCAAAAATTCGCCGACCGCGGACCTGCATGTTTTTGGGAACGGGCGGAATTGAACCGCCGACTTTTTGCCCTCATTCATGTGTATGCTATTAAGTATTTTTTGAAGGATATATAAGTTTGGGGATTGTTTTGTTTTGATTAGCGGTCAAATATTAAATTGTCTTTTAAATTTATGAGGTAACTTCAAAAAGCCGAACCTTCCGTTCCCATATCTATCTTGCCGTCTGTCCGAGCCGTCAAGCGTCTTTCCGCTTTGCCGTTTTTTTAATCAAAGCTGTGCGCATTGACGTAATTTTCAATGTATTTTTCCTGTTTTGCATTCAGGCTCCTAAGGTTCTTATCGATGAATATAACGTCGCCGAAATACACGACCTCACACCACTCGTCGGTCATTGTGCTCGGCAGCTGCTTTGCAAAGCCGTCGGCGTCGTAAATCATAAGCACATCTTTGTCGAGGGTTAAAGCGCCAGCATTTTCGCAGTCAATCTCTCTCAAAATCGACTTTTTATCGTTATGCACGCCGCATCTGATTTGCACATCTCTACCCGGCATTTTCACCATACATTTCATATTGCTTCCTCCGAAAATCGCGGCACGAAGCCGCTTTATTATTTTTCTTTCAAAGCGAATAACCGCTTTTTCGTTTAAAATTCCATACGCAACGGCGAGAACAAGAAGAAAGTCTATCACCGAGCGCAATATATTTTCAGTTGACATTTTATTTCACTCCCTTGCCGCTTTTTCAAGCTCTTCGGGATGACGGATGTAATATGAAGTCATCGTCCTTGAAACGCGCTCGCCTATGTTTTTTCTAAGCTGCGCGACCTCGCTTTCGCTCAGGTCCCCGAAGGGCTTCACCGTGCCGTCGGGAAATTCCACAAAGCTTCTTCCGATGATTTGTTGTGCCATATGCATTCCTCCTTGCTTTATTTTACGCGTAAACGGTTGTACATCATTCGTCGATGCGATGAACGCACTCTATGTTTGAAACTTGAATGATGCACCCGAAGTTACCCGCACGATATATATTGATTTCATCTTCGCTTGCATCATTGTATTTCGTTGCGATTCCTACCCTATATCTGTAGTCGTCATATATTTTCATCCAGCCGCTGCCTGTATAAACTTTTTCGTAATAATCGGGAATCGGCGTATTCATATCGACGATATACGCTCTGTAATCACCGTCAGAACCGAAGTTTAAAATTGCGGCAACTTCTTTTTCCTTATCGAAAGTGCGAAGCATAAGCGAAGCTACATCGCTTATTCCGAGATATATGCTATGGTCTTTGTAATACATTTTTAATTGCTCCTTTGTTCACATAGTGTTATTTTAGGGTTCCGTTATGCTGATTTATCGCGAAAAATATTTGGGTCAATATTGAGCACGTTGCAAATTTGTAAAAATTCGTTTGCAAGAATTCGACGATTTCCGTTCAGTATCTTTGAAATTGTGTCGGTAGAAAGCCCCGTTTTTTTTGCGATATAAGCTTGCTTGATTCCATTTTCGTTGACATAAATGTTCAAACGCTCGTTGATGTTCATATTTTCACTTCCTTTAATCAATCTACATTTCTTAGACTTTACCCTGATTTTAACCTATGTTTTTCAGATTGTCAAGCCTTTTTCGCAATATTTTTCTATATTTTTCAGATTTTAATATTGACAGCCGCCTTCTTGCCGTGTATAATATAAACGTATTGAAAATTAATATAAAAATATACGGGGTGTAGAATGTCACGCGAATCAATTGCAAAAGTCTTAAAACGTTTGAGAGAACAGAGCGGATTAACCGCCGACCAAGTCGGCGCTATGGTAGGAAAAAGCGGGAAAACCGTCAATGCTTGGGAGAATAATCGCGGTCAGCCGGATGCTGAAATTTTAATGCAATTATGCGGTATATATAATGTAGAGGATATTCTTGCAGAATTTCGCGATGAATCTTCCAACGCTATAGATTTTTCACCCCAAAATGCAAAAACACCCGACCATGAAGGTCAGGTGTCAGCAAACGGGAATACGATACGTCTCGCGGGTCGTGACGGCTCTTATGTAGAACGACGCTTAACTGATGAGCAGATGCGGGCATTTAAATTAATGTTGCAGCAAATGCCTGATGCCGATGACTTATAATTTTTGCGAGGAAATCCACGGGAGAAACTGTTCATATACTTGTCTCTCAAGTGTTGATGTCAGAAACTTGTCTCTCTCGTATAATAAGGTCATACGTTTCATACGAAACTCTGCAGCTTGTATACTTATGTCGCACAGTTCCGCTATTTGAGCCGCACTATCGACTTTCAGCGCCCATAATACACAGGCGGGCGCCAACAAACGGCTTGCGAATACATTTGCAGCTTGTTCAATCGGGTTATCATCTGGGGATGGTTCTCTATTTACGAGGCTTCCACAATTCCCGACGTGCCCGAGCAAGATGTGTCCTAATTCGTGCGCGGCTGTGAAACGCTTTCGCCCTCGTGCTGCCAAACGGTTAATTGAAATTATTGGACTCCCATTCACGATAGTACTAAATCCGTCGCTCCCGTCGGTTGAATCGTAATATCGCAGTTCAATGCCCATACCCTTGGATAGACCCGATACTGACACGGGAAGTGCCGTTATCCTCTCGTTAATCAGAATCTTCCACGCCATATCGCGCGAATTTTTGTAGTTTTTGTAATTCATTGTAAAATCGCCTCCATCTATATGGTAGATGGAACGACGCACTTTGTCATTATATAATTATTGGAAAATGTATTTTAAGGTTGTCGATATTTATATGGCTGAATTTAAAGATAGATTAACGGAAGCTTTAAATGATAAGAATATATCAGCTGCTGAACTCTCTCGGTTGGCTGATGTTAATGAAGGCGCTATCAGCCAATATCGCAAAGGTGCTTATAAGGCCACTCAAGAAAACCTTGAGCGGCTCGCAAAAGCTCTTGATGTTTCTATTGCTTGGCTAATTGGTGCTGATGTTCCTTCTAAAAATAAAACTCTAATTATTGGCAAACATAACACTGCTCTCAAAGATGTTCTTAAACAGCTCCGCGAAGAAAAAGGATATACACAGGCAGACCTCGGAAAAAAACTCGGCGTAAGCAAAAGCGCTATAAGTATGTGGGAAAACGGATGCCGCTTTCCTCGCTTTGAAGATTTGGAAACTATCGCCGATTTTTTCGGCGTTTCACTTGATGTTTTCAGAGAAAAAAATAATGTATCCACTTTTAATGAATCTACATTTAAATATAGATTAGAAGAATCCTTGATAAAAACCGGCATAACCCCTGCAGAACTATCACGGCTATCAGGTGTAGACGAGGGCACGATAAGTAATTATCGGAAAGGAAAATATGAACCAAAGCCCAAGAAGTTAAAACTAATAGCAGATGCATTGAATGTTTCTTTTGAATGGCTCGCGGGAAACAGCACGTTAACCGAATCGGCGCAAAGTGCCCCTGAAAAGCACAAAAAATCCGCCGTTTTTTCAACAACTAATATACTAAATGATATATCAGACTTTGAATTGACCTTTTCAGGTGACAGTATGATTAATGCCCGCATATTCGACGGCGACACTGTATACATTCATTGCCAGCCGGCAGTAGAGAACGGTGATATTGCTGCTGTTTTAATCGAGGACAAAATAACACTCAAAAAAGTTTACAAAACTGCGACTAAGTTTATCCTATCGTCCTGCAATCCTATGTATGACGACACAGTATATATGAACGATGAATTAAATCAGATTAAAATACTCGGCAAGGCCGTAGCTTTTACAAGTATACTAAAATAATGAGAGAGGGGGCAAAAATATTTTGCGGTTTGTTCGAGTTTTTAATAAATAAATGTGAGGAGTTTTCAAAAATGGGAAAATATGTTCAAAAAAGTTTAATGACAAATGAAAAAGTAGTATTAGAAGCAAAATATAGCCTTATACTTTTTGCGCCCTCGGTCGCCGTCCTTGTTTTGGCGATTCTGTTTTTCGCCGTTTCGCTTAAAGATGGATTCGGGGAAGCTTTTCAGAGCTTTATTATTTGGACCGTTGTGGCAGCTTTGCTGAGCATACGCGGCTTTCTTTACAACAAATTTAATGAATTTGCCATAACGGACAAAAAGGTTATAGGCAAATCCGGAATTATCAAAACAAATGAGCTTTCCTCTCCGCTTAAGCAGATTCAGAATGTTCAGGTTAAAAGTGGCTTCTTTGGCAAAATTTTCAAATATGGCACTGTTGTTGTAACAACCACATCGGGCGTATATGCCTTTAATTATATCAACAAACCTACAGATTTCAGAAATATGATTATGTCACAAATCGAAAAGACCGAAGAAAATAAAATGGACCTGCACGCTCAAAAGATAGCGCAGGCTTTGAACAAAAGCAACGAAGAATAAAGAGGTTTTTAAAATGATTCCAACACAAGAAGACGAAGAAGAACTACCGATTATTACGGCCGATATGACGGAGCGGGAAAAAGCCGAGTTTTATATGACGCTTGAAGAGACACATCCCTGTGACCCTGTTGTATCACTTAAAACACTTCACAAATCCGCCTTATCGAAAGACGAAGTGCTTATAATCGAATATATGCGCCGGCATCCAGAGCGCATAGAAACACTTGAGTCTTTTTTGGGATATTAAAAAAGACTTCGGAGCTGCAACTCCAAAGCCTTGGAACACCAATCAATCACACACATCTGAAATGAATGGCATATTTATTATATCCGTTCTTTCGCGTTTTGTCAATAAACACGAAAGAACTTTTTAATGCCGTTCGGAAAGGAACAAAATGAAAATCGCAGCGGCATATATCCGTGTGAGCACTGAGGACCAGGTCGAATATAGCCCTGATAGTCAGCTGAAGCTTATTCGCGAGTATACGAAAAAACACGACCTTGTTCTTCCCGAAGAGTTTATATTCGTGGACGAAGGCATAAGCGGCAAGAGCGCACAGAAGCGCCCCGCATTCAACAGAATGATTGCAATTGCGAAACAAAAAGAAAACAGCTTCGATGTAATTCTTGTTTGGAAATTCAGCCGCTTTGCCCGAAATCAGGAAGAATCGATAGTTTATAAAAATCTATTAAAAAAATCAAATGTTGATGTCGTATCAATAAGCGAGCCCATGATAGACGGCGTTTTCGGCTCTCTCGTCGAACGCATCATAGAATGGATGGATGAATACTATGTCATTCGCCTATCTGATGAAGTGCGGCGCGGAATGACCGAAAAAGCCACACGCGGCGAGCCGATGTGTCACCCGGCGTTCGGATATCTGATGCGCGACAAGCAGTATTATCCGAACGAAGCCGAAGCGCCCTTTGTTAAAGAGATTTTTAACCGTTATTTGGAAAGCGCCAATATTAAAGAGATAGCAATTTATCTTCAGGATTGCGGCATTAAAACGCAAAGAGGCAACCCCCCTGACCGCCGCTTTGTCGAATATATTTTGCACAACCCCGTCTACACGGGCAAGATACGCTGGTGCACAGAAGGACGCGCCGCTTCTGCGCGCGATTACAGCAACCCCAATATGATGATAGTCGAAGGTCATCACGAAGCGCTCATAAGCCAAGAGGTTTTCGACAAGGCGCAACTCATTTACGAGGAAAATTCAAGAAGATTCAGGAAATATCAGCGCGACGCGCAGCCCGTCGAATGGATGCTTAAAGGCCTCCTTCGCTGCGGAACGTGCGGCGGTACGCTCGTCGCTACTTCGCGCGACTTATCTTCCGGCGCGCAATGCCACAATTATAACGGACTGCGCGGATGCCGCGTTTCACATTATATTTCAATAAAAAAAGCAAACGCCATTGTTATTGAAGAGCTTAAGAAAGCCTGCTCTGCACAGATTTTCAAAATCGCTCCCGAAACCTTGCCGAAAGAAAATATAGACACATCGCTCGAATATGCGCGGCTTTTAAAGCGCGAAGAAGAGAAGCTTTTGAAAGTTAAAGAAGCGTTTGAAGCGGGCATAGACACGCTTGAAGAATATCGCGATAATAAAAGCCGAATTTCTAAAAAAATCGAAGCACTCAAGTCAGAGTATGAAAAAGCTCGGCTCCCAAAACAGAGGCCGCAAGATATAGCGGCATATACCGCCCGCGTGCGCACTGTCATTTCAATTATAGAGAACCCGACCGAAAGCGAAAAGGCGAAAAACGAAGCGCTACGCTCAATCTTAACAAAAATTGTTTTTAATGTTAATGGCGACATCAGAACGCTTGACTTATACTTCTATATGTAGTCCCCTGCCGACCGCCCGCGCCCTCGCAGTCGACTGCAAAACGCCGTTTTGCCGCCGCTCCCAACTATCACTAAAAGCAGTACGGCGGTCCGGACGGCGAATTGGGGGCATCGCTCAGATATTTGTCACAGCGTTTTTCAATGCCCTATCCGGAGCTTAAAGGACTTTTGACCGATATTGGCACCGAAGAACTTGGGCATCTTGAAATGATAGGTGCTATTGTTTATCAGCTCACGCGGAATTTGACTGTAGAGCAAATCAAAAAAGCGGGCTTTGACGCGTATTTTGTAGACCACACAACGGGCGTTTATCCGGCTTCCGCTTCGGGTGTTCCGTTTAACGCCGCGGCGATTGCGTGCAAGGGCGACATAATAACCGACCTTCACGAGGATTTGGCGGCAGAGCAAAAGGCAAGAACAACCTATGACAATATTTTAAGGCTTGTTGACGACCCCGACGTGAGAGAGCCGATTAAATTCCTGCGCGAAAGAGAGGTTGTTCACTATCAGCGCTTCGGCGAAGGATTGCGCCTTGCGACAGACAGGTTAGACAGCAAAAACTATTATGCGTTTAACCCGAGCTTTGATAAGTGATTTAAGGTTTTTTAGCGGATTGGATCCACAGTTTGTACGCTCGGTAGTCAGAAAAGTGCCGAATCCGAGTTCGCCTTCTTAGTGTTCACCAGAGTTTTGATAAATTATTCAAACAAAAATAATGTCGCCGAAAATGCTCGAAGGGCTTCTTA
>OQVL01000439.1_pt1 | contig 21717 bp, 19 predicted proteins | sample 1691501 | NCBI WGS metagenome assembly OQVL01 (sample SAMN03418253, study PRJEB22391) | human gut metagenome | biome: human-gut; feature: organic feature; material: feces | host: Homo sapiens | place: Tanzania | collected 2013-01 | reverse complement strand
CTGCGATTATTCCAGCTGCTTCGTCTACGAGGTCCTCTGTTACCGTTGCCATGAGGGAGACGCGCAAGAGGCATTCGCCTTCAGGAACTCCTGGAGGGAGGACCGGGTTGACGTAGACCCCGTTGTCGTACAGGTTCTTGGCAAGTTCAAGGGTGTAGTCGGCCGTCCTTGTCATGATTGGGATGATTGGTGTGGGGGAGTCCACTATCTCTATGCTATGGCTGCGGAACGAGGCTCTTGTATAATCGGCTATGGATTTGAGCCGTTCAACGATATCGGGCTGTGATTTGAGGTGTCTTAGGGCGGCCAGTGCACTTGCCGTGTTGGCCGGCGGCATGCTTGCGGAGAAGATGAAGGGCCTTGATGTGTGGCGTGCATAGTCCACTGCGATGCGGTTTCCAGCCATGAAGCCCCCAAGGCTTGCGAACGATTTGCTGAACGTGCCCATGATGATATCGACTTCGCCTTCAAGTCCAAAGTGGCTTGCCGTGCCACGTCCGCCTTTGCCTATGACTCCCAGTGCGTGCGAGTCATCCACCATGATGCGTGCGCCGTATCTTCGTGCGAGCGAGACGATCTCTGGTAGTTTGCATATGTCGCCTTTCATTGAGAAGACCCCGTCCGTGACTATGAGACATCCGCTTGTCGTGGGCACTTTTCTTAGCATCCTTTCAAGCTCATCCATGTCGCTGTGATGGTAGCGCAGCATGGTTCCGTAGCTGAGCCGGCAGCCATCGTATATGCTTGCGTGGTTCTCGCGGTCGCATATGACATAGTCGTTCCTGCCGACGATCGCACTGATTATGCCGAGATTCGACTGAAAACCGGTCGAAAACGTGACTGCACCGTCCTTGTACACGAACCGCGCCAGTTCGTCCTCGAGCTCTAGGTGCATTTCAAGCGTGCCGTTGAGAAAGCGCGAGCCGGAGCAGCCCGTGCCGTATTGCTCCAGCGCCCTGATACCGGCCTCCACCACCTCCGGGTCGGTGGTCAGCCCCAGATAGTTGTTGGAGCCCAGCATGATGCGGCGCTTGCCCTCCATCATCACCTCCACGTCCTGTCTGGACTGGAGGGCGCGGAAGTACGGGTACACACCCTTTTCCTGCAGCTCCGTGGCCAGCGACGGTTCATAACACTTGGCAAAAATATCCATATCGTTCTCCTTTCGGAAGATTCTACCCGTATATGAAAATCATTATAATCAAATCCCCACGGATTTGTCAAATCAAACACAAACGATGCACTGAAAAGAAAGTGACATTTTTTTACGGATTTGTTTACGGAAAGTTGACTTTTCAGCCTATATCTGTGCTATAATAATGTCAACATTTGTCCTATAAAAATGTTAACATACGGAAAGGAAATCCGCCATGCTTTCTATATCCGTGACATACCACTGATATTTCATCGTACCGCCGTCGGGCACACTGACATTTGTGAACAAGGTAATACCGTCGCCACCAATAGGCATATAACAATCCGGCATTTCCGCTACGATCACGGGCTGTGTCGGTTTCGGACCCGCTGCACTAACCGTTACGGTGGCAGATCCCACAATTGCTAACACCAGCATAATCGCAAAAATAAATCTTTTCATAAATCCTCCTATGAATTTTTTTATTTTTCTCCGAATTCCAATAGCCCATTGGAATCTGACAAATCCATATCAAAAAGGCCGTTTTCAATCAGATGTTTCGGCAATTTTACCATCTGCCGAGAAAAGATCTCAGTATGTTCCGGTTCAAAAAGGAAAGATCATTCACTTTTTTCCCAATAGGGATAGTCTGAAAACACAAACTCTCCCGCAGCGTTTTTCTCTGCCGGCAGGTCAACATAGAGCTTGCTGCCGTTTGGCGGCATTTTCACAGCAATCACAACTGCAAATTTTCCGTCGCCTTCATCCCGGACGCTGTCCACACAGCTGTTGTAAGAGGCTTCGCCCTTGCGCTTCTTACAAGCTACATAGACATCGCCCTTATATTCAATCAGTTCTTTATCGGCAAGAGCACGGTTCAACGTTTTATCGGTAAATTCCTCCGAAAAAACCTTTAAGAATTTTTTGCGTACACCTTCGATCGTGTTTATATAATCATACGGAGGAAACATAGGCACATAATTCTTCCGATTTAGCCGTAGAGGCTTCGCGCTGCCCGGATACTCACCTGCAAAATTCAAGCTCAGCCAAAGGCTTCTCGCTTCATCTGCCATTTCTCTCGCATCTGCGTAGTATAGGACTGTTCCGTCCTCAGGATAAAACGCATACCCGTTTGCTCCGCGAAAACTATCAATTATGGCAAGCTTATCGTTTTCATAATTCTTCCAAATCGCAACAGCTTCCTCGGAAACGCTTTTCGCATATGAAGTTATTGAATAATTGTCGCGTGCCGTAATAAATCTGACATCTTCGTCCGAAACAAGCCGCCCGACTTCTATTCTTCCTTTATAGGAATCTGATGAATAACCGTATGTATCGTTATCGATTATAAAAAATGTTAGATTTCCTCCATCGGTTTTATCAACATAAAACGCCACCTGGTTTTCGGAAAAGCTTGCCGTAACGGTACCCACCCAGCTTTCCGGCAGTGTGATCTCATAGGTGCCTTCAAAAAACCGCACCGAGCTTATTTTTTCGGTCGTTATGAGCTTACAAAGCTCCTGCGCAAATGACGAATAGTTTTTCGGAAAGCTGTTGGTTCCTCGGGCGTTTATCTCCGTACCGTCCGTCAACACGACCTCAAAGCTCATACCGGTACCGTCAAGGACCTGAGAATCGTGCCCGCGAAAGCCTGCCCATTCCGCTATTTTATAGTTACCGAATACTGCGCACAGCTTTTGAAAAACGCTCTCATCTGCGTCAATTGCGCGAACGACATTGCGGCACTCCACATTTTCGGAGGTCTTATCATCCCACATTTCCGTGCTGATGTAATACTCCAAATGAACGCCGTTCTCCGTTTTGTATCCCTCATAAACACGGTGCTGTGCCGTCATATCGGTTTGCACCAGCTTAAAGCTTTTGAAATCCATAGAATCCCCTCCGTAATAATTATTATCATTATTACTACAATTGTTATGCTTTGAAGCGCAAGCGGAAACGGATATTAAAAAAATGAATACCAAGATAAAACATAAAAGTAGCTTTTTCATTTATCCACCCTTTCCGAAAGGTACCGAATCCCATTCGGTGCCTTTCGGAAAGAAGCTTGCAGCGGCAAGCCTCTCCCGCATAGACTATGACATTTTCGGAAAACCGAGATTGTATGCGCCGCAAGCGTAGAGCTTGCCGTTTTTAAACCAGACATGCAGCACTCTTGCTTTGCTTTTCGCTGCATACCATGAATAAATCTGCGCCTCCCGCTCGGCATCGTAACGGTACTCCGAAGGATCCACACCGATATGTGCAATCACATCATCAAGTGTAAAATTCGCCTGTTCTGCGGCAAAGAAATAGTTCAATTCTCCGAAATATTCCTTGAAAGTCTCTTTCAGAACCGCTTCATCGGCCCGATTTTCGCTTACCGTCTGCGATTCTGTTGATCCCAGGTTGAGGTTATACGGATTATCAATATTCATTGTATCACCTTCGCAGTTGTAAACCGTCCGGTCAGACTCTTTCCAGAAGAATCATTCCGTAGCTATACAGCAGGCATCCGTCCTCGGTGACCGGAATCTCTGCGAAAGAGTCAACCTTCTCCCCGAAGACCTCACCCTCAATCTTCGTGTCGTAATAGAATTTGCCGTCCGCTTCCTTCCATGTGGTGCTTTCGACGGGGGCATAGCCGTCCTCGCGGACAACCGCCCCGTGCTTGGCAGCCTCCTCGCGCATTTCCTCCGGCACGAACATGAGCGTGTTGAGCACACCGTCCTCGGCAAACTCAGTCCGGTACTGCATCAATTCGGCGCTACCCTCAAATCTCTCATCCGTCGGCGGGTTATCGGGTGTAAAAATCTTCTCTCCGTCCGGTGTGGGCACACGGACTTCCTTTACTTTCCATATTCCACGAATATCCATGTTTTTCCTCCTTGTCACACCATTACGCCCACGGATCGGCAGCCTTCGGCGTGCGCACACCGGTCAGCAGATACTGCTCCCACAAAAACCACTTGCCGTCGCTGCCCCGTTGGCGCATCTTGATAGGGCGGGGATCGTCTGCGCCTCCACAGGGGATAAACAGCTTCATATATCCCTGCTCCTCGCCGGACACATGATTGCTTTCAACGACAATTGTATACGGCTCAGTAGGGGTGTAGTTGTTTTCCGGTGTGGAGCCGGAGAAATAAGTGAAGGGCAGATAGGTCTTGCCGTCGCGGAAACGGTCGTTAAGGAAGGAAATTTCCTGTCCGTTCAGCGGACGGGGTCCCCGCAGCCAATTCAGCATCTCGGTACCGATGTTCTTATCCGCCGCGTATGCACAGAGGGCAAGAACCGTAAGTGCTGCCGTTTTGAACGGCGTATCGAGACTTGCCTCGGGTAGCGCCTGCATTTCGGCAAGGCTTTCCGGCAGCGACGAGAAGGTGAAGGTCTCTCGCTTGTTGCCGATGGATTGTGCAGTGGTGCTCACCGCCTGCTGGGCTGTGCTTTTCAGTTTGTCAAAGATACTCAAGGGTCATCTCTCCTTTATATATTTTTGCTGCTTTTTCTTGCGGGCGAAGCTGGCATTAGAATTTGCCTCCTCCGCCACCATGGGTCGAGCCGGAAGAAGAGGTGTGCGTGCTGCTCCCTCCGCTTGAATCGTTGTCTTTCGGTTTCGCAGTGCGTGTGACTGTGTTATACAGGAACAGATCGCGGTTCTCAGTGATGTTCATGCTGCCAGCTTTCATATAACTGTTCGCCGCCGGCTGAAAACGGACCGTTTTCAGCTTTGCTTTCATCCTGCCCACTATGATGAGGGAGAGGATAAAGCCCACAACAATGGCAATGGGAATCCAAATAAGGGAAAGCTGCTCCTTGGGTAGGTTTTTTACATCGTAAGGCTCGCCGGTTCTTGCCTGTGTGATGAAGTCATCGCAAAGATAGGCGAATTTATCAAAGGCACCCGCAAAATTACTGTCAGACAGATCTCCTTTTATCTGATTGCCGATATATTCAATGCCTGCGTCCGTAAAGACTGTAATGCCGTAGCCGCAGGTGGATATGTACCAGTCATTGTCCTCGACGCTGATAAGGAGCAATGCGCCGTCCTTGCTTTCACCGTAACCAAAGTTGCTGTAATCGTAAATATCATCGGCATAATCCCGCGGGGTTTTCCCGTTCAATGTGTCAGTGGTCAGCACGATAATGTCCATTTTCTGACGCTCGCTGAGCTCATTAAGCTTTGTCACGAGCGATGCTTCCTCGTTGTCAGAGAGCAGTCCTGCCAAGTCCTGCACGCGCTCGTATTCACTGGCGAAACCGTCCGTCTGTGCAAAAGCGGGAGTCGCTATACAAAGGCACAGAACGAGCGAGAATAACAGTGTCAGTACTATCTTTTTCATTCCGTCTCCTCCTTAAATCAGCCCCATCAGGTGCAACACCCATACGACGCCGTAGCAAGCCGCTGTGAATATCGCCGCCAGCAAAAATGTCCAGCGCGTTGCCGCAGCCTTATCCACCGGCAGATCACCGACGAATTTCCCGGTCTGCCCGTTCATGGCAAAGGTGTATTTGTTTCCGTTCCACGTTGTGTTGAGCAACCACACGGGATACAGCGCATAACGTGCCTTGCCGCCGCGGAACTGCACACTGCTGTTTTCCGTCGTGACCGTGGCATACCCCTGCACCGTTCCGGCAAAAGCTTCCTCGGTAGAGCGCTTGACGCGTTTGTTGGCACGGTCAATACTCGCCTCGGCAGTTACATCGTATTTATCCGCCAGATACCCTGCAAGATACGCTGTATGAAAGTCCACCGCCTCGGAAAAATCGTATGGTTCAATAGATTCCATCAGGTCATCCGCCATTTTTGACGAACCGTCCACCGGGACATGCTCAAAGCCGACGCTGCCGCCGCGATGTGCCATATAATAGCTCGTTTCCGTATAATTGTAGTCTTTGTCACTCCAGGTACGCACCCGGGTGGCGCGATAGCGAATCTGCGCATCCACATCGGTATCGAAAAGCCAGAAGGGAACATAAATTCCCTTGATCTCATCGATGTGGTTCTGATCCTTGAAAATCTTAGGCAGAAGCCGCTTACCGGTCAGATGCTTCATCAGCCCCGCCTTTGCCGCCTTTTTATCCAGCTTGAACGGAATGACAAGATCCGGCTTGAGAGCACCTGAGAATTGGCCCATCATCACCACGGGATTGCCGCAGAAGGGGCAGGCGGTAGCCGCCAGGTTGGCGTCGCCGACGATCTCGCCGCCGCAGGACTTGCACACATAGGAGCGCAGGCCATCGGTTTCTCCCTCCTGCCAGTCTCCTCCGGCAGCGGTTTCCCATTCCATATCGTCGGATTTTTCGCTCTGCAGCTCTGCGTCGTAGCTTGTCAGCGCCTCCATTTCAAACTCCGTGTCGCAAAAAGGACACTTCATCTTCTGGAGCGTGCTGTCAAAGGCTATCGCGCCGCCGCAGCAGGGGCATTTATATTCCTGCAAGGTTTGCATGAAAAGATCTCCTCTCTTAAATAATTTCAACCATTAAACGCCGCAAGGGCCGCGCTCCACCTGTGCAAGATGCACCTGGACACCCGAAAAATTGCTATGCACATAATCATATGACTTGAAGCCCTTTTTTCTGCAATTCTTGCGGCATATACAGTTGCCGTCCGACAGCTTTTGGGTTTGGATCAGATTGATATCCGCACCACAGATAGCGCATTGATTAGCCATAATTCTCCTCCTTTTTCCGACATCGTCGGTTTGTTTTTCAGTTTTCCTGCTTTGGCAGGAGGCTGTTCAGCTCGTTGCTGTATCCGGCGAAGTGGCTGCTGAACTTTCAGCCGCCTCATAATACCTGTCGGCAAGCGCATAGAGATAGTTAAGCGCCCTGTCACCGAGCATTGTTTCCTTCTCTATCGTGTTTCCGTCAGAGAAGGTCATTCCGGAGCTGCGCGCCGGTGCATCAGAGCTTCTGAAAATCCGTATCGGATTACGATGCTTGTAAAGCTTTTCTATTTCGCCGTCCTCACAGATAATGTGAAGGAAAGCCTCCGCATCCTCTGCCGTTATCGGGAAGGAACCGAACGAGGTGTAATGATCCTTCAGACTCCCCACAAGACAGTCTGCAGAGAATAACCAGCCGTCCTTTTCTTTTTTCAGGGCGAAGGAATACACGGGGTTCCTTTCCGTGCCGTAATAAGCGGTATTGATCAAGACAATATCATCGGAAGTGTATTTTTTACTTCCACCGCAGCCGAAAAGCCCGAAAACCTGCAAGAGAACAAACACAACAGTCATGACCTTACATATGGTGTGCTTCATTGTTTTATTGAAGCGGTCTGCCGCACTCCGGGCAGAATTTCGGCAAGCTCTGCCCATTTGCAGGTCTCCACCCGCAATTGGAACAACAGGAACACGCTACGGGTTTTACAGCGCCGCAGTTCGCGCAGAATTTTCCGCTGTTTTGTGCGCCGCAGGACGAGCATACCCATGTCTCACCGCCCATTGCATTAGGCGTGGAGGAGGGCCTTTTCGGGCGGAAGTCCTCGTTATCCACCCGATTCATCGTGCCGCCGCCGTCCCAAACCCGGTTTCTGTTATCCCGGCGCATCAAAATATCCGCAAGCTCGTGCATCCTCTGCTCATATTGACGGTACAGGTCAGTATAGGGACTGTCGGGGCGGTTACCGTCGCTCAGCTCCAGCTCGATCTCGTCAAACCACGGGGAATCCACTCGGAGCGTCACATTAAACTCATAGTCGCATGCATAGCGGGGCGGTACATAGCTCTTCTTATTTCCCTCGGAGTCCTCGTAAAAGATCTCCTCCTTATTCTCCCGGATATCCGTGTTCACCCCCAGCACCTGGGAAAATGCAATGAGGTCGGGGTTGCTGCTGCGCCAGTTGGAGGCCCCGGTAACAATGAACCGCTCTCCTATAGGATCGATGTATACCTTTTTGCTCCCGTCAAAGGTGATCGACGGGTAAAAATCAGCAAGCTTCTTTTCGTTTTCCGCACGGTAAGCAAGCTGGCGCTTGATGTCCTCCACGGTCGAGTTCCGCCGTTCGCTGAAAAACGGCGAGAGCTTTCTTGTGCAATCCTTACAGAGATCCCCGTCCTCCAGCTTGCGGTTTCCGAGAAGTCCGATTTTCTCACCGCAGATGTCGCAGTATTTTTTGTCAAACAGTCCCATAATGTCATCCTTCGTTTATTTTTTGTTTTTTTGAATTTTCGGAAGAGTATTCTGAAAAATCTATTGTAAGTATTCTTTTACCGATATAGAATGTACATAATACAGCAAAGGAAGCCGCAATAAACAGCGATACTGATAAATCCATAAAAGTACCTCTGATTTATTCCTTGTCGATCATTTCGTTTTCGCTTTCCTTTCTCCGTTTGTCTTTTGCAACGTCACATATCATTATAACAACAAAGAACAAACCGACGGGGATTGCCACACAATAGAGCAGAAAATCAACGGGACTTCCCTCGGGAGAAAGCTTGTAATCGCCTTTTGAGGTTTTATAAACCTCGACATCTATTGTGTCGCCTTTTCTCAATTTATCATAGGTATATTTTTTTGCGTAGCTGCTCGACCAGACACGTTCTTCATATTTTCCCTTATAGGTTTTTCCGTCAATAACATATGAAACTTTAAATTTATATGTTGTATAACGAACATCACCGGAATCATCCTTATCGTCTTTGGTTGAAAAGTCAACAATGACGGCGGAAATTTTCCGTATATCGGTTGAGTTTTTATATTCCCTGCTGTCAATTCTGCTTGTAACAATTCCGATTACACCCGCAACTATCAAGCTGATGCCGGCGACCATGATAAATATGGTCATTTTAATGTCTTTATTTCTTTTACTCATAACAGGATCTCCTTTTTTGAGCAAATATAAAACCACTCATTAACAAATCATACGAAAAATTCTTTGTCGTTTCGCCGGCAGGGAAACTTATCCTGCTGCGTAAAAACCTTTCGGCGGTATGAACGGCTTAAGCCGTTCATACCTAACCGAAATAACACTTCCGTTAATACGGTTCCCGCTAAGCGGCAGTTTTATTTTTTGTCGTTATCGTCAAATATATCTCCGCATTCGGGACAGAACTTAGGCGGGTTGGCCGGATCCTCCGGCTCCCAGCCGCACTTATCGCAGCGGTAAAGCGGTGCACCCTCCGGCTTTTTTGCACCGCAGCTCTGGCAGAATTTACCCTTATTCAAAGCACCGCACGAACAAGTCCAGCCATTCCCGTCAGCCGGCTTCTGAGAACCGCACTCGGGACAGAATTTTCCTGTAGCCATGGTGCCGCATTTGCATTTCCAAGCATCTGCCGCAGGCTGTGGCTGAGGCTTTTTTGCGCCGCAGTTCGGGCAGAAATTGCCGCTGACCGTAGCTCCGCATGCGCATTTCCAACTGTCAGCCGCAGGTGCTGCGGGTGTTGCAGGAGCTTGCTGCTGTGCCTGCTGTTGCTGCTGACCCATAGCAAACAGATTTTGCGCATTCATTCCGCCGCCTGCATTCATTGCCATACCCATGCCCATAAAGCCGGTCATTGCGCCTGCTTTGTTGGAAGCCGCCGCCTTCATAGCGTCTGCCTGTGCACCCACAAGTGTTGCCGCCGCCATAGTCGGGTCCCGCATAATAGCCGTGCGCTGAGCCTGCTTGATCATTTCCGCATCCTCGTCCGGCAGCGTAACCGAGCCAAGAGCGATGCTGACAACCTTTAAACCGCGCAGCTCTCCCCACTTTTCCGAAAGCGCCGTATTCATGGCATTTTCAAGGTCGGTATTGTGCGTCACAATCTGATTGGGTCGAAGCTCCAAATCGGAAAGCCGTCCGAATGCAGGCTGTAAAGCGCTGACAAATTCGGTTTTCAGCTGACCGTCCAGCTCCTCGCGGGAATACTCCTGCTCAACATTGCCGCAGACATTGGTGTAAAACAGCAGCGGGTCTGCGATTTTATAGGAATAAACGCCTGAGCAGCGCACCGATACATCTAAATCCAGACCGATTTTAGAATCAACCACACGGAAGGGGATAGGGTTCGGCGTACCGAATTTGTTGTCGATAAGCTCTTTGGTATTGAAATAGTAAACGCGCTGATCCTTTCCGGTGTCTCCTCCGTAGGTAAAGCGTTTACCGATAGTCTTAAAGGTTTGCTTTATGCTATCGCCCAAGCTTCCCGAGAAAATTGAAGGCTCGGTTGAAGTATCATATGTAAATTCGCCCGGCTCGGCGCAAACCTCCACGACCTTACCCTGTTCAACGATGATCATGCACTGCCCATCAGCCACGGCAATCCCGGAACCATTGGAGATGATGTTGTCATTTCCTTTTGTATTGGAGGAACGGCCGCTGACGCGTTTTTGTCCTTTGGTAACAAGTACCTCCTTAGGCATAGACTCGCAGTAGAAGAATTCCTTCCATTGATCGGCAAGAGTGCCTCCCAACGCGCCGATACCTGCTTTAATAAGACCCATAATAATTGCTCCTTTCCAAATGTAAGAAAGATCTGTATATTCCCCGACCGAGGCCGGCAGATTACTGTTTATTTTCCGTGTTCCCTACGGAATACGGATTTTTGTTTTCTCTCGGCAAATCGCGCGCCGAGCCGCATTTACCTGCCCAGCCGATAAAGACCATCCACATGAGCAAATATAAAATCCACGCGATAAATGCCCCGACCGACCACCACACCGATATTTTCAGCCAAAAATGTAAAACCAATAAAATAACAGCCGGCAGCAGTCCTTCAATATTCATCAACATATTTATGAAGAGACAAGGAAAAAAACTACCGCTTCGTTTTGAATTGCGCATTTTTTCCTCCTTTTATCTTACTTCCTCCCGAGAACCGCCCATGTATCGCCCACTGCGTCATATACATAGATGAGATTGTCGCACACGCCGTAATAGCGCTCTCTGACAAACTGATCCTCGCTGTCGGTTCCGAGAGCGAACAGCAGACAGGTCCGGCCTTCGATCATCTGCGTATCTCCGGTATACATGATCTTCATCCCGTGTTCGATAGCATCCTTCACCTCATCGGCTTCAAGAAGGATCTCTGTTGCGATCCGGACAGAGCCCTCATCGGGTGTTTCCTCGTATATTGAGAAATCGTACACCCCTGCGGTCTCCTGCAGATGGCCGTTTTCCATGGACAGCGACGGGCGGAAGTCGATGGCGCCGAAGCCGTCAGTAGCGGTAATCAGCACATTAGAGTATATCTCGCTAAGGTTGCACCGCAGCAATAGCGGCTCGCCGGGCTCCCCTATACAGAGCGGGTTACTCTTATCATCTGCATACTCGCCGTCATCGGTCATCGTGGAAGGATACACTATTATCGTTCCCTTGTCATTCGGCGGTATAATTGCATACAGCTCCTGCCCCTCAGCCATGTAAAGCGGTGCATATACTAAGTCGGGATAGACCTTTCCCGTTTCACTGCTTGCAGTATAAGCGCGCAAATCCACCTCAGAGCTCTCGCTGTCCACATAGCCGATAAAAGCGACGCCGGCGCCCTTGCTATGATGATTTATCTTCTGCCGCAGTGCCGTCAAAGCAGGTTCTTCTGTGTTTGTGCTATCCGGTTCCTTCGGGGAGCTGCCATCGGAGACCTGATTTTCATCCGGGTATGAGGTCTTTTCTCCGGGCAATACCGAGCATCCGCATAAAAAGCAGACAAGTAATACTGCTGTAAAAAACAGACAAAATGCTTTCTTCATACGAGATTCTCTCCTCTTGTAATTATTTCGAGTTATACACATGAAAGTAGCTCCGCCACAACAGTTTCTCGGTAAGGACGCACTGTCTTACCACAGAGGCTGGGTCTTGTTCACATGCGTGAGCAGGCGCGTGCAGTCCATGGCATTCACACGGCTGTCTCTGTTGACATCGGCGCACTTCAGCGCGTAAGCGTCGGTCAGCAGCATAGACCTATTCACATGCATAAGCAGACGCGTGCAGTCCATGGCATTCACACGGCCGTCCCCGTTCACATCTCCCAGCAGCCGAATTTCCGCGTTTTGGGTCTTCGTGCCGGAGGACACTGTCACTGAATACTCACGGGTTACATGATTTTTCTTCGACACCTTCATGGTGTAGGTGCCGGGAGTAATGCCGGAAATGGTATAGGAGGCGGAATTTCCCTTTACAGTGGTGTTGTATGCCGCCGCAGAGGAGCCGCTCTTGAACAGCTGCACAGTCACCGGGTCGGTGGTGGAATTAAAGCTCTTCACCGTGCCGCTGAGCGTCCCGCTGGCGCTGGGGTCAAGCACCTTATAGGATTCATACACCTGCCAGACATGCCCGTTTGTATTGTCGTCATATTCCATCCATGCGTTTACGCTCTTACCGTTCACCTTGAACTCTTTCCAATTTTTCGGGTATACATAGCCCTTTTCTTCGCCGCCCTCAAATCCGATACGAAGATCGAGGAAATACGATTCTCCGATCTCAAATCTGTCAAATGACCCCATTGGGGTGTGGGCGTTGTCGGTTTTCCGCCATTGCATCGACAGCACCTTCATATTATACGGCAGGCTTGTCGGTCCAATATAGCTGCCATAGACAGCGGGGCGGTCTCCTGCCTTAGGCTCCTGTACGCGGATATTGGTCCCGTATTCCACCCCCTCGCTGTTCGGCTCCAACAGTTGAGAGACCCGGTATTTCCGTCCTATCGGTGAATAGTCGTACCAATCGCCCTTATAGTCTGTGCTGTATGTTTCCGCAGAGTCGAATATCCCGTTGGCTCTGTAGCCTGCGGGCAGGATCACCTTTACCGAAGCATTCTCGGGGAGATAATAGCCAACCCCCGGCTTTATGTCGAAGTAGACATAACACATATCGTCTTTACGCAATTGACCGGCCTCTACACCGTAAGAAGAGCCATAGGCGGGATCGTATACCACCGTATCTTTGAAGGTATACTTTTTCGGCTCATTCGATACGATCTCCGTAAACCCGGCGTCAGTGCCGAGACGGAAGTTCTTGAGCGTACCGCGCACATCCGTCAGCTTCCGCTTTGCCACAAGGTTGACAGTGAGGGCTTTGTCATATTTGGTGAATGACCTCCTTGTAACCTTTGTATGCTGCACATTCAGAGTAACTCCGTTGTCTGCCGTCGCAGTCGAATCGGTAAACTCGTATCCGTGCCGTGGTCTTACCCAGAAGTACATAATATACGCATCCTCATCGGCCAGATATCTCCACTCGGAGGGGATACCAGTTGAATATGACTCGTCGGTATAGCATTTCGCCAATGTAGCCGGATGCAGGGAAATCTTGTGGGTGGCGTTGGTTGCTTCGGTAAATTCGCCCCCCGCCTGCAGAAGCTGAACATTATTTATGTATTGTTTGCCGCTGACCGATTCGTTCATCTGCACATCAAATTCGATGTGTGTCTGATAAAGGACACTCTCTTCTGTCATCGGTCTAACATAGTTACTATCTATCGACGGCCTGCAGGCCCAGTAGAACTCTACACTGTGTTTTCCGGTGCGGTCCACATAAAAATCATACGTATACGCATAGGGGTCTTCTTCATAGCCCTCTTGCTGACCCGGCTTGCACAGGAGGCCGTAGAAATAGAACCTGACTCTGCCTGCATCCCTCAGCTTTTGCATCCACTGGGGCATATACACAATATCCGCAGACATCTCATAGCCCAGGCCGGCCTTCAGGCCCTGCACCGTCTGACCCCCCTTCACCTCCTTCAAGTTGAGGTTGAAGCGTATCTGCGGCATGTAGTCTCTGCGATCCATGGTGAGAGTATAGCCGCTGTTGGTTCTTCCGGCTATATACCATTCCCTGCCGATCTTACCGCTGCTCCTGTAATACTTAAACACCTTCACCGGGTCGGTTTCGCCGTTGTTGCCGAATAAGATCCATCCACCGGAGCCCCGCTGCACATAGACATTCAGGCTCTTTGCGTTGACGAGCTTGAAGTTGTTCATATGGCAGCTCCAAGCGGCGGCGTTGGTCCGGGGATTTTTGATAGAAAGGGAAACATCTCTGGTGGTGTCGATGGTGAGTGTGATCGTCTGGATCAGGGAGCTCACATCTCTGTGGCTGTTGCCGCAGACAATATGCAGTGCGGCATTCTCCAGAACCGATGTGTTTTTCGCCACGATGGCATAGTCGGGGCTGGTTTTCCTGGGGGCATTCGTCGTAACGATACTCAGCTTCCCGTTTCCGCACAGCTCAAAGGTGCCGCAGCCGTTCAAGCTTCCCTCCGACTGCGCCAGATCGATCACCGCGCCGGTTGCGCCGTTTTGGGGACAGTAGGCGGTCTTGTTCTTATACCGGGTGCTGTGGTTGAAGGTGACATTGACGCCGTCGGTCACCATCAGCTTCAGATCGACGCCGGGGGCATATATGGAGGATAGCTTCAGATCGTCGAACAGAACCAGCGTCAGAGACCGACCCTCAAGCCCCGAAAGATCCAGGAAATCATTCTCAAAACGTGTCCAATACATAAGAATGCCGTTATCGTATGACACGACCCGCTGAAGGCCTGTTTCGCTCTTATAGCCTTCGAGTAAGCTCTTGTTATACCTGCAGTCCTCCGGGTCTAAAGCAACCGAAAGGCTCACCACCCTGCCGTTTTTATAGAAAAAATAGACGTACCCGTAGTTTATCTCCGTTCCCTCGACCAAATTGGTCAGCCTGGGATACGCCCGCGAAGAGGCCTGCGCTGTGCCCCGATTGGCACCGGTCGTCTCCTCACCGCCGCTTTCAGCGCCCACCGACAGCACAGAAAACGGCAGCAAACCCACCAGCATAATCAGTACCAGTAAAAAGCTGAGCCCTCGATTTCGTTTACTTGTTTTCATCTCGTTTCCTCCTTCACAAAAATACAGATGGTTTTTTAAAGCCGAGTACCTTCGCCGGGTACGGCATAACATTGCCTTTCCAAAGAAAACCAACTGTTTGATTTCCTTTGGAAAAGCAAAAGGGCGAAGGCGGATGGCTTCCGTCCCGCCCTTTGCTTAAATCCTTTGACTCGGTTTTCCGATATTAGTGGTTATTTACTCTCTTTTTGCGGGAATACAGTGTTGTTCCCATCAGCGTAGCACCGGATACAAACAGCAGCGCGATCCAAAGAACCGTCATACTGCTGTCACCGGTGTCGGGAGTCTCGGGCTGCGGTGTGGGCTGCGGTGCGGGCGGAGTTACCGGCTTCTTGGCGTTGTAGCTGTTGGTGAAGCTGATTTCTTCGATCGGGCTGTTGTAGTCGAGTTCAGCGTTCTCGTCATACTTTAAGAATCTCCAGCTTGCAACGTTTGTGTAGGTATCGGCAAACATCGGCATCGCATAGAACTTTGTCTCGTCGTAAGTCCAGCCCTCAGCATTGCCCTTTACCTGACGGATGATGAATCCCTCGGACAGGTTGCCTGCCTGATTTGCTCCGATCGTGAATATGAATTTACCGTCATAGGTCTTTTCGCCTTCGGTCTCAACGGTATCCTGAACCAGCACGTATTCGACGGGGGCTCCGAATTTTTCGACGACAAACTTGAAGGTCTCCTTACCCGGATCCATTTCGCCGGTCTTCTTCACGGTAAGCTTGAAGGGAACCTCGATGCGAATGTCGCCGGCTTCCAGCTTGGGCTCAAGCACACGACCGCATTCGGTGCATTTCACAGCGTACTCGTAGGTCGCTCCGCCCTCATGATCGGGTGTATGAGGCTGCACTGCATCATAGGCATCGTGATACTGGCACTTGTGGGCGTGACCGGTCTCACCGCAATCGACCCACTCATCGCCGTAAACATGAGCGCCCTGCTCGCCGTTATAGAACTTATCCGCAGCGGCGGCATCATCCTTGGCGCTGTGGGTTGCGTCATTAGCGCAGGTGTACCAATAGGTGTCAAACTCGCGGCAATCCGCAGCGGTGGATCTCTTGTGAGCCTCATCGCTGTTTTGCACGCTGTAGCTATGACCCGTCTTGGGAAGCACCACACTGCTGTGGTCGGTGATTTCCGTAGCGGCGGCGGCATCCTCGAAGAGCTTGCCGCAGGTGCACTGGTAGTACTCCTTGTTGCCGTCCGCGGTGCAGGTAGCGTCCTCTTTGTCCACCTTGGTAAGATGGTGGACATGACCCGTTGCAGGCTGCATCACAAATCCGCACTCCGTGCAGGTCTGCGGTGTGGTTTCCGTTGCGGCAGGACCTGCCGTATGAGGCATTACGGTGTCGCGATGTGCAGCGTTGCGGCTGCAGACATGAGCATGACCGTCGGATCCTTTATATCCCCAAACGGAGGTGTCAAAGTCGTGGTCGTTGTTGAGCGCTCTGTACGGGATCTCTGCAATGGGATTGTCACTCATATCAAACAGTTTGCCGCAAAGTTTGCACTTCTTATAAGCGTCCCAGCCTTTCTCCGTGCAGTTTGAGGCTTTCTCCGGCATGGGGGAGCAGTCGTGAGCACAGTTTACCTTCACAGTGCAGGTGGCCTTTTTTGTTCCTGCCGTTGCGGTAATGATCGCTTCGCCCTGGGCTACTGCAGTTACTTTGCCCGTGGCAGAATCAACGGTTGCAACAGCGGGCTTATTGGTAGACCAAACCACTGTGTCGGTAGAATCAGACGGAGTGACCGATGCTGTCAGACTGGTGTCACTGTTACCGACAGTCAGCGTCAATTCGCTCTTGTTAAGAGCGATACCGGTTGCCGGCTTCGGTGCGGCAGCGATGGTGACCGCAGCGCCGTTGGGATCATAGTTGATGGTGTAGTATTTGTCGTCCGAATCGGCAAAAAAGAAGTTTGCTTCATCATCAATAACCGTAACAACAGGCTTCTTCCCGGCGGCTACGCCCTCCTTAACCTTGCAGGTAATGGTTGCCAGCAGCGTATCCTCGGTGCTGGTATACTCTCCGGTACCGGTAAGAACAAAGATCTTACTGGCAGATGTGTACTCCGCTGAAAATGCATTCATTTTGGCTGTCAGTCCTTCCGGGCTACTGCCGCCGGTGTACTCCAACTCATCCGGGATCACCAGTTCAAATTGTGCGGTTCTCAGGTTTTCAACCGGGCCCACAAACACCTGATAGGTGATGGTGTCGCCGGGTTTCGCGGTGGTTTTGTCCGCTTTGATTGTAAAGGTGACCGGCGGATGCGCCGACGTCACAGCAAATACAGGTACTGCAGATACCAGCATTGCTACAGCCATAACGAGACAAAGGAATAGGGTTGTAATTCGCTTGTTCATGACCAAGCTCCTTTTCATTAATTTGCGGGGCGTTTGATACACACCCTGCCGCAGCCTCGCTTAGTTGCGGTCGGGGCGGGGAGATTACTCTCCGATTTATTCTTTTAACCGCGTGCCCCCCTCATAAGGCGTATGAAGCAGGTGCGCCAGTATTAAGACTTGAAAAGAACGGTTACCACAGCGGTTGTGTCTTGTTCACATGCGTGAGCAGGCGCGTGCAGTCCATGGCATTCACACGGCTGTCTCTGTTGACATCGGCGCACTTCAGCGCGTAGGCATCGGTCAGCAGCTTAGACCTATTCACATGCATAAGCAGACGCGTGCAGTCCATGGCATTCACATGGCCGTCCCCGTTCACATCTCCCAACAGCCAAATCTCCGTATTCAGCGTTTTCACATCGCCGCCTACGGTCACGGTATATTCACGTGTGACATGATTTTTCTTTGACACCTGCACGGTGTAGGTGCCGGCGGCAACCGAGGGGATGTCGTAAACTGCGGTATATTTCCCGCCGCTCTTTTCCCCGGCGGGCACCGTTGTGGTGTATTGGGGCTGCGCGCTGCCGTCGGCAAACAGAGCGACGGTTACATCGCTGCCGTCAAGAAAGCTCACCACCTGACCGCGTACACCCGAAGCAACGGGAACGGAGTATCCTACGGTAAGAGTTGTTCTGTCCCCGTCCTGCGCGCTTACATACGCTTTTTCCCCGTTCACATAAGCATCCAACTCCTCGTCGTCAGCTATGTAATAGCCCTCTTCGCACTGTAAAATCACGTTTACGTGATATCTTCTGCCTGCGTTAAAGGTCATATCAGCCTGAATCGGCACCCCCGTAGCGGAAGCATACCATGTATAGCTTACAACCGAAACGCCGCCCGGCAGCCCCGCAACCAGATTATTGTTATATATCGGTCTTTCGCCCGCCCACGGAAGTGGCACGCCCAAAGACAGATAGTCATAATTAATCACATCCGGTTCCGGTACCAAATCTATTACATATGCCTGGGCGGATGCATCATACGGCACTTCAAGATAATTTTCTGCAATGTTGAGATCACTGTACATCCGCAGCTTGACATTCGTGTTGTGATAATAGTGAAATGTGATATCGTACTGCTCCGGACCGTTGCGGAACGTCATCGGATTTTTTCCCGTGCCCACCACCTTGATTCGATATATATAATCGGGATCAATTACGTCGTCGGGGCTTGTGCTGTAAACAGTGCCGTTCTTAACCCGCTGTATCTCCTTTATATTCAATTCGAAGTCGCTGCCTTTTTCTTGTATATTCACCCCGCCGACCGGGCTTCCCGCCCGCAATCCGGCAACGGTACCCCAGGCGCTTTGGATCACCTCGGAGGGATGGGAGGCCAGGGACACCCCCATGGACCTTTCATCATTGGCGATACGAACATCTATACTGTCACATTCCCGGTTGAGACCCCGGATCTTGATCTTTGGCGGGTTTTTCTTATCGAATTTATACCCCTCATAGCCGTCCTTGAGGTACACACGTATGAAGCGATAATACTGGTCCCCCAATATCGCGGGAACACTGCCTTTTCCGTTCAGGTCCCATATATCCTCGTGTTCCCAGTAGCCCTGTCTATCCTCGATGAAATAGGGAGCACTCTCATCCACAGTGAAGGTGCCGCTGGTATAATCCCCCTGCACCAGAGGCTGGCTGATATCCAGATAGACGGTGTCGATGGCCTTCGTCCGATCCACCCACTGCACCACCTTTGCGCCTTTGTAGCCGGTCGTAACCCGCCTCTTTACCCCGTTGGTCTCCAGCATGAGGTCATATTGCAGCTCCATGGTGGTCAGTGCATCCACATCGGATTCATTAATGTAGTAAGTCACCGAAAACGGCTCTTTACCTGACGCGGGAACACTGGGAAAATGTACCATGCCCTCTCCCGTATGGTGGTCACTAACGAACATCCGAATATACCCGGTGGAATATTCGTTGGAATAGCTGTACCCGAACACGCGCAGCATGGGGGAAATCGGATACATCACAAAACTCACCTGATGCTCCTGCTCCGCGGTGGTATCCACCTGCGGCGCGCTGTATCCCCACTCGCCGTATTCCATCGGCTCGCCGTCCAGCAGAACCTCCTTCACGCCGTAGGCGTTGGAGATCACCTTGGCTATGCCGCCCTGCACGCCGAACGACGTACCCTGGAAAATCATGATCGGCCCGCCGTTTTCAACCGACCGGCGCATATTGCCCCGCACATACCAGTTTCCGTCGTGCACATCGGTAAAGACTGCGCCGTTTTCACTGATAAGGTGCGGTATTAGATTATCCATCATACTCAGTGCATCATCGAAAGTCGCGCCCGGAATATCGTTATAAAGTAACCGGTAATCCCAGTTTCTGTCATAAAAACTTTGCAACCTCCCGCTTATCGCCAGACGGCACGGGTCCAGCTTATCGGTGGTGCGCATGAAATACGCATCGTTGATCTGCATGGGCAGATGATCGAAATTGCTGGCATAGACATCGCCGACCAGGATCAGAGCGATGGACTGCCGGAAAAAGCCGCCGTTTACCACCAGCTCATACTTTCCCAGGTTCTCCGGTGTGGGGGCGCTGTGCAGAACCACCCGGTCGAAGGTGCCGCCGTTGATGGTGACGCTGCCGCCCTTTTCTCCCCGAATGGCTTGCAGCCGGCGGGAAAGATACCGCTCCTCCTTCTCGCCCCCGGGACTGGTCACCTGCGTCAGCACCTCGCCGCCGTTAAAGACCGCCGTACCGGATACACTGATGGCGCACTTCGTATACTGATCATCTTTAGAGGGACACAGCATCTTGACCGTACCGCTCTCCATAACCAGCGTTCCTCCAGACACATTGATGAACTGAAAGTAAAATTCCTGATTAAACTCGCCGATCAGGGCGCCGCCCCCCACGCTGTCGCGGATGGTCAGCCGGGCATCCTTATGACTTATATTGAACAGATACCCCTGCCCAACCTCCGAATAGTATTTCACATACGCATTGACGGTGTGTCCGTTCAGATCCAGCACCTTGTCCATGGCCATCGTCATGAAGATGATGTTGTCCTGATGCAGACCGGTGTGTCCGTTCAGAGACTTTGTTTCGATGTCCTTAACCACCTTCACCACCGAGCATCTTGTCGTGTAGTCCAGCGCTTGTTTTAGCTCCGCCCAGGTAGAAACCTCCACCGTGTCATCTGCTGCGTCTGCCGTCACCGGCGAGAAATAAGCCGTTGACAGCAACAGCACCGCCGCCAGCAGAAAGCTCAGCAATTTTCTTTTTTTCATTCTGTTGCACCCCCACATCTCTTTTCGATATCTCTGTTACATCGCATAGATCTGATCCACAGATATTCAGCGGTCATAAAGCCATAGAAGAACTGGTAGATGATACCGTTTTTCTTCGCATCACGGATATCCTTCGCCGACTGTTTTTCGGTGTTGGAATCCACGATGAGGGCTATCTTGCAGTCGGGACACGTCGTCTTTACCTCGTCCCGCAGCTTCATCCTTTCACAGAGCAACCACTGGGTATAGGCGGTAACTTCCATTACAAGGACAAACGGTTTGTGCACACGGCACAGTTCGACGGTATCCTGCGGTGTTTCCGCACGAACCGCGTCGATATCATAGTTCGAATTCTTGAAAGCAGCCGCTATGGAATCGGCGAACAGAAAATTCTGCATATCGACCACAATTTTTTTCATCGAACCATCCCTCCTTTTCCTTCATAATATACCCGATAAATTTTCTTCATCTTAATTTAATGCCTGCCGAACAATTCAAAAGTACCTTAACCCGAGCATGTCGGTGTAAACTTTTGAATTGTTCAGGTGCAAGGTTTTTGCGCAATTTTGCAAAAAAACCTTGCACTTTAAAAAGAATCACATTTTGATTCTTTTTAAAATCAGGCGACAATCAATGGATACTGACGGTCAAAACAAAGGTTTTGACCCATAAAATCGAGATTTTAACTCGATTTTATATAATTGCATTTGCTAATGCAATTATTCAGTAGACATTAATTTACGATATCATTATATCAAGAAAGAGGGGTTCTGTCTGTCCTCAAAAGTGGGGACAAATGCAGATTAAATTGTAAACAAATTATGAACAGGGAGTTATTTTCGATTCAGACAACAGCAAAGCCGCCACAGAGCAGGCGCAAAGTCTCCATCTCACGGTCAGTGCATTTATATGTATTCGCGCAAAGCCGCCCGGCTTTTTATAAGCCGGGCGGCTTTGAGTGAATGAATATTATTATCCCGTTAGTTGCATATTTATTAAGTTTTTTCGTGTTCTTCCAGCCAGCAGCCGGGTACCACCATGCGTTTGCCGACGGCTGCAATCATCAGGCGGTTGCGGTTTGTATAACCTGTTTTTTCCAACATTCGGTTAATGTATGTCCGCACCGAG
>OQVL01000431.1_pt1 | contig 21894 bp, 20 predicted proteins | sample 1691501 | NCBI WGS metagenome assembly OQVL01 (sample SAMN03418253, study PRJEB22391) | human gut metagenome | biome: human-gut; feature: organic feature; material: feces | host: Homo sapiens | place: Tanzania | collected 2013-01 | reverse complement strand
TTTCACGATGTTGGCGGTGTTCGTGCTGCTTCTTCTTTATCTGGCGGCGGCGCTGGCATACGAAACCCAGCGCATCGTCTTTTTCGGAAAAGACAAGGAAAGCGGATACTATATCCCCGTATTTGACGGGGGCTTGCGCGGTTTCATCGCGGAGGCTTTCTTTGTCGTCCTTTATGCCGCGCCGTTTGCGGCGGTCGCGGGAACGGCGCTGGTGTTCGGCGTCAATTATTTCTATCCGATTCCCGGAAATTTGCGGCTTTATGCCGGACTGGCAAGCGTTATGGTTTTACCGTACTTTCTTCTTCGATTCATTTTTTTGTTGCCTGCGCGCGTCGCCGGAAAAAGCCTGTCGTACGGCGGCGCGTGGCGGGCGACGCGAAAAGTCGGCGCTTCAGCCGTTCTGATTTTTGCCGGAATTTGGATCGCGCCGCTGTTCGCGGCGTCGGTGATCGCGTCTTTGGCGGGCGGTTTTCTGGGCGAAAGCGCGATCATTTTCTTGATGAACTTTTGTTCCGTCGTCGCCGCATTGTTCTCGTGCGTCATGCAAAGCGCGTATCTGGCGTATCTGTATGCCGCCGTCGTCGCGCGGAATTGAACTTTTTGCGCCGCCGAACGAATTAGGTCTTGCAAAAGCGCGGAAAACGGGTTAGAAACAACGTGATTTCACACGCAGGTTCGGCGGAAACGGCGCTTTGCGGCGGTTTCGCTCCGGTGTCGGGAAATGGTTTCCCGGCTCTTTGACCTGCGGAGGTTTAACCGGAAAAGAGGAAAAACAAAATGGCTCTTCCCACATTTACCATGCGTCAGCTGATCGAAGCCGGCGTTCACTTCGGTCACAACACCCGCCGCTGGAATCCGAAAATGAAACAGTACATTTTCGGCACGCGCGACAATGTCCACATTATCGATTTGCAGCAGACAGTTCCGATGCTGTACCGCGCGATGCAGGTTGTCCGCGATACGGCGGCGCAGGGCGGACGCATTCTGTTCGTCGGCACGAAAACGCAGGCTCAGCAGCCCGTTCGCGAAGCCGCCGAACGTTGCGGTCAGTACTATGTCAACCACCGTTGGCTGGGCGGCACGCTGACGAACTGGAAAACGGTTTCCCAGTCGATCCGTCGTTTGAAGGAAATCGACGCGAAGCAGGAAAAAGGCGAATTCGAAGGCTTGACCAAAAAAGAAAAGCTGAACATTTCGCGTGAACGTGAAAAGCTGGATTTGTCGCTGGGCGGCATCAAAGACATGGGCGGTCGCCCCGATTTGATTTTCGTCATCGACACGGTCAAAGAAAGCTTGGCTTTGCATGAAGCCCGCCGCTTGGGCATTCCCGTAATCGCGGTGTGCGATACGAATTCCGATCCCGACGGCGTCGATTTCCCGATTCCGGGCAACGACGATGCCATTCGCGCGATCAATCTGTATTGCGAACTGGTTTCGGGCGCCGTTTTGGACGGCATTCAGGCTGAAATGACCGCCGCCGGCGTCGATTTGGGCGCGCGCGAAACGGTCGTCGAGGAAGTCGAATCCGCCGCGGACGAAGACAAAGCCGAATAAGGCTTGAAAGCTTTGGTAATGGCGGTGGCGTTGTTCTGCCGCCATTACTTTATCACTCTATCATTCAGAAAGGAAAATACTCAAATGGCTGAAATTACCGCCTCTGCCGTTAAAGAATTGCGCGAAAAATCCGGTGCCGGCATGATGGATTGCAAAAAAGCCCTGACCGCGTCCGACGGCGACATCGAAAAAGCCGTCGACTGGTTGCGTGAAAAAGGTTTGGCTACCGCCGCGAAAAAAGCGGGACGCGTCGCCGCTCAAGGCTTGGTCGCCATGAAAACGGACGGAAAACAGGGGATCGTCGTCGAAGTTAACTCTGAAACCGATTTCGTTTCCAAAAACGATTTGTTCCAGCAGTTCGTCGCCAAAACCGCCGATATCGCCCTGAAAGGCGACGGCGACATCGAATCTTTGAAAGCCGCCGCGTATGAAAACGGCAAAGACGTTCAGTCGACATTGACCGATCTGATTGCCAAAATCGGTGAAAACATGAATCTGCGCCGCGTCGCCAAAGTCGCCGTGAACGACGGTGTCGTCGTCGGCTACATGCACGGTGCGATCGCCGAAGGTTTGGGCAAAATCGGCACGCTGGTCGCTTTGGAATCCGCGGGCGACAAGGTCGCTTTGGAAAAATTGGCGAAAAACTTGGCGATGCACGTCGCTGCCGCCGCTCCGGTGTGTTTGAACGTCGCCGATGTTCCCGCCGAAATGGAAGAACGCGAAAAGAACGTCGTTGAAGCGCAGATCAAGGAAGAACAGAACAAGACGGGTAAAAAGAAACCCGATGAAATCATCAAAAAGATGGTCGAGGGTCGTATCCGCAAATTCCATGAAGAAGTCGTTTTGAACGAACAGTTCTTTATCATGGACGACAAAAAGAAAGTCAAAGACGTCGTCGCGGAAGCCGCCAAAGAAATCGGCGCGCCCGTTGAATTGAAGGCTTTCGCCCGCTTCGCTTTGGGTGAAGGCATCGAAAAGAAAGAAGAAGACTTCGCTGCCGAAGTCGCGGCTGCTGCCGGTAAATAATCGATTTGATGAAACGGCGGGAAATCAAAAAATCCCGCCGTTTTTGTGTCGAAAACTTTTAAACTTCAAAGTGGAACTGATGAAATACAAAAAGATTTTGCTGAAACTGTCGGGCGAAGGGTTGATGGGCGAAAAAAGCTTCGGTTTGGACGAAAACATGCTGAACGACATCGCGCGCGAAATCAAAATCGTTCATGACGCCGGCGTTCAAATCGCTTTGGTGATCGGCGGCGGAAATATTTTCCGCGGATTGAAAGGCGCGGCGGGCGGTATGGATCGCGTGCGCGCCGACCATATGGGCATGCTGGCGACCGTTATCAATTCGCTCGCGATGCAGGACGCCTTGCATCGCGCTGGCGTTCCCGCGCGCGTCGTATCGGGCGTCGTGATGCCGACGATTTGCGAACCGTACGTTCAGCCGCGCGTTAAGAAAAAACTGGAAGAGGGCAGTGTCGTCATTTTTGCCGCCGGAACGGGAAATCCGTTTTTTACGACAGATACGGGGGCGGCTTTGCGCGCCGCGGAAATGGGGTGCGAAGCCATTTTCAAAGCCACGCAGGTCGACGGCGTGTACACCGCCGATCCGAAAACGGATAAAAACGCTGTACGATACGAAAAAGTCAGCTATGATGAAGTGTTGGTCAAAAACTTGAAGGTGATGGACGCGTCCGCAATCGCTTTGGCAAGGGACAATAAAATTTCGATTGTTGTCTTTTCCATGCACGGGGAAAAAGCTCTGTACCGCGCTTTGGCGGGCGAAGGGGCTTTCACCGTCATCACCGACGCCGAATGATGGAGAATGAATATGGCAGATTATAACGAAGTGCGGCAGGATACCCGCACCCGCATGGATAAAGCCGTCGAGGCTTTGAAAAAGGATTTTTCGGGATTGCGCACGGGACGCGCGTCGACGGCTTTGCTGGACGGATTGATGGTTGAAGCGTATGGCGCGATGACGCCGTTGTCGCAGGTCGGCACGGTCAGCGTCCCCGAATCGCGCATGCTGTCGGTTCAGGTATGGGATCGTTCCTTGGTCAAATCCGTTGAAAAGGCGATCCGGTCGTCCGAATTGGGACTGAATCCGATGAACGACGGACAGCTGATTCGCATTCCCATTCCCCCCTTGAACGAGGAACGCCGCATTGAATTGACGAAAATAGCCGCCAAATACACGGAACAGGCGCGCATCGCCGTGCGCAACATTCGCCGCGACGCGATGGACGCCGTTAAAAAAATGCAAAAGGACGGCGACATTTCCGAAGACGAACAGAAAAAATACGAAACGGAAATCCAGAATATGACCGACGCGACCATTAAAACGATGGACGAAATGCTGAAAGTCAAGGATCAGGAAATCAAGCAGGTCTGATGAACACGCGATCCATTCTTCCCCGACACGTTGCCGTCATTATGGACGGCAACGGGCGTTGGGCAAAACAAAGATCCTTGCCGCGGACGGCGGGGCATCGCGCGGGGGCGAAAGTCGTCGAAAAACTGCTGGAATGCTGTTTGAACGCGGGAGTGCGCTACGTTACGCTGTTCTGTTTTTCGACGGAAAACTGGAATCGTCCGAAAGACGAGGTCGATACCCTGTTTTCAATGCTGAACGAATACCTGTCGAAGGAAATCCAACCCGTTACGGACAAAGGCGTCAAGGTGTCGTTTGCGGGGCGAACGGATTTGTTGCCGGAAAAAACGCGCGAAATGATGGCAAAAGTTGAAAACGTCGTTCCGTCCCCCGAAAATCAAAAGCTGCATCTGATTCTGGCGATCAGCTACGGCGGACGCGAGGAAATCGTCGACGCCGCGCGCGCTTTGGCAAAACGCGTTCAAAACGGCGAGATCCGACCCGACGAAATCGATGAAAAAGCGTTTTCTTCGGCGCTGTATCTGCCCGACGTTCCCGATCCTGATTTGGTGATCCGCACCAGCGGGGAAAAGCGAATCAGTAATTTTTTGTTGTGGCAGTCGGCGTATTCGGAATATGTTTTCACGAATACTTTATGGCCCGATTTTTGCGAACGCGATTTTCAGGCGGCTTTGGACGAATACGCCGCCCGTCACCGTCGATTCGGCAAAGTTTAATAAAGGAGTTTCTATGTTAAAACAACGTGTTCTGTCGGCTTTGCTGTTGTTGCCTTTGCCTGTTCTGGCGCTTTATTACGGAACGCCGTGGTTCGAACTGCTGTGCGCCGCCGCGTTGACCGCGATGGGGGCGGAATGGGAAAATCTGGTGCTGAAGCGTTTTACCGTTTTGGGCATGCTGATCGCCGTGACGGGCGTCGCGAGCGTCTTTATGTTGAACGACGCGCCCGAAATCGCTTGGACGTTGCCCGCGGTGATGACAATCGCTTTGTATGTCGCCGTAAAAAAACAGAACACGGAACATCAAAAACTGTTCGCGTTCGGCATGGCGTATTCGGTCTATCCGATGGTTTCGCTGGCGTATATGCTGTCGAATTTCGGTTTTGTCTGCACGCTGTGGCTGATCGGAACGGTGTGGGCGATGGACACGGGGGCGTATGTGTTCGGAAAAACAATCGGCGGACCTAAAATGTGTCCGAAAATCAGCCCGAAGAAAACATGGGCGGGACTGTTCGGCGGCATGTTGACGTCAGCCTTGTGGGGATTGGCGTGCGCGAAAATCGACGGATTGACGGATAGCGGCTTTGTGATGGGCGTTTCCGCTGTTTTGGGCGCCGTTTCACAGGGGGGGGATTTGTTCGAATCATGGATTAAACGCTATTTGGGCGTCAAGGATTCGGGCAATCTGATTCCCGGACACGGAGGCATCTTTGACCGCACGGACGCTTTGCTGGCGGTTGCGCCGATCGTCGTTTTGATTTTGGTTTTGTTCCCGACGCTGGATTTCTGGGGGTGATGACATGTTTGAAAAGTCCGTTACGATTTTAGGGGCGACGGGATCGATCGGCAAAAGCACGGTTGATATTATCCGCCGTTATCCCGACAAATACCGCGTCGTCGCTCTGACGGGAAATCAGAATGTGCCGTTGCTTGCCGAACAGGCGAAAATGTTGCGCGCCGAAGTCGCCGTCACCGCGAACAAGGACAAGTATTCCGAATTAAAATCTTTGCTGTCCGGAACGTCCGTGCGCGTTGAAGCGGGCTTTGACGCCGTGATTGACGCGGCGAAGCTGGACGCGGACTGGACGATGTCGGCGATAGTCGGAGCGGCGGGGCTGCTGCCGACGATGGAGGTCGTAAAACGCGGTAAAACGCTGGCTTTGGCGAACAAGGAAACACTGGTTTGCGCGGGCGAAATCGTGATGAAAGCAATCAAAGACGCGCAAACGACTCTGGTTCCCGTCGATTCCGAACACAGCGCGATTTTTCAAACGTTGGAAAGCGAACACCGCGCCGCCGTGGATCGGATTTTGCTGACGGCGTCGGGCGGACCGTTTCGTGAAAAGGATTCGGCTTTTATGGAAAAAGTCACGCCGGAACAAGCCGTTGCCCACCCGAATTGGAGCATGGGGGCGAAAATTTCCGTCGATTCCGCCACAATGATGAACAAAGGGTTGGAGATCATCGAAGCTTTCCATTTGTTCGGATTCGGTGCGGATAAAATCGAAGTTCTGGTTCACCCGCAGTCAATCGTTCACAGCGCTGTCGGCTATGTCGACGGATCCGTTTTGGCGCACATGGGCATGCCCGACATGCGCACGCCGATTTCGTACGCTTTGGCGTATCCCGACCGCATGGTTTCCCCGACGGCGAAGCTGGATTTGACGGCTCTGTCCGGACTGACGTTCTCCGCCCCCGACGAAACGCGCTTTCCCGCTTTGCGTCTGGCAAAGGAATGTCTGAAAAAAGGGCAGGCGGCGACGGCGATCATGAACGCGGCGAACGAAGTCGCGGTCGGCGCTTTTCTGCGCCGCGAAATCGGATTTTTGGACATCGTCCGCGTCGTTGAAAAAATCGTCGAACGTCTGCCGGCGAACCCCGTGGCGACAATTCATGACGTTATCGCCGTCGATTTGCTGGCGCGCGAGGAAACAAAACGCTATTTGGACGAGGGAGAATAAGCCGTGATGTCCGCTTTTTTGACCGTGCTCTATCCGCTGTCTTTTCTGGTCGTCTTGTCGCTGGTCGTCATCGTTCACGAATACGGTCATTTTCTGGCGGCGCGCCGATGCGGCGTTCGGGTCGACGAATTTTCGATGGGATTTGGCAAAACGCTGTGGGCGCGCAAAGATAAAAAAGGAACGGAATGGAAAGTCTGTCTGATTCCGTTGGGCGGATACGTCAAAATGTTCGGCGACGCCGATGCCGCCAGCGCCAAAGCTGACGATGCCGCCAAGGAATTTACGGCGGAAGAGCGAGCCGTTTCCTTTCCGCATCAGCCGCTGTGGAAAAAAGCGGTCATCTCGTTTGCCGGACCGGCGATGAACTATGTCTTTGCGATTGTTTTGCTGACGGCGTTTCTGTCCGTGTTCGGCATGGTCGCCGTGCCGCCCGTCGTGTCCGAAGTCGCCGGAGATTCTGCCGCCGCCGCCGCGGGTATCTTGAAAAACGACAGGATTTTAAGCATCAACGGCGAAAAAATCGAAACTTTTGCGGACGTGCGCCGCATGGTTCAGCTGGATAGGACGCTGAACATGGTCGTTTTGCGCGACGGGAATGAAATTTCCCTGACCGCGCGTTTGTCCGATAAAACGGGCGGAGCGGTTTTGGGCGTGCAGGCTGTTTTGACGCGCGAACATTACAAGGAATTGACCGTCGGACAAGCTTTCGTCGAAGCTTTGAATGAAACGTGGGAAATTACGGCGGATACGCTGGTGATTTTGAAACGCATCGTTTTGGGACAGCGTTCCGCCGACGATATGCGCGGACCGCTCGGCATCGCCGAAGCGTCGGGCGACGCCGCGCGCGGCGGGGTTTTAAACTTTACGCTGTTCTTGATTAACGTGTCGATCGGGATCGGACTGGTCAATCTGTTGCCCGTTCCCGTTCTGGACGGCGGGCATTTGCTGTTTTACGCGATCGAAGCCGTTGTGCGCCGTCCGATCGGCGAACGCGTCGAAACAATCGCTCTGAACATCGGGATAGCTGTTCTGTTGTGCCTGTTGATTGTAACGTCGTGGAATGATATCGTTCGCATATTGGCGCGTGTGTTTCACTAAGGTGATCTTTTGAAAAAGCTTTTTGTTTTTGCCGTTTTGGGAATGCTTTTGCCTTTTTGTTCGGCGCGCGCCGCGCAAAAGGCGGAAGTCGTGTCGGAAATCGTCATTGACGGCATTTTGCGCATCGAACCCGAAACGGTGATGACGTATCTGACCATCAATAAAGGCGACGCGGTGACGGACGACAAACTGGACGCCGGCTTGAAATCCCTGTTTTCGACGGGATTGTTCGCCGATGTGAATTTGACGCTGGACAACGGCGTGCTGACGGTCAAAGTCGTCGAAAACCCGATTGTCGGGCGGATCGCGTTCGAAGGAAACAAGAAAATCAAGTCGCAACAGCTGAAAGACGAAATTTCCCTGCGTCCGCGTTCCGTGTTCACGCGGTCGAAAGCCCGCCGCGACACGCAAAGAATTTTGGAATTGTATAAGCGCATGGGACGGTATTCGGCGACGGTAGAACCGAAAATCGTCGAACGGTCGCAAAATCGGCTGGATGTCGTGTTCGAAATCAGCGAAGGCAAGCCCGCTTTTATTCGTAAAATCGATTTCATCGGCAACAACGCCTTTGACGCCGACACGTTGGAAGAAGAAATGCTGTCCAAGGAAAAACGCTGGTATCGGTGGTTCACGTCAATGGATTCGTTCGATCCCGACCGCTTCGCTTATGACAAGGAACTGTTGCGCCGTTTTTATCGGCGGCACGGCTATATGGATTTCGATATCGTGTCGTCGTCCGCCGAATTGTCCCAAAACCGCGAGGATTTCTATCTGACGCTGGTTTTGGACGAAGGTGAACGCTATAAAGTCGGCGATGTCAAAGTCGAATCCGAATTGAAGGGGTTGAACGCCGCCGATGTTGCCGATGTCGTGACTGTCAAGTCGGAAAAATGGTTTAACGGCGTCAAGGTCGAAAACAGCGAGGTCGCTTTGGTCGATGCCGTCGGGGCTAAAGGTTTCCCTTTCGTCGACGTCGTGTCCGATTTGAAAAAACGCGACGGCGAAAACAAGGTTGACGTCGTTTTTACGGTCAAAGAGGGACAACATCTGTTCATTGACGAAATCAAGATATCGGGTAACAGCCGCACGCTGGACAACGTGATCCGCCGCGAATTCCGTTTTGCGGAAGGCGACGCGTACAGCGCGGCGAAAATCAAACGGTCGAAACAGCGCATTGAAAACCTGAATTATTTCGACCGCGTGATGATGGACATCGAACCGATCGAAGGCATGCCCGACCGCGCGGTTTTGAAAACGGACGTTTCCGAAAAATCGACCGGATCGCTGAAACTGGGCATCGGCTGGTCGTCTTACGACGGTCCGATGGCGGAAGTGTCCGTTCAGGAAAACAACTTTTTGGGAACGGGACGCAAGATCGGGGTGTCCGCTTCCGTCGCCGAGGAAAAGACCCTGTTCGACATCAGCTTTGTCGAACCGTGGTTTTTGGATCGCGAACTGTCGCTGGGGCTGGACGTGTTCTATCTGACGCGCAATTATTCCAGCCGGAGTTCTTACGATTCCGAAATGGCGGGCGCGTCCGCGTCGCTCAGTTGGAAATACACCGAAGAACTGTCGCATACCGTCAAATACACTTTGCGTCAGGACAAAATCGTCAATATCAGCGATTCCGCGTCGATTTACGTCAAAGAACAGGCGGGAACGACGATCACGTCCATGATCAGCCAAACGCTGTTCTGGGACTATTTGGACAACCGCTATAACCCGTCGGACGGCTATTATTTTTCCGTGTCGAACGATTTGGCGGGATTTGGCGGCGATTCGAAGTATCTGCGTTCCGACGTTTCGGCGGCGTACTATATTCCGCTGAAAGACAAATGGGTGCTGGGGCTGTCATCTTCGGCGGGCTATATTTTCGGCATCGGGCAGGACGTCAGGCTGAACAACCGCTATTTTCTGGGTGGCGGAACGCTGCGCGGATTTGAAGACGGCGGCGTTACGGCGCGATCCAAAACGGGCGACGATTCGCTGGGCGGAAACTGGCAGGCGACGGCTGGCGTTCAGCTGATGTTTCCGTTGGGACTGCCGAGCGAATTCGGCATGAAGGGTAAAATCTTCGCCGATTTCGGCTTGATCGGCAAACCCGATAATTTTGATGAATCTGAAATGTGGTATTCTTCAAAATTGCGTGGTAGTATCGGTATCGGTTTTGTGTGGTCGTCGCCGTTGGGTCCGATCAACGTTGATTACGCGCGACCCGTTATGAAAGAAAACTTTGACGAAACGGAGTACTTCCGTTTGAACTTTGGATGGGGATTTTAAAATATGAAAAAAGGACTTTGCCTTTCAGTCGCTTTGGCGTGCGTTTTATTTGTCGACGCGGCGTTCGCGGGGGAAATCGGTTTTATCAACGATCCCGAATTGGCGCAAAAATCGACGGCATTGCAGGGATTGCAGATGCAGCGCGAAAAAATGCTGGGCATTTTGAAAGCCGATTTGGATAAGGAAGCCAAAAAAATCTTTGAACAAAAGCAAAAACTGGAAGAGGAAAAGGACAAAATGTCCAATGAAGAATTGGGCAAACGTCTGGACGCCATCGGCAAAGAGGAAAAAGATCTGCAAATCCGCGCGCAGACCGCCGTCGCCGAATTGCAGAAAAACTATGTCGAAGCCGCGCTGTCCTTTAAGGAAAAAGCCATCAATCCCGTCGTTCTGGAATTGGCGAAAGAAAAGGATTTCGACGCCGTGATGAACGCCGCCGACGCTTTTTACATCGACGAGAAGTTGAATGTGACCGCCGAGGCGATTAAACGCATCAATAAAAAAATGCCGAAGTTGGACTTGAAAAAAGTTTCTTTGGAAAAAACGAAAAAATCCAAATAACCGGAGCCGATCATGCCTGATAAAAAATTTTTCAAACTTGCGGGACCGTTCACGTTGCGGCAACTGGCGGAAATCGGCGGCTGTGAAATCGCCGACGCCGCAAACGCCGAAAAAGTCATTCGCGACGTCAATTCCCTGCATGACGCCGGCGACGGCGAAATCAGTTTCCTGTTGAGCAAAAAGTACATCGGCGATCTGGAAAAAACACACGCCGCCGCTTGTATCGTTCACCCTGATTTTCAGGCTTCCGCGCCTGCGGAGACGGCGGTTTTGCTGTCCAAAGAACCGTACAAATCCTACGGATTGATCGCGGCGGCGTTCTATCCCGCCGAAACGGTTGAAACGACCGTGATCCACCCCCGCGCGTGCGTTGCGGAAACCGCCGTCGTCGGCGCGGGATCGCGCATCGACGCGGGGGCGGTCGTCGGCGAAAACGTGACGTTGGGCAAAAACTGTCACGTCTGCCCGAACGCCGTCATCGGCGACAACGTCGTGTTCGGCGACGACTGCATCATCGGGGCGAACGCTTCGGTGCAATATGCTTTGGCGGGCAACAAGGTCTACATCTATCCCGGCGCGCGCATCGGTCAGGACGGTTTCGGGTTCTTCATGAGTCCGAAAGGACACACCAAAATTCCGCAGTTGGGGCGCGTCGTCATCGGCAACGATGTTGAAATCGGCGCGAACACCTGTATTGACCGCGGGGCTTTGGGCGACACCGTTATCGGCGACGGCACGCGCATGGATAATCTGATTCAGTTCGGACACAACGTTCAGACGGGCAAATGTTGCGTCGTCGTTTCGCAGGTCGGCGTCGCGGGCAGCACGAAGATCGGCGATTTCGTCGTTCTGGCGGGACAGGCGGGAATTGCCGGACATTTGAATATCGGCAGCGGAGCGCAAATCGCCGCGCAGTCCGGCGTGACGCGCGATGTCGGTCCGATGGAGTGTCTGATGGGGACGCCCGCCATTCCCATCAAGGAATTTATGCGTCACTTCGCCACCTTGAAAAAAATCACCAAACGCTGAAAGAGTAAATAAAATGGAAGAAAAAATCGTCAGAGAAATCGGCATTAACGAAATTTTAAAACTGATTCCGCATCGCTACCCGTTTTTACTGGTTGACAAAGTCGGCATCGTTAAAGAAGGCGAAGAAGGCATCGGCATTAAAAACATTACGATGAACGAACCTCAGTTCACGGGGCATTTCCCCGAAAACCCCGTCATGCCCGGTGTTTTGATGATTGAAGCGATGGCGCAAACCGCCGCCGTGACGGTCATGTCGGCGCAAGAAGAGGGGGTTAAAAAAGGCGTTTTCTTCATGAGCGTCGAATCCGCCAAATTCCGCAAACCCGTCCTGCCGGGCGATCGGTTGGAAATGCGCGTCGTCAAGGAATTGGCGCGCCGCAACGTCTACCGTTTCCGCGCCGAAGCGACCGTTGACGGAACCTTGCACGCCGAAGCGGTCTTTACCGCCATGATTTTTGACGAAAAGAAAGCTTGATTTAATGACAAACATTCATTCCACGGCTGTTATTGAAGACGGCGCAAAAATCGGAAACGATGTCGAAATAGGACCTTATTGCGTCGTCGGTTCGCAGGTCGAATTGAAAGACGGCGTAAAGCTGGTTTCACATGTCTGGGTCGGCGGCGACACGACGGTCGGCGAAAACACGGAAATCCGTCCTTTTGCCTCGATCGGCGGTAAAAACCAAGATTTGAAGGACAAAGATAAAAAAGGCAAGCTGATTATCGGCAAAAACAATTCGATCCGCGAATACGCGACCATGCAGCCGGGGTCTCCCGACGGCGGAAATGAAACGGTCGTCGGCGACAACGGGCTGTTCATGATCGGCACGCACATCGCGCACGATTGCCATGTCGGCAACAACGTCATCATGTCGAACAACGCGACGCTGGCGGGACACGTCAAGGTTTGCGACAACGTCATCATCGGCGGGTTGTCCGCTGTACACCAGTTTTCACGCATCGGGGCGCACGCAATGGTCGGCGGCATGTGCGGCATTACGCGCGACGTTATTCCTTTTTCGCTGATTTCGTTCGGAAATTTGGAAGGCGTCAATATTGTCGGTTTGAAACGCCGCGGTTTTTCGCTGCAAACAATCAACAATCTGCGTTTGGCGGTTTCTGAAATCTTCAAGGGCGACGGAACGCTGTCCGAACGCGTGGCGAAGGTTGCCGAAACTTACGCCGATTGCGAACCCGTTCAGGAAATCGTGCGGTTCATGCAGACGGATTACAAGCGCGGCTTTATGCAGCCGAAAGCGACCATAGCGGAATAGCATGGCGGAAAAGCTGGGAATTATCGCGGGGGGCGGTTCTTTGCCGAAGCAGTTGATTCAATGCTGCCGAAGCGAAGGTCGCCCTTTTGCATTGGTTTGTTTGGACGGTTTCGCCGCGCCGGAAACGGCGGAAGAAGCGGAGTGCTTGAAAATTCGTCTGGGCGAAGCGGGAAAAGCCGTTTCCTATTTCAAAGACAACGGCGTCAAAGAAATCGTGATGATCGGTTTTGTCAAACGTCCGTCGCTGTTTCAGTTGCGTCCCGACTGGTGGACGGCGAAATTTCTGGCTAAAATCGGGTTTAAGGCGTTCGGCGACGACAATCTGCTGACCGCCGTCATTAAGCATATCGAATCCGAAGGCTTTAAAATCGTCGGAATCCACGAAGTCATGGGCGATATTTTGGCGACCGAAGGCGTGTTCGGAAAAATTCGACCCGACGCGCAGGCGGCGGACGATATTAATCACGGTGTGAAAATCGCGCTGGGATTGGGCGCGCTGGACGTCGGACAGTCCGTCGTCGTTCAACAGGGAATTGTTCTGGGGGTTGAAGCCGTCGAAGGAACAGACGCTTTGATTAAACGGTGCAAAGATTTGGCGCGCCCCGGATTGGGCGGTGTGTTGGTGAAAACAAAAAAACCGCAACAGGAACAACGCGCCGATTTGCCGACGATCGGCGTCCAAACCGTTGTCAACGCGCGTGAAGCCGGACTGCGCGGAATCGCCGTGCAGGCGGGAAAGACTTTGATTGTCGACCGCGCCGCCGTTACGGCAAAAGCGGACGAGCTGGGGCTGTTTATTACGGGGGTGAAAATACCATGACGCGGACGGACGATGAATTGCTGGTCTATTTGATCGCGGGCGAACCGTCGGGCGATTTGCTGGCGTCCCGTTTGATGCGGGCGTTGCGCGAAAAAACGGGCGGTAAAGTCCGTTTTGCCGGCGTCGGCGGTGAAACGATGATTGAAAACGGGTTTGAAAGCCTGTTTGATTCGTCCGAACTGGCGGTGATGGGGCTGGCGGAGGTCGTTCCCTCCATTCCGCGCATCATGGCGCGCATCCGTCAAACGGTGGACGATATCGTCGAAAAAAAGCCCGATGTCGTCGTGACCGTCGACAGTTGGAGCTTTTGCGCCCGCGTGAACAAAGGACTGCGTTCCCTGCATACGGGGATTCCTCAAATCCATTACGTCGCGCCGCAGGTCTGGGCGTGGAAAAAAGGGCGCGCGAAAACGTGCGGACGGTATATCGACAGGCTGATGGCGTTGTTGCCGAACGAAGCGAAATACTTTACGCCTTACGGTTTGAAGGTCGATTTTGTCGGACACCCCGTTGTCGAAGGCGGTGCGGCGAAAGGGGACGGAAAGGGGTTTCGCAAAAAAAACGGCATTCCCGAAACGGCGAAACTGCTGTGTGTTTTGCCGGGGTCGCGCCGATCGGAAACCAAGTATCTGCTCCCCGTGTTCAAAGACGTTGTCGCGGCGTTGAAACAAAAACGCCCCGATATGCAAATTGTCGTTCCGACGGTCGCAACGGTGGAACGGACGGTACGGCAGGCGGTCGCGGATTGGTCGGCGCCCGTTCATGTCGTGACGGGAGAATCAAACAGGTACGACGCGTTTGCGGCGGCGGACGCGGCTTTGGCGGCGTCCGGAACGGTTGCTTTGGAGCTGGCGATGGCGAAAGTTCCGTATATGATCGCCTATAAAATGAATCCCGTGTCGTCGTTTTTGGCACGAAAGCTTGTTTCCGGTCGTTTTGCCAATTTGGTCAATATCTTGGCGGATCGGGAGATCGTCAAAGAATGCCTGTTGGAAAATTGCACGGTTCAAAACCTGACCGCCGAAATCGAAAAACTGCTGAACGACGACTCTTATCGCGCCGCCGAAGTCAATGACGCTTTCGGCGTTTTAAAGATGCTGGGCGCGGACGATCCCGTCGCCCCCAGCCAAAAAGCGGCGGAGATTGTTTTAACCGTTGCCGGCGAACACCGGACGAAAAAAGGTTAAAGTCGTTTCAAAACGTCGGGCAAATCGCCGAAATCGTCTATCAAGGCGTCGGGTTTGATTTCGTTGAACGGGACGTGCGAATAGCCGTAAGTCAGCAACACGACGGGGAAACCCGCATTTCGGGCTGCTTCCGCGTCCGCTTCGCTGTCGCCTGTCATCACGGCGTCGTCGTTCGTGCCGCCCATGCGCTTGACGGCTTCCCACAGCGGTTCGGGGCGCGGCTTGCGGACGGGAAGCGAATCCGCGCTCAACACAACGTCGAAATATTTTTCCAAATCCAGCTTTTGCAGAATGGCTTTGGTCGGGGCGGCGGGCTTGTTCGTGCAAACCGCCAGTTTAAAACCGTCCGTTTTTAACCGTCGCAACGTTTCGGGAACATGCGGGAAAACGTGTGTCAGGTTCATTTCCGCGGCGGCGTATCGGCGTATCCACGCGTCCAACAGTGTCGGCATTTCGGATTCGTCAATCGGATCGCCGGTCAGCTTGAACGCCCCTCGCAACATCATCGCCGCCCCGTTACCGATAATCGACACCGTTTCGGATTCGGTCAGCGCGCGCCGCCCGTGATCGTTCAAAAACAGGCTGATTTCGCGGCACAAATCGGGAACGCTGTCGATCAGCGTGCCGTCCAGATCGAAAATCACATATTTTTTTACCATTGTTTAAACTTCCGTAACAAACTGTCGCCATAATTTATTTCAATTTTTGCTTCGACTATGTCACATTGTCGATAAAAATACAAAGAAAAGGATAGGCTTTCGATGTCTGAAAACAAAGTTTGCGCCGTTGTTTTGGCGGCGGGGCAGGGAACCCGAATGAAATCGGCTTTGCCCAAAGTTCTGCACAAAATCGCGGGGCGTCCGATGGTATCGCATTTGTTGGCGACCGTCGATTCTCTGCATGCCGAAAAAGCCGTCGTCGTCGTCGGTCCGAATATGGAACGGGTCGCCGAAGCGGTCGCGCCGCACGCGGTTGCCGTTCAGCATAAACAGCTGGGAACGGGCGACGCGGTCAAAGCCGCGCGCGAAGCTTTAAAGGGCGCGTCGGGCAGCGTTTTGGTGCTGTACGGCGATACGCCTTTGGTGCGCAAGGAAACGCTGGAAAAGATGGTCGAAGAACGCGAAAACGGCGCGGCTGTCGTCGTTCTGGGTTTCGAACCGCGTGATCCCGCGCGCTACGGGCGTTTGATCGTCAAAGACGGCGCGCTGGAACGCATCGTCGAATACAAGGACGCTTCCGAAACCGAACGCGCCGTTCGCCTGTGCAATTCGGGCGTGATGTGCGTCGCCGCCGAAAAGCTGTTCGGCTGGCTGGATCGCTTGACCAACGATAACGCGGCGGGCGAATATTACCTGACGGATTTGGTCGCTTTGGCGCGCGCGGACGGAGGAAAAGCCGTCGTCGTCGAATGCGCCGAATCGGAAGTCGCGGGCGCAAATTCCCGCGCGGATTTGGCGGCGATCGAGGCGGTCGTTCAAAATGAACTGCGCGAAAAATTCTTGGCGCAGGGCGTCACCATGATTGACCCGAAGACGGTGTATTTTTCTTATGACACCGTGTTGGGCAAAGATGTCGTTATCGAGCCGAACGTTATCTTTGAAACGGGCTGTTCTGTCGAAGACGACGTTGAAATCAAAGGCTTTTGCCATTTCGAGGGGACTCGCATCCGCAAAGGCGCGAAAGTCGGACCCTTTGCCCGTTTGCGTCCCGAAGCCGACATCGGCGAAAACTGCCATATCGGCGATTTCGTCGAAATCAAGAAATCCGTTATCGAATCGGGTGCGAAAGTCAACCACTTGTCCTATATCGGCGACGCGCGAATCGGGGCGAAAACCAACATCGGCGCGGGAACGATTACCTGCAACTACGACGGTTATTTCAAATCGAAAACCGATATCGGCGCGGGGGCTTTCATCGGGTCGAACACGATTATCGTCGCGCCCTGCACGATAGAGGACGGCGCGATGACGGCGGCGGGGTCGGTCATTACCAAAAAAGTCGGCAAAAACGCCATGGCTGTTGCGCGCGGCAAGCAAACGGTGATGGACGGCTGGGCGGAAAAATTCCGCGAACAGAAAAAAGCGTTAAAAGAATCTTTGAAAAAGTAAGGAAAAACAACCATGTGCGGAATTGTAGGCATTATATCGAACAGACAAGTGACTCCGTTGCTGATTGACGGGCTGAAGCGGCTGGAATACCGCGGATACGATTCCGCGGGGGTTGCGACGTTGGTCGACGGCAAAATCGAACGCCGCCGCGCCAAGGGCAAAATCGTCAATTTGGAAAAGAAAATCGCCGAAAACCCGCTGACGGGAACAATCGGAATCGGTCATACCCGTTGGGCGACCCATGGCGTTCCGAACGAAGCGAATGCGCATCCGCATGCGACAAAACACGTCGCCGTCGTGCATAACGGCATTATCGAAAACTACCGCGAACTGCGCGACGAATTGAAAGAATTGGGACACGTTTTCGAAAGCGAAACGGACACCGAAGTCGTCGTTCACCTGATTTCCCAGAAAATCGAGGAAGGGTTGAGCGCGGAAGAAGCTGTTAAACAGTCCTTGAAACGATTGAAAGGCGCGTTTGCTCTGGCGATTGTTTTTGCGGGGCGCAACGACATCATTATCGGCGCGCGCAAAGGCTCGCCTTTGGCAGTCGGTTTCGGCGAAGGGGAAATGTTCCTTGGCTCTGACGCTTTGGCGTTGGCTCCTCTGACGCAAAAGATTATGTACTTGGAAGACGGCGACTGGGTCGTTTTAACGCACTCGTCCGCGACGGTTTATGACGAAAACGGCGACGAAGTAAAGCGTCCCGTCGTTCAATCCGCCGCTTCGGGCGCGATGATCGGCAAAGGCGGATACCGTCACTTTATGCTCAAAGAAATCTATGAACAGCCGCAAGTCATCGGCGATACGCTGAACACGATGATCAATCAGGATATGGACACCATCACGTTGCCGAACGTGCCGTTTGATTTGAAGGAAATGACCCGTTTGACGATTGTCGCGTGCGGTACGTCGTATTACGCGGGCTTGGTCGGCAAATACTGGATCGAATCGATCGCGCGCGTTCCCGTCGACATCGACGTCGCGTCCGAATTCCGCTATCGCCGTCCCGTGATGGAAAAAGGCGGTGTCGCGCTGTTTATTTCTCAATCGGGCGAAACGGCGGACACGCTGGCGGCTTTGCGCTATTGCAAAGAGCAGGGGCAGAAAATCGTGTCCATCGTCAATGTGCCGACCAGCACCATGGCGCGCGAATCCGATTGCGTACTGAAGACTTTGGCGGGTCCCGAAATCGGCGTCGCGTCCACAAAAGCGTTCACGACTCAGTTGACGCTGCTGGCGTGTTTTGCGATTGCCTTGGGGCGCGCGAAAGGCGCACTGTCCCGATCGGAGGAAAGCCGCCTGTCCCGCGCTTTGGTCGAAGTGCCGTCCCGCGCCGCCGAAGTGCTGAACAATGACCAAGCGATTGAAAAAATCGCGCAAAATCTGATGGTTCCCGCGCACGACGTTTTGTATTTGGGGCGCGGCAGCAGCTATCCGATTGCTTTGGAAGGCGCGCTGAAGCTCAAGGAAATCTCGTACATTCACGCCGAAGGATACGCCGCGGGCGAAATGAAACACGGACCGATCGCCTTGATTGACGAAGGTGTGCCCGTCGTGGTCGTCGCGCCGACGGACGAACTGTTCGATAAAACGATTTCCAATATGCAGGAAGTCTTGGCGCGCGGCGGCAAGGTCGTTTTCTTTGGCGACAAAGACGGCGTCGGCACGGTCAAAGACCGTTCCGCGGCGGCGATTGTTCTGCCGACGGTCGATCCCTTCGTCGCGCCGATTCTGTACGCCATTCCCGTTCAGCTGCTGGCTTATCATACGGCGGTCGCCAAAGGAACGGACGTCGACCAACCCCGCAATCTGGCTAAAAGCGTAACGGTGGAATAATGTTCAAGGACAAAGCCCGCCGTTTGTTCCGCCGTTTTGGAAACAACCTGAAATCAATTTTGACGGTTTGGATTCCGGCGGGGCTGGTTGCCGGCTTTTTTCTGTTTGTCGTCCTGTCCGTCGCCTTGTCAAACGACGCGTCGTTTTATGATTGCGGACGAATGCTGGCGCGGTGCGCGGGGGACGAACCGTCTGTCGGGCGCATGGCAAAGTGCGCGTATCAAACGGCATGGTGCGACGCGAGCGTGATTTTGGACAAGCTGAACGGCAAAAAGTTTCCTGATTTGCCGGGTTTGCCTGTCGCGGACGAACGGGCGGACGCCGAATTGTTTGAAAAGCTGACTTCGGAGGAGTTTTTGCAAGAACGGTTCGCCGAGCAGGAACGGTTCGAACGCGAAAATCCGCATGAAACCGGATTGCCCGCCGACAGCGCCGCGATGAAAGCTTATATCGACGAAGTCCGCGCCGATCGGCAGGCGTTCGAAGCCGAACAGGCTTTGAAACGCGCCGCCGCTTTGCGTCCGGTCAAAGATGATTTGACTGGAAAAGCGGAAAAATAAAGCCTATAAGGAACGGGTGCTTTAAAAGGTGATTGTTATGCAAAATTGGCTGCCCGACAGTTGGCGTGCGAAACCGGCGGCGCATTTGCCGGAATACGCCGACAAGGAATGTTTGAAATCCGTTGAACAAAAACTGTGCAAATATCCGCCGTTGGTCTTTGCCGAAGAAGCGTATCGTCTGAAAAAATCGCTGGGCGATGTCGCCAACGGCAAAGCCTTTCTGTTGCAGGGCGGCGATTGCGCCGAAAGCTTCGCCGATTTCGGGGCGGGCAATATTCGCGACATGTTCCGTATTCTGTTGCAGATGGCGGTCGTCCTGATGTTCGGGGCGTCCCGTCCCGTCGTCAAAGTCGGACGTCTGGCGGGACAATTCGCCAAGCCGCGATCTTCCCCTTTTGAAACCCTCAACGGCGTGACGTTGCCGTCGTACAAAGGGGATAATATCAACGGTATTGAATTTACACCGCAATCCCGCGCGCCGAATCCCGAAAGAATGCTGCAGGCGTATCACCACGCGTCGGCTACGCTGAATCTGTTGCGCGCGTTTTCTCAGGGCGGATTCGCCGATTTGAACAAAGTTCAGGAATGGAATTTAGGCTTTGTCGCCAATTCTTTGCAGGGCGAACAGTACCGCCGTTTCGCCGATCGCATCAGCGAAACGCTGAATTTTATGGCGGCGTGCGGCATTTCGGCGGACACCGTGCCGCTGGTGCGCGAAACGCCTTTCTACACGTCGCACGAGGCTTTGCTCCTGCCGTTTGAAGAAGCTTTAACCCGCGTTGATGCGTCAACGGGGGATTGGTACGATTGTTCCGCCCACATGCTTTGGATCGGCGAAAGAACGCGCGATCCCGACGGGGCGCACGTCGAATTCGCCCGCGGCGTCTGCAATCCGGTCGGCGTCAAAGTCGGTCCTAAAACCCAAAGCGACGATCTGTTGCGTTTGTGCGAAATTTTAAACCCGCTGAACGAAGCGGGACGCCTGACGTTTATTGTGCGCATGGGGGTGAACAATATTGAAAACAACCTGCCGCCGCTGATTCGCGCCGTTGAACGCGAGGGATACCGCGTCGTTTGGTCGTGCGATCCGATGCACGCGAATACGCAAGTGGCGTCCAACGGTTATAAAACCCGCGATTTCAAAGCGATCTTGGAAGAGGTTAAGCGATTCTTCGCCGTGCACCAAGCCGAAGGAACTTACGCGGGCGGTCTGCATTTCGAAATGACGGGGCAGGACGTGACCGAATGCGTCGGCGGATCGCAGAAAATCACCGAAGAAAACCTGTCAGAACATTACAGTACGCTGTGCGATCCGCGTCTGAACGCGAACCAATCGCTGGAACTGGCTTTTCTGGTCGCCGAAATTTTGAAAAACAGCGCCGCCGTATAATTCGTTCGCGCGAAACGCGGTCAGATTTCCTTGGAACGCAGAGATCTGGGTTTCGGGGCGTTGATCTGTGCTTTCCAGAAGTTTTCGCACCCCATCATCGTGCCGTCCGTTAAAGGAAAACGACGGACGACGATGTTGCGTCTGCCTGAAAACGGTTCGATATAGATGCTTGATCCGCCGCCGAAGCATTGGACATACCCCGCGGGGACATTGTGTTCGCGCCCCAGAAAACGGCGGTTGTGGTATTTGAACGGGGATTCCGCGGCGATTTTGTTGTTTTGTCCCGACAAATCAATGATGACGGCGTTCGGCAGCGTCCAGCCCGCGACGCCGACGATACGCCATGCGAACAGTCTGTTGTCCGCGCGTTTGAACAGCCGCGCGCCGTTTTCGCGCGTCGGAAATGTTTTCAGCAGTTCCCGCGTTAAAATTTTGTGTTCCCGATGACGCAGGGCGGCGCCTTGATAAATCAGCTTTTTCTGCGCTTTGTCGAACCGTTCGGCAAACAAGGCGTATCCGCCGACCCGAGGGGCGACGGGGCGGTACAGGTATTCCGTTTCTCGCCGCGTTTCCAAACCGTCGGTCATCAGATAATGCGCCCACGGAAGCGGCAGGGCGAAAAACAGGTACAGGCACACCCACGCGAAAACGGACCAAACGTGTCCGCAGATGTTTTCCGAAATCATTTTGACGCCCGCGACGGCGCAAAGCGGAATGAAGAATCCCAGATAAAAAAGCGCCGACAAAACTGCCTGATCCGTAAAATAGTCCGAATTTTGAAGATTTAAGAGCGTCAACCCTCCGTCAAACGGAATGCGTTCGCCGCGAACCGCCTGCTCCACCACTTCCTCGACAAACTCCGGACGTCCCAGTGCCAATATCTTTTCTATCTTCGACAAATCCTGGGCAACTGCCGGATCCATCAGCTGCAGCGGCTCCTTTTCCTCGGATGCCAGGTAATCCAAGTAATAAAGACACATCGACGCATTAAACACCGTCACGTCACTCCTCGGACTGAAACGGTACCCGTTGTACCATTCCCGCATCCGTGCAACCAGATCGTCCAACGTCACGACAATATCAAACGTATAATATCCCGGATCCTCTTTATTTTCATAAAAA
>OQVL01000430.1_pt1 | contig 21907 bp, 18 predicted proteins | sample 1691501 | NCBI WGS metagenome assembly OQVL01 (sample SAMN03418253, study PRJEB22391) | human gut metagenome | biome: human-gut; feature: organic feature; material: feces | host: Homo sapiens | place: Tanzania | collected 2013-01 | reverse complement strand
CCGCTACGTAGCCCCCTCTCCCCTTCGGGGAGCTCCCCCGATGGGGAGCCAAGAATGATCTGCCGCTTAACTTAATAGCATTACTCATTTGGGGAACGTATGATGCGCGGATGCGCTGCCTTGAACATAAAATATATTTTCTATTATAATATGGAAAGCAAGAGAGGAGGGATGGCGATGCTTCTGGCAGGGATCATCAGTCACAACGAAGAGACGGCCGGGCTCATCCGGCGTTTCTTGGGAGAAATGACGCGCTTGCGGGGGCTTTCCCTTTCCTGCGTGTCGTATGACAACAGCTACGCCTTTCTGGGCGACTGGCGGCGCGGGGAGGAGCGCTTCGATCTGCTCTTCTGGGATCTGTCCTTTCTGCCCGAGGGGGCGATGCAGACGGCCGCCGATGTGCGCGCGAAGTGGGCGGATACGGAAATGGTTTTCCTCGCAGAGGATGACAGCCGCGCGCTCGAATCCTTCCGTCTGGGGGCGCGGCACTACCTGCTCCTTCCGGCGACAGAGGCGGAGGTGAGAGAGGCTGTCGATCGCTGCCTTTCCGCACTGGAAGGGAGCTGGCGGCGGAAGGTGCTCCTCAAAACGGCCACTGGCTGGCGCTCGGTCGCGCTGGCGGATATAGAAGCGGTGATTTCCGCAGACCATGTGCAGCGCATGTACCTTTCCGGCGGCGAGGAGCTCTGCCTCTCATCGACGCTCTCTTCCCTGACGGAAAAGCTCAGGGGCCGGAGTGCTTTCCATTTCCTCTCACCGGGCCGCGGCATACTCGTCAATGCGGAGCGGGTGAAGAAAATCGGGCAGGAGACACTGACGCTCGAAAGCGGCCGCGAGCTTCCTTTGGTGAAACGGAAGGCGGGCGCTTTCCGCAAGGAATGGGAGAAGGCACTCTGCCGGTCGGGAGAGTGAGTGGCTGGTGACTGGTGACTGGTGACTAGTGACTAGTGACTTGTGACTAGTGACTGAAATGCTACCTTCGGGCATTGTCCTTTATAAAAATCGACGCGGAGCGTCGCTCCGCCTAAGCCTTCCCCTCGAGGGGAAGGCTGGCGATGCGAGGGAAGCCTGCTATCAAGAGACCTTCGGGCATCGCCCTCTTTATACTGCGGCGAAGCCGCCACCACAGTCCTGAACCCTGAACCCTGAACCCTGAACCCTGAACCCTGAACCCTGAACCCCGAAACGAAAGGAGACACCATGGCATCCCGATTTCTACATGATCCGAAGTACGCACTGGCGTATGGGCTTTTGGCGCTGCTGCTCCTTTTGGCCGGGGGCCTTCTTTTCTGGGAGGCGGGGCATCTGCGGGAGCGGGCGGAAGGGACGGCTGCGGAGAATCAGCTCCTTCTGTCGTATCAGCACGCGGAGAGGAATGCGGCGCGTCAGGATTTTCTCTCTTCGCTCTTTCAAAAGGTGCCGGCTTCGGCCTATGAGGAGCTGCTGGAGGAGGCAGGCGTCTCCGTGAAGGAGATTTCAGAGGAAAAGAATGGAAATTTTAATAAAATTCATGTAGTTGGCACTGGCAGTTTTTCACAAATTGTCCGCGGCTTTGATATAATAAAAAGCAAAGAAGTGTGGAATGTGGTGAAGCTCGTCCGATTGAAACGAGAAGGGACGACCTTGTCCTTTGCGCTCGAGATCACTGCATTTCAAAGCCGAGGTACCTATGAAGAAGAGAAATATCGTACTGATCGGTCCGATGGGGACCGGTAAAAGCAGAGCTGCGAAAATTCTGGCCGATGGGCTGGATTGGCAGCTCGCGGACACAGACCGCATGATGGAGCGGGATACAGGGATGAAGATCGCCGACTTCTATCGCGATGCGGGGGCAGAGGCCTTCGCGGAGAAGGAAATGCAGGTGATCAGCCGCGTCCGCTACTACCATGAAGCGGTGATCGCGATGGGGGGCAATTACCCCATGACGGAGGAGAAATTTCACCTCCTTGCGGAGCATGGCGTGATGGTGCTGCTCTATGCGAAGCCGTACCGCCTCGCAGAGCGGGTGCGCCGCCGCATCGGCAAGCGCCCGACCATGGATTATTCCGATGTGGATGGCTATGTGCGCCAGATGCTGCGGAAATGGGCGAAGTGGCGCGACCGTGTGGACGTGGTCATCAATACGACCAACTGCCACCCAGAGCAGACCGCGATCCTGATCGCCCGCTATCTGGACCAGCATCATGTGGAGTTCGCGGAACGGAGATTGTGATCAAGGGCGTGGCCGGTTCTGCGGGTTCAAAAGGTTCAGCAGGTTCAACGGGTTGAGGAACCTTGCGTGAATGGTGATTAGTGACTTGAATACGACTTTCGGGCATCGCCCTTTTATAAAAAAATCGACGCGGAGCTCGGGTGCTGGCGTTATCCACATACAGGTGTAGATTTTCCTCTGTTTTCTCATTTATTTTACAAACTAAAGCACCCTATCCGCCCCTTCGGGGCACCTTCCCCATGCGGGGAAGGCTAAAAAGGAAAGGTGCTTCGCGCCCATAAATATTCGCGGCGAAGCCGCCACCACAACCCTGAACCCTGAACCCTGAACCTTGAACCCTGAACCTTCAACCCATTTCCCCAAGGAGGTGCTCTTATGAAACGACTGGCTGTACTGACCAGCGGCGGTGATGCACAGGGCATGAATGCCGCTGTCAGAAGCGTTGTCCGGACAGCACTCGCGCTGGGCGCTGAGGTATACGGCATTGAGCGTGGCTATGCAGGACTTCTGGATGAAGACATCGCGCCGATGACTTCGGCGTCTGTGGGCGGGATCGTGCTGCGCGGCGGGACGATGCTGCGCACGGCGCGCTGTCAGGCTTTCTTCGAACGGAAAAATCAGATCAAAGCGGCAGATATTTTAAAGAAGCATGGTATCGACGGCCTTGTCGTCATCGGCGGTGACGGCTCTGTGCAGGGGGCTGAAATTTTGACGCACCTCGGCATTCCGACGGTGACGGTACCGGGTACGATCGATAACGACATGCATGGGACCGATGAGACCATCGGGCATGATACGGCGGTGAACGTGGTCGTTTCCGCCGTGAGCCGCATCCGAGACAGTGCGTCTGCCCACGAACGTGCCGCCATCGTGGAAGTCATGGGACGTTTCGCGGGGCACATCGCACTTGATGCGGGCCTTGCCTGCGGAGCGGAGTACATTCTGGTGCCGGAGGTACCCTTCGAACGGGAGAAGCTGGCACGGAGCCTCGAGGCGCAGATGAAGCTGGGGCGGACGAACAGCATCATCATCTGCGCGGAAGGCGCTGGCGATGCCCGCTCGTTGGGCGACTGGCTGAAAGAGCATACAAAGATCGACGTCTGTACGACCACGCTCGGCTTCATCCAGCGCGGCGGCCAGCCGACGGCCAGAGACTGCCAGCTTGGCTCCATTTTAGGAGCGTGCGCGGTGACCGCGCTTCTTAAAGGGGAAACCGGCGCGCTCATCGGTATGCATAGAGGCCGCGTGCGCATTCTTCCCTACGAAGAAGCAGAAAAAGAACCATTCCGCAGAGATCTCTACGACCTCGCCGTCATGCTCGGCGCGACGGGGATGGAATAAAGCAAAGCGGCGCACTGTTCGTATGGCGCCGCTTTTTTGTGACTGGTGACTAGTGACTGGTGACTGGTAGCTAGGGATTAGGTTTGCGATACGAGAATACCATCATTTCAAATGGCGGCGAAGCCGCTACCAGAACCCGTAGAACCCGTAGAACCTGTTTACCAAAGGAGTCCTTATGAAGAAGATCATCGTCAGCGCCTGCCTTTTGGGGCGAAACTGCAAGTACAGCGGCGGAAACAATCGGAATGAAGCCGTGATTTCCTATGTAAAGGGCAAAGAGGTGATCCCTGTCTGTCCGGAGGTCGCGGCCGGTATGCCGGTCCCGCGGCCGCCGGTGGAGCTTCGCGAAGGGCGTGTGATTTCCTGCGAGGGGAAGGATCTGGATGCCGTGTATCGCGCCGGTGTCGCACGGACACTGAAGGAAATCGAGGGGGTAGAGATCGCGTGTGCGATCCTCAAGGCGAAAAGTCCCACCTGCGGTGTCCATGAGATCTATGACGGCACATTCAGCGGCAAAAAGATCAAAGGCCGCGGTATCCTGGCCGAAGTCTTAGTCAAAGCGGGCATCCGCATCATCGACGAGAAGGATGTGGAATCAGGAGTGGCTGGGGACTAGTGACTAGGGATTGGGGATTAGGGATTAGGAGCCTCGAGTGACTAGTGACTTGTGACTGGTGATTGGTAGCTAGGGATTAGTGGCTAGGGATTAGGGATTGGGGATTAGGAGTGACTAGTGACTGGTGACTAGTGACTTGAATACCGCTTTCGGGCATCGCCCTATTTATACTCTGCGGCGAAGCCGCCACCTTCATTCCTAATTCCTAATTCCTCATTCCTAATTTATGCGAAGCTTTCATCCCCAACCAAAGGTCGGCACGCCCCACGGGCTAACACTGCACCCTCAATTATTTCGCATACAGCTTAGAAACAACGTTCTTGCAGAAGTCCATCTGTTCTGCGATCATCTGGCCGAGGGCTTTGCTATCTTTGAAATCGATGACCATGCCCGCATTTTCATGGGCTTTCTTGACTTCCGGATCTTCCATGGTCTTCTTGAACGCATCTTCGTAGAACTTGATCACATTGTCCGGGGTGCCCTTCGGAGCGACGAGCGCACGCGCGGAGCCGTACCATTTATTATAGTAGCCGAGTTCGCCCAAGGTCGGTACATCCGGGAGCTGCGGGTCTCTCTTTTCCGCATAGACGCCCAATACTTTCAGCTCTGCGCTGTCGCCTTTGATGAGTTTTGCCACGTCAGCGACTTTCGCACAGGAGAAATCGACTTCGCCCTGACGGAGAGCGAGGAGCTGGTCAGCCGTTCCGCCATAAGGAACTGCGTTGTATTCAAATTTCGCAGACTGTGCGAGGAGCTGGGCTGCGGTGTGATTCGAAGCCTGCACGCCATTCGTCGAGCATTTCAGCTGTCCCGGATTTGCCTGTGCATCCGCAACGAGTTCCTTCAGGCTGTTCCATTTCGCATCCTTCTTGACCACGACGACAGCCGTTTCTGTCAGGTGGTTGCAGATCGGGACGATGGACTTGTCCGTGAAGGCAGAGCCTTCCATCTGTGCGAGCGTGGTGTAGGTCGGCAGGTTGATGAAGCCGATGGTCTGTCCGTCCGGCTTGGATTTTGCAAGCTCCGTCCAGCCGATCTTGCCGTCAGCGCCCGGTTTATTTTCGATGACGAGTGTCTGTCCGACATATTTCTTCGCGCTGTTCGTCAAGAGACGCGCACCGGTGTCCGTGCCGGAGCCGGCCTTGTATGCCACGATGACCTTGACATCCTTCGTTGGTTTCCATGCAGCGTCGCCTGCGGCTTTCTTGTCTTTGTTTCCACAGCCGGCGAAAAGAATGCCTGCGGAAAGAACTGCAACACCGAGCAATGCCAGTTTCTTATTCATAGGTTTCCTCCTTGCATCTTCCGAGATGCTCTCTCAAAATCGTGCAAGAGGATAGTCCGTCTTTCTGAAGGCTTCATCGCCCCTCTATTCTGTTGCACGTTTATCAGAAATATTTTATCATTCTGCTTTTTCGTAAACAACAGGTAAAGTGCTTGTAAAGCGTTTATTGAACAAGTATACGCTTGTTATTTGCATTTACTCGTGTCGTAGGCGGTGTATATGAGAGGAAGGCATAGAAACCTAGGGGCATCTTCCAAAATTGATATAAAAAGTTCAGGGTTCAAGGTTCAGGGTTAGTCCCTGGGACGTGCCGTCCCTTGATTGTATATGAAAGCTTTGCTCGCCAGTTAGAAGTGAGGAGTGAGGAGTGAGGAGTGAGGAGTGCTGGTGCGACGCATAAAAATATAGAAGCGTCGCGAGTAAAAATAATGGCGATGCCCGAAGGTGGTATGTAGTCACCAGTCACTAGTCACCCCTAATCCCCAATCCCTAATCCCTAGCTACTCATCTCTGCTTTCAAACTTCAGCGAGCGCATCAAAAAAGCCCCTCCATGGGAAGGGGCTAAAGAACCAATACGTCCTTAAATCTTCGGCGCTCTATGAATGGTTCGCCGCACCTTCATTCCTCATTCCTCATTCGAGCAAAGCTTTCTTCCACAATCAAGGGGCAGCCCCCTAAGGGCTACCCCTCTATCCTCACGCGCCGAAGAATATTTCCAGCCCGATCCCGATAAGGATCACGCCGCCTAAGATGGTCGCCTTATCCGCGAGCTTCATACCGAAGCGTTTCCCCAGGAAGAGCCCTGCGATGCAGATGGCGAAAGTCACGATGCCGATGATGATACTTGCGAGCATCGCTTGGGCGAAGGGGTACTCTGCCAAGGTGAAGCCGACGGAGAGCGCGTCCATGGAGGTCGCGAGCCCTTGGATCAGCAGGTAGCGGAAGCCCACGCTGACTTTGACGTCCTCTTCTTCTCCGGAGAGACCGTCCCGGATCATGAGCGCGCCAATGGCGACGAGCAGGACCAGCGCCGCCCATGGCACGAGCGGGAGCAGGACCTGAAAAAGATCGACGACCCAGTTCACACACACCCAGCCGGTCATCGGCATCAGCCATTGGAAAAAGCCAAAAGTCCCCGCGATGAGGCACATGGTGCGGAGACGGATGGAATGATTCGCAAGGCCATTCGCAAGTGAAACGGAAAAGGCGTCCATCGCAAGTCCCACGCCGAGCAGGACACTGTTCAAAATAAATAAACCACTCATTTTTATCTCCCCGAAATGAAATTGGCGGTGCGGCTTAGCCGAAAGGGGATGCGTGACCAGTCTCTCATGGTCATTTCAAGCGCTTTCTTCCCACGAAAAAAAGACCCCGCGCACAGCCGAAAACTATGCACGTGAGTCTCGCATTTTAAAGCAAGCCAGGCAGGATGTACGGGTCACTGCCAGTATGTTGACGGGCTCCACCGAAGTGGCTGCTACTCCCTCACTTATTTGAGAATGATAGCATGAAAAGCGTCCAGTGTCAAAGGGTTGGGAAGTGACTAGTGACTAGTGACTAGTGACTGGTGACTGGTGACTGGTGACTGAAATGCAGCCTTTGGACACCGCCTCTATCGACCCATCAGAGCCCGATGGACTTCTAGACTTAGAGAGAGGTGAGAAGTGCTGGAAAGGGCACACAATTCATCTAGTGTCCCAATACCCTCTCATTATATAAAACAGTTTGTCCATCATTTATATAAAACTCTGCGGCGCTTCCTCATTTTATGCGCCGCACCTTCACTCCTCACTCCTAACTTGATTAGAAGTTGACTTAAATGCCAATTATTTAGAAAACGCAATACTAGGAAAACGCCCTTCTCTCCGGATGACAGAAAGGACGTCCTTCCAATCCCCAAACTGATACGGCGTCATCTGGTCAAGCTGCTTGCGGTCGGCATCAGAGTATCGGTCATGGAGCACGGCGAAGTCGATGCCGGCATTTCTTGCCGCGGTCGCACCCGCCAGCGAATCCTCGAAGATGAAGCATTCTTCTTTGGAAAGGCCCATGTCCCCCAGCACTTTGAGGTAGATGGCCGGGCTTGGCTTGATCTCCGGCGCATCTTCCTGCGTGTAAATCCTCGTGAAGCAGGAATCAAGCGGTGCTTTGCCGCGGATATTTTTATTTTCCTTCCGATATACTTCCATATTGCCGCGGCGCGTGGTGCTGGCGATCACGAGTGTCTTCCCGTCTTCCTTGAAAGCATGAAGTACTTCCGGTGCGCCCGGCTTGTAGTCCACGACCTCTTTCAGGAAATGCTGCGCTATGCGGTAGCGCTCCTGCAGAATGTCCTCGGCCTGCCATGCGGAGGCATACGTTTTTCCCAGATCTTCACAGTAAGAAAGATACGGTTTCTCCGCATCCCGATGCTCCTTCAGGAAGCGCTCTCTTCTCTGCTGGACATCGCCCTCTGCCATAGCAGGCCCGCCAAGCGTTTGGATCAGCCGGAGGTCTACCTGGTTCCACACGCCGACGGAATCGATCAGCGTCCCGTCCATATCAAAAATGATCGTCGACTTGTTTTCAAACATACATACTCCTTACTTCTTCAAGAATTTTTCGATGTCCGGATTCCGTTTGAGCGCCAAGAGCTCCTCTTCCGTCGGATAGACGGGGATGTCGCGGTCATGATTCACGAGGCAGAGGAAGCCCAGGATGTCTCCTGCGTCCGCGCGAAACTGATGCCACTGCCAGGGCGGAATGGTGATGAAATCCCCTTCCCTGACTTCATGCACATCACTTCCAAGAAGCGCGTGGCCTTTCCCTTTGAAAATCAAAACAACATGCATGTGCTCATGCTTTTCCAGCGAAGAGAAGCCATCCTTCTCCACCTGAAAATAACGGAACTGCACAGGAAGGTCGGCTTCATTATCAAAAAGGATCTGCTTCGTCACATCGCGAAAGACCCCGGGATTTTCTTTATATATATGAGGCGTGATGCCCTCCCAGCCATTCGGCTGGCTGTGAAATTTATAGATCATGGATGTTCTCCTTATGGAATGGGGTTTTAAGGTAGTGGGTTCAGGTTGACAGGTTCATGGTTTTGGTGCGGCGCATCATAATAGAAAGCGCCGCGGAGTATAAATAATGGCGATGCCCGAAGGTCTCCCGGCTAGCAGGTTCCCGTTTTGAACTTTCCAAACATTGTCCGCCTGACCGTGAATAACAAAGATTTCTCGCTTGCGCTCGAAATGACGATACGGGAGTCTGATGTCTCCTAGTCTCTTAGTCACCAGTCACTTGAGACTCCTAATCCCTAGCCACTAATCCCTAGCTACCAGTCACCAGTCACTCGCGGCCCTCATCCCTGGCCATGGTTTCGACCGGAAGCCTTTCTTTCTTGTGCTATAATGAAACTATCAGCCAATAAATGAAAGGACGATTTCTATGACGATACAGACGAAAAGAAAATGGATCCTGCTTCTCGCAGTCCTGCTCCTTGCGGCGGCGCTCTCGGTGGGCAGCACATCCCTTTGGAAAGCAGAAAAAGAAAAGCGGGGAGAGGGCTATGTAGCTGTCGTTCGCATCGACGGCGCGATCTACGGCGGGCCGCAAACGGACTCGATGCTGAGCGGTTCTTCCGGCTCCTCTTCTGAGGAAATCATGCGACAGCTTCAGGAAGCCAGAAAGGATCCGCAGGCCAAAGCCATTCTGATCCGCATCAACAGCCCGGGCGGCTCGACTGGAGCGACCCAGGAGATCGCGGAAGAAATGGATAAGATCCGCAGCAGCAAGAAGCCCATCGTGATTTCCATGGGCGATATGTGCGCCTCGGCAGGCTACTGGCTGGCGAGCAAGGGAAATTACATTTTCGCCTCTCCAGCCACGATGACAGGCAGCATCGGCGTTTACATGGACTATACCAACATCGAAGACCTGATGGATAAGGTCGGTGTCAAGAATGATAAGATCAAGAGCGGCGCGCACAAGGATATCCTCTCCATGTACCGCCCGATGACAGGCGAAGAGCGCGAGATGCTGCAGACCATGGTCGATGACATTTACCACCAGTTCGTCCAGACGGTGGCGGACGGACGCCATATGGATGAGGCAAAAGTGAAGAGCATCGCCGATGGGCGCATCCTGACGGGCCGGCAGGCACAGGATCTGGGCCTTGTCGATGCCATGGGCAATTATTATGATGCGCTGAACTACGCTGCTTCGAGCGGCGGGCTCGATGTGGATCATATAGAGACTCGCTCGTATACGAATGGCGCAGTGACACTCCGCTCCCTCCTTCGCGGCGAAGCCGCCCAGCTCTCGAAAGTCATGGGAGAATCCATGGCAGGGAGCATGAAGAAAGCCCTTGTAGAAGGGGAGAATCCCACGATAAAGTGAGGAGTATTAGACTAAGAGACTGAGAGACTAGGAGACTAAGGAATATCAGAAGTCTAAAGTCTAACGTCTACAAGTCTGATGTCTCTCACTCTCCAAGACTTTCCGATCGCATCATATTTGATTCCAAAGGAGCAATTCAATGAATACCTTTCTTGATCTTGTCTACTCGCTGATCGTGACACCGCGGGCGGCGCTTTATGACATCACCCGCGGCGAACGACTTCGCGAAGCGGGGATCCTCTGGCTTTTTACGCTTTTCTTGACGGCACTGTCCGCTTTCTCGGAAGGGCCGGGGCTTCTTGTCGAGTTTCTGGCCGTGCTTCTCTTTCTGGGGCTTTCCCTCCTTGTCCACAGCGCCGTGACCGACTACCTCTCCGGACTTCTCGGCGGACAAGGAAGCGCGAAGGGCATCACTGCCGGATTCATGGCGGCATCGCTGCCGCTGGCCTTCTCCGTCTTCTTCACACTGGCAGAAAGCATCGGGCTTTCCTTTCTCTCCGGCATTGGTTCATTTGCGATCTGCGTGTGGACCTTCGTCCTTGATGTCCTTGCGATCCGCGAGAATTATTTCTTCTCCACTGGGAAATCCGTCCTGATCGCCATCGCGCCCTACGTGATGCTCCTCCTTTTCCTGCTGCTTCTTGCTATGATTGGCGTTTTCGCCGCCGTGGCAGGTCTTTCGGAAATGGAAGAGATGCAGGAGATCGGATCGGTATTGGGATCGATCTAAATGAGAAATGACATCGGAGGACAGAAGTCTGAAATCTAAAGTCTCCAAGTCTGACGCCTTTCCTTCTCTTCCAAGCTGTGCTATAATGTGAAAAACGTAGCGAAGGAGCTTAACGTAAGTTACAGCTCCTTTTTCTGTGTGCCACTGGGAAATATCATATTTTTATGACATGTGATATAATAAACTCTGTATGAATACCTGCGGGCGATGTCCGCATTTCTATAATATCTGATTCTGCGATCGAATCGCATTTCCTTTACTAACAAACAATAAGAATAAGATCCTCTGGCCCATGAGCAGAGAAAGCAAGGCGTACAGCCTTCTTTCAAAGACAGCCCTGATGGCAAGGGGCGGCCCAGAGCGGCAGAGCATTCCAAAGAAATACGCAAGGAGGAATACCGTATGTGTGGTATTGTAGGTTATGTGGGCAGCGGCGAAGCGTCCCGCTTTTTGATTGATGGGCTGAGACGCCTCGAATATCGCGGCTATGACTCGGCTGGTATCGCCGTCTATGACAACGGCACGATTTCCATCGAAAAGAAGAAAGGCCGTCTGGCAAATCTGGAAGCAGCCCTGAAAGAACATCCGCTCACCGGACACATCGGCATCGGGCATACCCGCTGGGCGACGCACGGACAGCCTTCGGATCGGAATGCCCATCCGCATGGCGACTGCCACAACCATTTCGTCATCGTACACAATGGCATCATCGAAAACTACATGACGCTCAAGAAGCAGCTGATCGACGAAGGCCATGTCTTCAAGTCGGATACTGACACCGAAGTCGTAGCACACCTTCTCGAAAAGATGGATGACGGAGATTTCTTCTCCACTGTTCGCAAAGTCCTCTCCGTGATCGAAGGCTCCTACAGCCTCGTCATCATGGACAAGGCCGTACCGGACACCATCATCTGCACGAAGAAGGACAATCCGCTCATCATCGGCCTCGGTGATGGCGAGAATTTCATCGCATCCGACATCCCGGCTGTCATCAACCATACCAGAAAGATTTACATTCTGGATGACTGTGAGCTGGCCATCGTGAAGAAAGATGGCGTTTCCCTCTTCGATGCCGATGGCAAGCCGATTACAAAAGAAATCCAGGAAGTCAAGTGGAGCGCGGAAGCCGCTGAAAAAGGCGGTTACCCGCATTTCATGCTGAAGGAAATCTATGAACAGCCCAAAGCGGTCCATGATACCGTACAGATCCATCTCAATAAAGACGGCTCCGTCAATTTCGACGACCTCGGCTGGACGAAAGAATGCCTCTCCGGCATCGATCACATCCTGATCACCGCCTGCGGCACCGCATACCATGCAGGCCTCGTCGCAAAGCACTACATCGAACGCTTCGTGAAGATCCCTGTGTCTGTAGAAATCGCTTCCGAATACCGATACAGCCGTCCGCTCACGACCGATAAGACCCTTTGCATCGTAGTCAGCCAGTCCGGTGAAACCATCGACACCCTGGCGGCTCTCAAAGAAGCGAAACGCCTCGGTGCCAAGAGCCTTGCCGTGACGAATTCCATCGGCTCCTCCATCGCGCGTGAAGCCGACAATGTCGTCTACACCCTGGCGGGTCCGGAAATCGCCGTCGCTTCTACGAAAGCCTATACCACCCAGCTCGTGGCGCTCCTGCTCCTCGCCCTCTACATGGGCCAGCTGAAAGGCATACTGAAGCCGGCACTCATCCAGAAGATCACCACCGCACTGAGAGATCTGCCGGATCAGATCGACACCGTGCTTGATGAAAAAGAACACATGGCAGATGTCGCTGAAAAGCTCATCAAGGCGAATGATATTTTCTACCTTGGCCGCTCCATCGACTATGCGATCGCCATGGAAGGCGCACTAAAGCTGAAGGAAGTCTCCTACATCCATGCGGAGTCCTACGCTGCCGGTGAACTGAAGCATGGCACCCTCGCCCTCATCTCGCCGGAAACCCCGGTCATCGCCGTAGCGACACAGGATGATGTCAGCGCGAAGATGTACAGCAATATTCAGGAAGTCCGCGCCCGCGGCGCCGAAGTCCTCGGCATCGGCTTCGTCGATGATACAGAAATCGCGAAGTACACGACCGAGACCGTCCGTATCCCGAGAGTCGATCCCTTCATCGCACCGATCCTCGCCGTCATCCCGATGCAGCTCCTCGCTTACTACACCTCTATCAAGAGAGGAAATGATGTGGATAAGCCGAGAAATCTCGCAAAGTCCGTGACCGTAGAATAATAGAATCAGAAACCGCTCTGTGAAGCCAGTCCTCGCAGAGCGGTTTTTATTTGCACAGAATGGAAGCGCGGCAAGCCGTCATCCTATATCGTCAGAGCGAATACAGGATACGTGGAGAAAACCAATAGCGACGAACAAAGCCTTCCCCTCGAGGGGAAGGTGCCCCGAAGGGGCGGATAGGGCACTGGCGGTATGAAAGAGAGAGGGGAAAAGCGTCTCAAGGGCAGAAAATGAGAGTACCGCCTTTCCCGGTATTGTCATTTCGAGTGAAGCGAGAAATCTTCCTTGCACACCGGTCAGATAAAAAATGTGAGGGGAGCGGTAAACACCGTACTTCATACGACTTGGAATGACGGACTTCCTCATATGTACGGTTTTCCTGCCTGCAAGAAAGATCGAGGGCTGCGCTCGGGATGACGAAACGAGAGGACGGACTATGGTACATTTCCTTTCATCCCGCTGCGAGAGCCAACCTCCGCCCCTTCGGGGCACCTCCTTCCAGAGGAAGGAGGGAGAAGTTCAAGATCCTTTTTCCCCCATGGGGAAGGTAGCGAAACGAGAATATCGCCGCCCCGCATCATAGCCTTCCCCTCGAGGGGAAGGTGCCCCGAAGGGGCGGATAGGGTACTGGCGGTATGAAAGAGAGATGAGGAAAACGGAGAAGTGCGCGGCACATGTGTGGAAAGCGTGAGTTTTTGACCGCGAATGACAAAGATTTCTCGCTTTGCTCGAAATGACGATACAGGAGTCTGATGTCTCCTAGTCTCTTAGTCTCTTAGTCTCCTAGTCACTAGTCACCAGTCACCAGTCTCCTAGCCACTTATCCCTGTTCTCAGCCTCGCAGCGTTTCTTATTTGGTGTGTCGCACCACCTCTGTCTTCCCCACAGCATCCGTTACACCCATTGCCCGCATCGCGGCGATTTCATATAATAAAGAAAAAAGTACAGAAGCGAGGCAAAGACGATGAAATTACAATACGGCAATACATGGTGGGGGAGTGAGTGGCTGAAAGCGCTCGAAGAGGCGGACTATGAGAACCGCCTGCCGCGTGGGCGAGTGTATGCGCGAGGCGGCGCGGTCATTTCCATGCGCCAGAAGAGGGAGACATTGACCGCGAAGGTGCAGGGGACGCGGCGCACGCCCTACAATGTCACGCTCACGCTCCCTCCTTTTCCAGAAAACAAAGTCCAGGCTTTTCTGGATGATGTATCGCGCCATCCTTCGATCGTGACGAAGCTCCTGCATCGGGAGCTGTCACCTGCGGTCATGGAGCTTGCGGAAAAGGCAGGTCTTTCCCTATTCCCCTCCTCGATGAATGATATCGAGATGCATTGCAGCTGTCCCGACTGGGCGCACCTCTGCAAGCACATCGCGGCCGTCATCTATGAAGTGAGCCGTGCCATCGACAATGATCCTTTCCAAGTCTTTTCCCTGCATGGCGTGTCGCTGGTCAGCGAGCTCGAGAAGCGGCATGTGACGATCACCCATGAATTGTCTGCGAAGATTCCCCGCTGGGATGACCTTGTGAAAGGCGAGCCCGTGAAGGATGTGGCACTTCCCTTGGCAGAGGAAACGGCGGAAATTCCAGATTTCACGAAGATCAAAAGTCTCTTTTCCCTATGGATGCGTGTACTTCCCGCCTCGCCGGCTTTCTACGGGCGCGGCAGCTTCGGCCGCGTCTATGAAAAGACCATGACGGGCGTCAGAAAAGTCGCCGAGAAAGCACTCTTTGATTCGTCAGCCATTTACGTCGTGGGCGGCGGGAAAGACAGCCTGGAGCTCGCCTCTGTTTCTTCTGTGCATCTCGTGATCGAAGGGCTCTCCGAGGGGAAACTCTACACAGATCGCGGTGACTGGTGGCCGATGAGCCGTTTCCTCGCCGCTCTTCTCGATATGACGGAAGAGGAAGCGCAGGACAGCTCTTACACCGTGCGCGCCTTCCGCGAGGTGGTACTGCTCGCCATACACCTTCTCCGTACAGGGAATGCCATTCCGGAGCTGGTGCGCGTGGATGAGAATGCCCTCGCTATCCGCTGGATGCCGACCGAGCAGGACGCTGGCACCGCAGAAGCCATGGGTCTTCTCTCGAAGTGGGTGACACCCGCCATGGTGGCAATCGCGCGGTACAGAGAGAAGAAATGCTTGGCAAAAGAGCCCGCTGAGGCCGCGCTGTCACTGTTCCTCACGCACTTGATGCAGAACATGGCGAAGAAAAATTTCGCAGACGATCCCATCTACGATCTCTTCTTTATGGGCGACCGCCTGATGGCGCGGGAAGGAAGACCGCACCCCGAGGCTGACGGCATCGCATCGTGGCTGTCCTATTTCCACCTGAGCGCCGCCCGCTGGCAGCCTGTGCTTCTCGTGTCAGATGATCCGAAAGCAAAATCCTTTCAGCTGGACCTCTCTGTCGTAGACAGTGAGGACAGCGAAGGGAGCGCGGTGCCGCTCGCGGATGTCTTCACGAAGGCTGACTATGATGCCTGCCGCTATCAGATCTTAAAGGATATCGACCTGCTCTCCTCCCTTGTGACCGGCATGGAAGACTATATGGACAGCGAAGGCAGGACACCGATCTCCTTCACGGCGGAAACCTTTGCCCCCTTCCTTTTGGAAGCCATCCCGGCCATGCGTCTTTTGGGCGCGCGCGTCATCCTGCCGAAGTCCTTGCAGCACCTCATCCGTCCGAAGAAGACGCTCCATCTCAAAAAGAAAGAAGAGGGGGCATTGCATGCACCGTCCCTCCTCTCTTTGGAAGACATGCTCGACTTCGACTGGCAGATCGCCCTTGGAGACGAGCGGATGTCCCCGGAAGATTTTGAAAAACTATCCGTTAAAGCAGGCTCTCTTATCGCCTTCAAGGGGCAGTACCTCTATGTGACCGAAGAAGACCTGAAAAAGCTCGAAAAAATGTGGCAGCGTCCTCTCTCCCTCAAAGGGGAAGAACTCCTCCGCATCGCCCTCGAGGGCAGCTATGAAGGCGCAGAGATTTCCATGACGAGCGAGGTGAAGCGACTGCTCTCCTCCATGAAAGAGGGCGAGCCCGTCGCGCTGCCGGAAAATGTATGTGCGACACTTCGCCCCTACCAGAAGCGCGGCTATGCGTGGCTTTACAACAACAGCCGCCTCGGCTTCGGCAGCATCCTCGCCGACGACATGGGCCTTGGGAAGACCCTCCAGGTCATCACCTTTCTCGAAAAGCTCCGCGAAGAGGGACGCCTTGCCAAGAAGAAAGCGCTCATCGTCGTGCCGACGAGCCTTCTCTCCAACTGGCAGGAAGAGATCGCCCGCTTCGCACCTCTCCTCACCGTTTTCCTCTACTATGGCGCCAAGCGCGACCTCGCTGATTTCCATGGGGACATCCTTCTTACCACCTATGGACTCCTTCGAAGCGACCAGGAGCTTCTCAAAAAGAAAAAATGGGAAGTCTTCATCATCGACGAAGCGCAGAACATCAAGAACCCCGACACCGCCCAGAGCCGGGCCGTCCGCAGCATGAAAGCACCCATTCACATCGCCATCTCCGGTACCCCCGTCGAGAACAGCCTCAAAGAATTTTGGTCCATCATGGAATTTACGAACAAAGGCTACCTCGGCAGTGCGAAGACCTTCCAGATGCGCTATGCGAATCCCATCCAGTATGAGCAGGACAGAAAAGCAGCCGAACGCTTCAAAAGCATCACCGCGCCCATGCTCCTGCGCCGCCTCAAGACAGACAAGACCATCATCAGCGACCTTCCGGATAAGCTCGAGCAGGACGAGTACACCCTCCTTACCCCCGCGCAGGCCGCCTTGTATCACCAGACCGTCGAAGAGAGCCTCCGCGTCATCAGCGAGCAGAAGGACGGAGACAAAGCCTCCCTCTTCAAGCGCCAGGGCCTCGTCCTGCAGATGATCCTCGCCCTGAAGGAGATCTGCAACCATCCCGCCCTCTTCACCAAAGAAGACAACTGGGACCCCGCCCTCTCCGGCAAAGCCGAGCGACTCCTCGACCTTGCAGAAAGCATCCAGGCCAGCCGTGAAAAGGCCCTGATCTTCACCCAGTTCAAGAGCATGGGCGACAAGCTGGCAGATATCCTCGAGAGCAGGCTGGGTGAACGTCCGATGTTCCTCCACGGCGGCTGCTCCCTCCGGGAGAGAAAAGACATGGTGGACCGCTTCCAGACAGACCCGAAGGCGAGATTCTTCATACTCTCCCTGAAAGCCGCCGGCACCGGCCTCAACCTCACCGCCGCTTCCCACGTCATCCATTACGACCTCTGGTGGAATCCCGCCGTAGAGTCTCAGGCGACAGACCGCGCCTACCGCATCGGCCAGAAGAACAACGTCCTCGTCCACCGCTTCATCACCAAGAACACCTTCGAAGAAAAGATCAATGAGATCATCCAAAAGAAAAAATCCCTCGCCGACATGACCGTCTCCGTCGGCGAAAGCTGGATAGGAAATATGACGGATGATGAGCTTTCCAAGATATTCCGGTGAGAGACTGAGAGACGGGGAGACTAGTATAGCGATTTGTTAACTTCTGGACTTAGTGAGAAGTGGCGGAATGTCTTGGCTCCCCATCGGGGGAGCTGCCCGGAGGGCTGAGGGGGCAGCACTACGATATATTGGGCATTGTTCGATGGCCGTTGGCATGCCCCATTCCGCTGCGCTCGAAATGGCGTCTCACTGGATTTTAGCGTCGCTACGCTCCTAAAAATCCAGTTCGCTTGCACATATTGCTTTCGGCACTTCCCCCGAAGAGGGAAGCAAGTCGCTACGATGCTAATTCTGACTATATTTGTATTTCGATTGAAAGTCCTCTTGATCGAAATACGCAATACTAGGAGACCAAGAGACTAGACATCAGAGATCAGAAGTCTAACGTTTCCAAGTCTAACATCTCCAAGTTTTCAAGTCCCACATACATAAAAAGAGTATGCCGACTAAATGCAGCATGCTCTTTTTATGTATCATCATAATGATACCGGCAGGCAATGATGATGATCTGATCCATTTCCAAAGCATAGATTAACCGGTCCTTTTGATTGATCCGGCGGCTCCAGAAACCAGATAAATCCCCTGTCAGCGGTTCGGGCTTTCCGATGCCGTCATAACCATTTCTCTCGATATCTTTCAAAAGCGTATTGATTTTACGCAGCGTCTTCCGGTCCTTCGTCTGCCAGTACAGGTAGTCTTCCCAGCCAATATCCGTGAATGCTTTATTCATCTTCGATCAAGTCTCTCTTTTTACACTGCCCCGCCTTGGCTTGTGCGATACTGGTGAGAAGCCTGTCGTAGTTTTTCTTCGAAGCCCGCACATACAGGTTTTCCATCAGATTGTTATACGACTCCTCTGACAGTACGACCACATTCCGGTTGTCCTTGCGTGTGACGATAAGCGTTTCCATATCATCGCAGCAAGCATCGAAAGCATATTTCATATGGCTGCGGAGCGTGGAGTAATTCATGGCAATCATGTCAATCCCATCCTTTCTTGTACCATTTTCTGTACTTATTATAGAAAGAAATCAGATTTTTAGCAAGTAGAGGGACTAGGAGACTAAGAGACTGAGAGACGTTAGACATTAGACGTTAGACATTAGACATTAGAGGTCAGAGGTCTGACTTTTCTACGCCTTTCATTGACAAATATATGCAGACTGACGATTTTTCTTTCTCGTTTTATAACGAAATATGATATAATGTGAACGTAAGAATGGCAAAGAAAAAAGTAGAAACCGAGTGATTTCTACGGAAGTATCGTAAGCGAAAAAATTTTCGGGGGGTAACAATGCCTCGCCCCTTTTTTAGACTAGGAGACTAGGAGACAGGAGACATCAGACATCTGATGGTGATTGTTATTTTTCCAGTCTCGCAGTCTTCGGATCTAAAGTCTCTAAGTCTAACGTCTCACAGTCTCATATACAAGAAAGAATACCACCACATGAACAACCCTAAACACCACCATTCCATTTCCTGCGCATCCGGCGCCGCATTTTTCTACCTCATCGGCGACTACATCGCCCTCGTCCTGGCAGGGATACTTTCCCTTGCCATTCGAAACCTCCTGATCACCCACACCACCTATCACATCGACCCCATCTACCAATATTTCTGGGTACCGCTGGTCTACATGGCCTTTATCCTCTATGAGGAACTCTATGGGAAGCGCATGCTCATCTACCAGATGATGAAAAAATTGTTTCGGGCTTCCCTGGGCGGCACCGTCTTCTCCATCATTCTCATGTTCCTTGCGCAGGTGGCAGGGGACGTATCCCGTTTCTACGTCATCCTCTATACCGCGATCTCCTTTGCCCTGCTCTGCCTCTTCCGCGTCATTCTGGCGAAAGGGATGAAGAAATCGAAAGCCTTCCAGATCCCCATCCTCATCGTCGGGGCGGGAAAGACCGGCGAAGTCATGGCACGCCAGATACAGAATGATACCGGCATGCGCTACCGCATCGTCGGATTCCTCGAAGACCATGAGCCCTACGACAAGTCCTGCACCATCCTTGGCGGATTTGGTGACATGGAGCGCGTCATTCGTGATACCGGCGTCCAGTATGTCATCATCGCCGCTCCCGGCATCCCGCAGACACAGCTCTCTTCCCTCATCTATCAGGCACAGACCCTCGTGAGGAATGTTGGCGTCGTGCCGAACCTCGTCGCCGTCCCCATGTCGAATGTGACCGCCGAGTCCTTCTTCGATGCGAAGATCATGGTGCTCCAGATCCGGAACAACCTCGCCCGGACATCGAACCAGATCGCCAAGCGTCTCTTCGACCTCGCCGCCACCATCTGCGGCGGCCTTCTGATCTCGCCGATTCTTCTCCTCATCGCAGCATGGGTCTATCACGACTCTCCGGGACCGGTCATCTTCAAGCATCGCCGTGTCGGCAAAGACGGGAAAGAATTCAACTGCTACAAATTCCGCTCCATGTGTACGAATTCACAGGAAGTCTTAGACCACCTCCTCGCGACCGATCCGGCGGCAAAAGAAGAATGGGATAGAGAATTCAAGCTGAAGAACGATCCCCGCATCACAAAGAGCGGCGCCTTCCTTAGAAAGACCAGCCTCGATGAGCTGCCCCAGCTCCTGAACGTCCTGAAGGGGGAGATGAGCCTCGTCGGACCCCGCCCCATCATCCAGAAAGAAGTCCCGCGGTATGGGAAATATATCAAAGAGTACTACTCCGTCCTCCCCGGCATCACCGGCATGTGGCAGACCAGCGGAAGAAGTGATATCGACTATCCCGAGCGCGTACAGATGGACAGCTGGTACGTGCATAACTGGAGCGTCTGGCTGGATCTCGTGCTCCTTTGGCGTACCATTGCGGTTGTCCTCAGCCATAAAGGGGCGTATTGAGGATTTTGAAACTTTGAGATGTGGAGACATTAGAAATTGAATATTAAAAGGCAGAAGTAAGAAGTTAAGCAAGCATTGCTCACATAGGCTGAGAAGGAGGAGCGAGTATGCAGCATCGGATCGATTGGATAGATGCATTGAAAGGATTTGCTATATTGACTGTCGTGATTGGGCACTGTATCACAGACAGCTTATCGTCACAAACATTTCCGGAATACGCAGCGCTTTTGCAGATGATGGGTGATGCGATCTATTCCTTTCATATGCCGTTGTTTTTTATGATCAGCGGGTATGTTTTTTACCTGACGAAAAGCTATCGCAAGTGGAAAACTAAGGTGCTGGATTTCAGCATCGTATATGTCATATGGTCCACTTTGATGTGGTTTTCTAAATACATGATGAGCGGAGACGTCAATCATCCTGTCACAATCATCGATTTGGTCAGTATTGTCTATAAACCGATTATGGTTTATTGGTATCTCTATGTTTTGATCATTCTGTATGCGATCGTATCCTGTTTGAGATGGGAGAACGTTAGCTGGAAGCTTTTGGGGATATCGGCAATAGTTGCTATAATTGTGAAAACCATTCAGCTGGATATAGGAGTTATAAACAATATTGCATACCATATGTTCTATTTTCTGGCGGGGGGTATTGCTGCAGACCGGATTGCTGCAAAAGCTGAAACTTAAGCATGCTGCTTTCTTAAGTGCATTGGTTTTGATGAACTGTATTTTCTATTTCAGAGGGACTCCCACGGCATCGCTGGTTGTAGCTACAAAGCAATTCTTGATAGCTAGCTGCCTCTCTCTCCTTTGCTTTTGGGCGTTTTCCAGGCTTAGTGTCAATGCGGCGCTTCGCGTGATGGGTGTCAATACTCTTCAGATCTATGTGATGCATTGCTTTTTTACCGGCGGTCTGAGGATCCTCTTCAAGCATATGCATATGGGAAGCATTGGATTATATTTTGTAATGGCCACAGCATTGGGAGTCATCGTACCTGTCTTTTGTGCGAAAATTGCCCGAAAGATACCTCTGCTTCATGTAGTGTTTGAACCTAATATCGGAAAAAAAGGAAAAGGAGATTCCATATGAATCCTTATGATTATCTGATTGTCGGCGCAGGTTTATTTGGCGCCGTTTTTGCGCATGAAGCCAAAAAAGTAGGGAAAAGCGTCCTCGTTATCGAGAAACGGGATCATATCGCCGGCAACGTGTATACGGAAGATATCGAAGGCATCCATGTACACAAGTATGGAGCGCACATCTTTCATACAAATCTGAAGCATGTCTGGGACTATGTGCAGCAGTTTGCCGCATTCAACCGTTTTACCAATTCACCGGTGGCCAACTATCATGGGGAACTCTATTCCCTGCCTTTCAATATGTACACCTTCAATAAAATGTGGGGCGTTGTGACGCCGGAGGAGGCAGCGGCCAAGATCGAGGAGCAGAGGCGGGCGGCTGGCATCACGGAGCCAAAGAATCTGGAAGAACAGGCGATTTCCTTGGTCGGGACGGATATCTATGAGAAGCTCATCAAAGGATATACGGAAAAGCAGTGGGGACGTCCCTGCAGCGAGCTTCCTGCTTTCATTATCAAGCGACTCCCAGTGCGGCTGACTTTTGATAATAATTACTTCAATGCACTCTATCAGGGGATCCCTGTCGGAGGCTATACGAAGATGGTGGGAAATATGCTTCGCGGCGTCGAGGTGAAGCTCGGTGTCGACTATCTGGCAGACAAGGAGAAGTGGAATA
>OQVL01000429.1_pt1 | contig 21909 bp, 19 predicted proteins | sample 1691501 | NCBI WGS metagenome assembly OQVL01 (sample SAMN03418253, study PRJEB22391) | human gut metagenome | biome: human-gut; feature: organic feature; material: feces | host: Homo sapiens | place: Tanzania | collected 2013-01 | reverse complement strand
AATTGCCTTTACGGGCTGCAAAATAACAGAAAAATCCTCGAACTGTGAAAGAAGATTCATTAAATATAGTTAAACCGCCCCACACGAAGCGTTTTTTATCCGCAGAATGGTCGTTAGTCTCGAAAAATATCAGTTACTTTGCGTTCAGAAATATCTGATAACTTAAATAAATTATTATTTCAAAGTCATGTACGGTAAGATTAAGGAACATCTCAGCAAAGCATTGTCCGACTTGAAGGAAGCCGGCTTGTACAAGGAGGAGCGCATCATCGAGAGCCCGCAGGGTGCAGCCATTCAGGTGAAGGGTAAGGAAGTTCTCAACTTCTGCGCCAACAACTATCTGGGTCTGGCCAATCATCCGCGCCTCGTCAAGGCGTCTCAGGAAATGATGGACCGCCGCGGCTTCGGTATGGCCTCCGTGCGCTTCATCTGCGGCACGATGGACATCCACAAGGAGCTTGAGGCAGCCGTCTCTGCAAGGCTAAGCGCTACCGCTACGCCAACGCCAACATGGAGGAGCTGGAGAAGTGCCTCCAGGAGGCCCAGGCTCAACGTTTCCGCATCATCTGCACCGACGGTGTGTTCTCTATGGACGGCAACGTGGCTCCGATGGACAAGATCTGCGACTTGGCAGAGAAATACGACGCACTCGTAATGGTAGACGAGTCGCACTCGGCTGGCGTTGTAGGCGCAACGGGTCACGGTGTGAGCGAGCTTTGCAAGACATACGGTCGTGTGGACATCTACACGGGCACGCTCGGTAAGGCTTTCGGTGGCTCCCTCGGTGGCTTCACCACAGGTAAGAAGGAGATCATCGACATGCTCCGCCAGCGCTCGCGCCCTTATCTCTTCTCGAACTCCCTCCCTCCGATGATTGTGGCGGGCGGCATCGAGCAGCCGGTTTCTCTGACCAAGAGCGAAGTGCTGCAGGCGTTTGCACAGCAGTCGGATACTTGGAAAGGCTATGCCGCTGCAAAAAATACCGACAGCCGCAAGCTGTTCGCAGCTGTTTTTGGTCAGGACTGCGCCGGTGTGACAACCAAGCAGGGGGAGGATACGCTGACAGCGGCGTGTCCGCACACGGCAGGAACGCTGTGTTATATGACGTATGCCGCGCTCATGCAGAATGGACAGCCGGAGCAGACAACGGTTGTGACCGTGGACGGCAAACTGCCGGACGAGGACGGCTATGCGCTGACGTGCGATATGTATGCGGCGGTGCGGCAGGATGCCCAGCCAAACGATGCGGAAACCGTGTTTGTCAACTGGCTTGCAACGGAAAAGGGAATGGCCTGGCTGCATGAGGCAATACAGGGCACACTGACGCAAGAGACACAAATGCCGGATGCTTCGTGATAGAATTTTCTTGACAGTTGGGGCACAACATGATAAGATAACACTATATTAGTAGAACAAAGGCGTTTTACGGGATTACTCCGTAAGACGTCTTTTTTTGTTTGGAGGCGAAAACGTTGCATATTCAGGAAGCCAATGATTGGGTGATTTTCAACAACATCACATATCAAATTCATCAGATTGCAGATTTCGGGCAGATGTGTCGGAATTTTTTGGAGCAGATGCGGCTGCTTATGGATTTTGACGCGGCAGTTTTTTATTATTCTTCCGATGCGGATTTGCCAAAACTGACGCAGGCTGTCTGCTGCGGGTATCCGGAACAGACGGCACAGGAGTATTTGCAGGCGTATCAGGCAAAGGATTTCAGCCGCGGGCTTCTCATGGGCGGAAAGAGCATGGTATATCGGGACAATGATATTTTTTCTGCGGACGAGCTGGAAAAGACCGAATGTTTTCAGCGGTTTTCCAAAGCAGAGGGATTTCAGCACAGCGTGCATGTCCTGCCGGCGTTTGAAGGCAAAGTGCTCGCAAAAATCTCATTTTATCGCGCGGCGTCTGCGCCAGATTTTGTCTATGATGATGTGTTTCTGTTGGATATGGTCAAGGAGCATCTGGCGCTGCGCATCGCGCGGTGCTATGAGGAGCATGTCCGGCAGCATGAAAAGCTGAGCATTCACGAATGCGAGGAGCAGTTCCGGCTGACGGCACGCGAAACGACAATTTTGGGTCTGCTCATGCAGGGACTGCCCAACGATGTCATTTGCGGACAGCTGACCATCACGAACAATACGCTCAAAAAGCACATTTTGAACATTTACAAAAAGCTGAGCATTCGAAACCGAACCCAGCTGTTCAAAATGGTGCGGGAATACCCCGATTGATGGACACAAAAAAAGACCGACGCCGCAGCGCCGGTCTTTCTTTATGCGAATTTACTTGGTACCAAACAGACGGTCACCGGCATCGCCTACGCCCGGAACGATGTAGCCCTTGTCGTTGAGCTTCTCGTCGATGGCTGCGCAGTAGATGTCAACATCCGGATGCTGCTCCTGAATGACGGAGATGGACTCCGGAACTGCCAGAATGGACAGCAGCTTGATGTTCTTGACGCCGTAGTTCTTGAGGAACTGGATGGCAGCGTTTGCGGTGCCGCCGGTAGCCAGCATCGGGTCAACAACGATAACGTCGCGGCTCTCGATGTCATTCGGCAGCTTGCAGTAGTATTCTACCGGCTGCAGGGTATCCGGATCGCGGTACAGACCGATGTGACCGATCTTTGCGCTCGGAATCAAGTCCAGAATGCCGTCTACCATGCCAAGACCTGCGCGCAGGATGCAGACAACTGCCAGCTTCTTGCCGGAGATGTAGCGAACCTTTGCGTGTGCAATCGGTGTCTCGATTTCGACCTCCTTGAGCGGCAGATCGCGGGTAGCCTCGTAGCAAAGCAGAGAAGAGATTTCCTCTACTGCCTCGCGGAATTCTTTGGAACCGGTGTACTTATCGCGCATGAGGGACAGCTTGTGTACGATCAGCGGATGATCCATAACGTGAACCTGTGCCATGATTATTACTCCTTTTTCATAGATGATTTTGCGGCCTGTTCTGCTTCGCGTGCGAGCCGTTCGCGCACAGCCTGCGGCTGGCGGAGATAGCTCGGCAGTAATGCGGCGGCAGAGACCATCTTGCCTTCCTGCGCCAGATGATATGCTTCCATCGCGGCTCCCCAAGCACAGGGATATACCAGACCCGACGGAGCGGCCGTGACATCCAATTCGTCAGAAAGACTAAAATTATTATAACATATTTGCGTGCCATCTCCAACCAAAAGAACGGATTTTCCGAGAGAAATCAGCTCTTTTTTTAAATCTTCCATGGAAATGGCGCGGTCCGGCGTCAGACGGTGCAGAGCACCGCCGGTATAGTCAAATAGCGCATTGTACAGCTGCCCGCGGCGCGCGTCCATAACCGGACAAATCAGGCGGTCGGTGAGCGGTGCGACGTTCCATGCGGCACCGGCCAAGCTGGATACACCGACGCACGGAATGTTTTTGGCATCCGCGATGCCCTTCGCCGTCGAGACGCCGATGCGGACGCCGGTAAAGGAACCGGGGCCTGTCACGCAGGCGATGACGTCAATATCCGCCAGCGTCATCTGCGCAGAGGTCATGATGTGGTCAATCATCGGCAGCAGCGTGGCGCTGTGCGTCAGACCACAGTTTTGAAACGACTGCGCCAACAGCTTGGTATCTTCCGTGATGCACACGGAGGCGGACAGAGAGGAAGATTCCAGTGTTAAAATGTTCAATGCAGTTCGCCTCCTTTGATGGTAATGATGCGGTCATCCTCCGCCTCGCCGCGGCGAATGTCCACGGTGATGCAGTCCTCTGGCATTGCACCGGAGACATTTTCGCTCCATTCAACGAGCAGGATGGTGTCGCCGTCAAAATAGTCGTCCCATCCGATGTCATACAGCGCGTCCTCGTCTAAGATACGATACATATCAAAATGGCAGACGCGGCACAGCTCGGTCTCGTATTCATTGACGATGGCGAAGGTCGGACTGGTGACGCGGCCGGTATATCCGAGCGCGTGCAGAAAGCCGCGGCAAAATGCCGTCTTTCCTGCGCCCAAATCGCCGGTGAAAGCGACCACAGCACCGGGGGACAGCCGGCTCGCCAGCTGTCCGCCCGCCTGCTCGGTCTCTGTGACGTTGTGTGTTAGAATCTGAATCATGAATGATAAACTTTCCTGTAAATTTAGAACAGACCCGTAATCTTGCCGTCCGCATCGACGTCAATGTTGAATGCCGATGGCGTGCGCGGCAGACCCGGCATTGTCATGACCTTGCCGGTCTCACAGACAACAAAGCCTGCACCTGCGCTGACGCGGGCGGTGCGGATGTTGATGTTGAATCCGGTCGGTCTGCCGAGCTTCTTCGGGTCGTCGGTCAGAGAATACTGTGTTTTTGCCATGCAGACAGGTAAGTTGCCGTAACCAAGGCTCTCAATCGCCTTGAGAGACATTTCTGCGGACGGGGAATAGGTCACGCCGTCTGCGCCGTAAATTTCTCTGGCGATGGTCTCAATTTTTTCCTTGAGCGGCATTTCGTCCGGATACAGCATCTGGAACTGCGACTTGCCGCTGTCTGCTTCTTCCATAACCATCTGCGCCAGCTCTATGCCGCCGTCTGCGCCCTTGGTAAATACCTCGGACAGGGAATAGCGTGCACCCATGTCCTCGCAGACATGACGCAGGAACTCGATTTCGTCGTCGGTATCGCTCGGGAAACGGTTGATGGCAACGACAACCGGCACATGGAACTTGCCGATGTTCTCAATGTGCTTTTGCAGGTTGACACAGCCCGCCTTGAGGGCGTTGAGGTTTTCTGTGTTCAGTTCCTCCTTCGGCACGCCGCCGTTGTACTTGAGCGCGCGAATAGTCGCAACAATAACGGCGCAGTCCGGCTTGAAGCCAGCCTTGCGGCACTTGATGTCAAAGAACTTCTCTGCGCCGAGATCAGCACCGAAACCGGCCTCTGTAATGGTATAATCCGCGAGCTTGAGTGCCAGACGGGTGGCAACGATGGAGTTGCAGCCGTGTGCGATGTTGGCGAACGGGCCGCCGTGCATCAGACAGGGGGAGCCGTCCAGCGTCTGTACCAGATTCGGCTTGATGGCGTCCTTGAGCAGAGCGCACATAGCGCCGTCTACCTTGAGGTCGCGGGCAAAGACCGGAGAACCGTCGTAGCGGTATGCGACCAGAATGTCGCCGCAGCGCTTTTTCAAGTCGGATAAGCTGGTAGCGAGACACAGGATTGCCATGACCTCGCTGGCTACCGTAATCATGTAGTGGTCTTCGCGCGGAACGCCGTTGACCGAGCCGCCCATGCCGACGATGATGTTGCGCAGGGCGCGGTCATTCATATCGACAACGCGGGTGAAGATGATGCGGCGCGGGTCGATTTCCAGCGCGTTGCCCTGCTGCATGTGGTTATCAATCATGGCGCACAGCAGGTTGTTCGCTGCGCCGATGGCGTGCATATCACCGGTGAAGTGCAGGTTGATGTCCTCCATCGGGACGACCTGTGCGTAACCGCCGCCTGCGGCGCCGCCCTTGATGCCGAATACCGGACCGAGCGACGGCTCACGCAGGGCAATGATGGCGTTTTTGCCCATCTTGTTCAGCGCTTCGCCGAGACCAACGGTTGTTGTTGTTTTGCCTTCTCCTGCCGGTGTCGGGTTGATGGCAGTGACGAGAATCAATTTGCCGTCCGGCTCGTCCTTCAGGCGCTTCCATGCGTCATCGGAGATTTTTGCCTTATACTTGCCGTAGTATTCCAGCTCATCCTCCAAAAGTCCTGCCTTTTCGGCAACTTTGCCGATGGGAAGCATCGTACAGTTCTGCGCAATTTCAATATCACTCAGCATATCCAAAAACTCCTTTAGTTTTTATCATCCACGAAATCGTCCCGCCCATGTCAGATGGACGGTCGGAAGCCAAAGCCGTAGGAATCATACCTAGTATAGCATAAAATGCATATAAATTTAAGAGCAAAATCAAAAGAATCAAAAAATGAAGAAAAAACAATTGCGGCAGGACGGCTTGTGATTTTTGTGACAAAAAAGTATTTACCGCTTGGCGGAAAGGTGGTATGATAAGAAGGAATGAATTTGAGGACGAATGCCGCGGCATTTGCGGCGTTTGCGGAAGCGGGGGGAACTGCTTTCCGGAAAGGACATCGGTTTCATGCAAAAAATAAAAGAAAGTATTGGACGGTATTTTGGCACGCTGGACTATATTCTGCTGTTTCTGGCGCTCGCTTGCTCGGCGTTTGGCTTGGTTTTGATTTTTTCCGCCACCTATGCGATGGACGGCGGCAGCGCCAAGTATATCGCGGTGCAGTCGGTTGCAATTGTGCTGGGTCTGGTCGGCTTTGTCATCGTGTCGTCCATCGACATTGAAAAGTATACGCCGATGTGGCGGCTGGTGTACATCATCAACATTGTGTTCCAGCTGTCGCTGGTTGTATTCGGCTATGAAAACGGCGGCAATAAGAGCTGGCTGCGGTTTGGCAGTCTCGGCATTCAGCCGGCGGAACTCGGCAAGCTGCTGTTTATTTTTACGTTTGCCAAGCATATCAATCTGCTGCGGTACAAGCTCAACAAGGTGAGCAGTCTCATGCAGTTTGGTCTGCATCTGATTCTCATGATGGCGGCGATTATCCTGCCGTCCAAGGATGTCGGCATGTCGCTGCCGTATGTCTTTATTGCCGTTGTCATGCTGTTTGCGGCGGGACTCAGCCTCAAATGGTTCGCAGGCGGTATCATCCTGACCTGTGCGGCGGTTCCGATTTTGTGGCAGAGTCTGGGCACGTTCCAGCGCAATCGAATTCTCGTGCTGTTTAATCCGAGCGTTGCGCCGGATACGTATTGGCAGCAGCAGCAGAGCCGCATTGCCATCGGCTCCGGCAAGCTGCTCGGCGCAGGATTTCTCAAGGGCAATGAGACGCAGAACAACATGCTGCCGGCAAAGCAGACCGACTTTATTTTCGGCGTCGCCGGAGAGGAATGGGGACTGGTCGGCTGTCTGGTGATTGTCGCGCTGCTCATGGCGCTGATTATTCGCATCTATTATATTGCATTTCATGCACCGAGTCAGATTTCCAGCTTGATTTGCGTCGGCATCGGCAGCATGCTGCTGTTCCAGACCTTTGAGAATATTTTTATGTGTCTGGGCATTGGACCGGTTATGGGTCTGACGCTGCCGCTGTTCAGCTACGGCGGATCTTCGGTTGTGACGAATTATCTGGCGATTGGCATTGTTGTAGGTATTTCTCAGCGCAGCAAACGGCAAAGACGGCACGGTCTGGACGGCGCGGAGGAGCTTGTCGTGGAGACCGAAAAGCAGGAGCTGCGCTCGTTTGCAGATAGCGTCAAACAGCTGCTGCAGCTGCCCAAGAAAAAGAAATAAACCATGATTTACCGTGAAAACAGGTACGTTTGCAAAAAGCGTACCTGTTTTTTGAGATAATACGAAAGAAGGGTGTTATGAATATTGTAGATGTATTTGGCGGATATGTGGATAAATTCAGCCAGACCAGCCCGTCGCGGGCGCGCTGGCTGCTGCGCACCGGCTGGGAAGCGCAAAAAATCCGCCAAAAATTGACAACGGATAAAATGCTCATGCCAGCGGATCGCTATCTCGCGGAGCTCATGATGAATACCATGATTCGGCCGCTCAAGACGCCGGAGCAGTCGGCAATTGTCAGCATCTTCACGCCGTGCGAGCTGCTGCAGGAAGCGGGACTGTATCCGTATAATGTAGAGAGCTTTTCCTGCTATCTGGCAGGCACGCACATAGAACGCGGTTGCATCCAGCAGGCGGAAAACAGCGGCCTGTCCGAAACGCTGTGCAGCTATCATAAAACCTTTCTTGGCGCGGCGGAAAAAGGGCTTCTGCCAAAGCCAAAGTGTATTGTGTACACCAATCTTGTCTGTGACGCCAACCTCGTGACGTTCCGCGCGCTGGCGGAGCTGTTTGACGTGCCGGCATTTGCGATTGATGTGCCGATGCAGCAAAATGCGGACAATGTGCGCTATGTCGCAGACCAGCTGCGCGAGCTGGCAAAGTTTCTGGAGCAGCAGACGGGAAAAAAAATAGACATCAGCTGCGTGAAACGGCGCGTTGCGCGCACCCAGCGCACCATGCGCAATTATGATGCGTTTCAGACCAAGCGCGCGGACAGGTATATTCCGGCGGATTTGGTGTCTCCACTGTATGCGGGCATGACGGGCAATATTCTGCTCGGCACACAAGAGGAACTGCACTATACACAGATGCTGCTGCGCGATGTCGAGCGGGCAAAGCCTGCAACGGGCAAGCGAATTTATTGGATGCACACGATTCCGTACTGGTCGGATGCCGTCGCCAAACAGCTGCGATTGCGCGAGGACGCGCAGATTGTCGGCTGCGAGCTGGCGCACAATTATCCGCCGGAGCTGGAATTTGATCCGGCACAGCCGTTTGAAGCGATGGCAAAGCGCATGGTATATCATGCGCTCAACGGAAGCATCAAGCGCCGCATTGAGACGGGCATTTACCACGCCAAGCAGGTGAAGGCGGACGGCGCCGTATGGTTTGCGCATTGGGGCTGTAAGCACACGCTGGGCGGTGCGCAGATTGCCAAGCGCATGTTTGAGGAGGCGGGCATTCCGCTGCTTATCTTGGACGGTGACGGCTGTGACCGCAGCCACGGCGGCGAAGGACAGACCGCGACGCGCTTGGGAGCCTTTCTTGAAATGCTGGGAGGTGCAGAACATGAATAAGACGTTTTACGTCTGCAAATATACCCCGATTGAGCTGCTGCAAGCGTTCGGCGGTGTGTGTGACAACGTCAATCATATGCCGGAGGGCTTTGAACAGGCAGATCAGATTGCGCATCCGAATCTGTGCGGCTTTGGAAAAGCACTGCTCGAAGCGGTCATGACGGGGCAGGTCAAAGAATTGGTGCTCGTCAACTGCTGCGACACGATTCGCAGCGTATATGATATTCTTGAGGCGTCGGGAAAGATGGATTTCCTGTATATGATAGATATGCTGCACTGCGGCGATGCGTGCAGCCGTGCGCGCACGGTCACACAGCTCAAAGCACTCGCCAAGGCATACGGCGCATATAAGGGAACGCAGTTTGATGAGGCGGCATTCCGTGCGGCGTTTGTGCCGAAGGACAAGCCGAAGGGCGCATACCTGACAGTACTGGGCGCACGTATGGGCGCAGAACTGTTTGACATGGTGCAGCAGGTGATGCCGCTGCCGGTTGTCAATAACAGCTGTGTGCACAATCGTTCGGTTGGAGAAATCGCTCCGCCGGAACAGCTTTCGTTTGATGAACTCATGGACTGGTATGCGGGCGAGCTTCTGCATCAGATGCCGTGTATGCGCATGGTGGACAATACTGGACGCAAACAGCTGTACCATGACGAAAATCTGCGGGGTATCATTTATCACACGGTTAAATTCTGCGATTTTTATAGCTTTGAGTACGCAGAGCTCAAGCAGCACACGGCGCTCCCGCTGCTCAAGATTGAGTCGGATTACACCGTGCAGAGCAGCGGTCAGCTGCTCACGCGGCTGGAGGCCTTTGCGGAGAGCATCGCGCCGGAACAGATGGAAGGAAAGGAATGCAAGATGGGCAAAGGATTTGCGGCAGGCATCGACAGCGGCTCGACCAGCACCGATGTCGTGATTTTGGATAAAGACAAACGCATGGTGACCGGTATTATTTTGCCGACCGGCGCCGGTGCGGCAATCGGTGCGGAACGCGCCTTGGAACAGGCGCTGGACAGTGCCGGACTGACGCGCGAGGATATTGACGCGCTGGTGACCACCGGCTATGGACGCACGGCGATTGAAAGCGGAGACAAGAGCATTACGGAAATCACATGCCATGCGCGCGGGGCGCATTATCTCAATCCGGATGTGCGCACGGTGATTGACATTGGCGGACAGGACAGCAAGGTTATCCGCTTGGATGAAACCGGCGCTGTGGTCAATTTTGTCATGAATGACAAGTGCGCGGCGGGCACGGGCAGATTCTTGGAAATGATGGCGCGCACGATGGAAATGAATCTGGATCAGATGAGCGTCACGGGATTAGACTATCAAGAGGACATCACAATTTCCAGCATGTGCACGGTGTTTGCGGAATCCGAAGTGGTTTCGCTCATCGCGCAAAACAAAGCGCCGGATGACATTGTGCATGGCTTGAACAAAGCAGTCGCAGCCAAGACGGCAGCGCTGGTACAGCGCGTCGGCGGCGAAGAAAAGTATATGATGACCGGCGGCGTTTCCAAGAATCAGGGATTGGTGCAGACACTGGAAGAAAAGCTCAACACCAAGCTCGTCATCAGCGAAAACGCGCAGCTGTGCGGCGCGCTGGGAGCAGCACTGTACGCCGCGGACATGATTGCACAGTAATCGGAGGAACGGCATGGGACATTTGTATTTTGTGCGGCACGGAGAGACGGTTTGGAATGTCGAGAATAAAATCTGCGGTGCAACAGACATTGCACTGACCGAGCGGGGACATGAACAGGCGATTGCAACCGGAGAAGAACTTGTCCGGCAGGGCGTGCACATCGACAAAATTTTGTATTCTCCGCTTATTCGTGCGGCGGAGACCGCACGGCATATTTCGGAGATCACCGGCGTGCCGCGGCAGGCAGAACCGCGCCTGACCGAACAGTGCTTTGGCAAGTGGGAATCGACACCGCGCGACGGTGCGGATTTTCGCGAAGCCAAAAAGCAATTTGTAGAGCGGCATGAGGGCGGCGAGTCCATGCTGCATCTGGCGCAGCGCATCTATAATCTGCTGGATGATGTGTGCGCGGATGCAGACACCGTGTATCTGCTCGTCGCACACAACGGCATTGCCCGCGTTGTGCATTCGTATTTTTACGAGATGACCAACGAGGAGTACGCGGGATTCGGCATCAAAAACTGCGAGATTCGCCGGTATGATTTTTAAAATATCAAACGATAAGACAAAAAAACATCCTGTTCTGCGTGCTGTACAGAACAGGATGTTTTGCGTTATGCTTCGGTATGCTGTTGTGCCTCGTCGTCAAAGTGAATGCTGACGCCGTTGACTTCCACGCTGTCCTCTGCGCGAATCAGGATGTACTTGATGCCGTCAATGGTCTTGGTCTGCACGAGATCGCGCGCCTGCGGCTTGACGCGAATGGTCACCTCCGGAAGCGTCACATCAAAATGCTTGTCATCAATGATGTTTTTCGGGCTGACCGCTTCGTCCTCGCCAAATTCCGCGTCAAACCGTTCGCGGAACGCCTCGGTGCGCGGCGCGGAAACGCCGCAGTCCTCTAATACGGCGGTCACCGTGTCCGCATGGATTTGCAGCGGTTCGGTGATTTTGTTTTCCTTGTGCATGTCGATGAGATTGGTCAGCTGTTCGTGCACGGCCTGCACGACTTCCATGCTGCATTCTTCCTCCAGCGAGTTGGACAGCAGGGTTTCAAAGCAGGTTTTCTGCTCGGAAGCCGGCTTCGGAACATCGGTGCAGAATACCGTCTCGATAAAGGGGAGAACCGTATCATCCGGCTTTTTGGTGTAGCACAGCGCGTTGTAAATATTGGTGCTGCGGTCATCAAACGCAGGGAACAGGAATCCAATCTGCGGCGGCGCAACCAGCCAATCTCCGGCAAACGTGTGAAAGTGCTGCTCGTTGTAATCGTAGCCCAAGCCCGGTTTGCTTTTTTTGACCGGAGCGATACTGCACAGAAGATGGGTGAACATCTCCTCCGAGCCGTCCGAAAGCTCGGTATCGTCCTTGGCCTTGTACGGCACATCATAGGCGTTGCAGGCGATGAGGATGAGATAATTTTCCTCCAGAGACACGCAGGAAATCACTTTGTCATAGAATTTTTGCAGCAGTTCTTCATCCTCCAGCTTGGTCTCGCGCAGCTTCATGAGCAAGCCGTGTTCCTCACTGCCAATCACCTGCTGGTTGCTGAACGCGATGTCAATAAGATTCTTGCCCAGCGTGCCGGACAGCGATTTTTTGAGCAGATTGAGATAGGCATCGGCTTCTTCGTCCGTCGCAAGGGCGAGAGACTGCGAAAAGGTCGAGACAATGCTGCGGTTTTCATTGACATAGCAGCCGTATACTTTGGTAATATTATTTCTGTCGCGCTTGAGCTGCCGGCGCAGCTCTGCAACTTCTTTCTCATTCATGGTGGACTTCTCCTGTCGGTATGATATAATAGGTGAAATAAAAGAACCTGCGCGGCAGGTTCTTTGTGCAATGGATTACGATGCCGCGGAACCGTCCGGTTCCGTGTCAGCAGTGGATTCTATGGTCAAACCGGTGAGATCCAGCGTGCGGGTCAGCGCCTTGGCGGTGCTGTCACGCAGATCGCGTATTTGCAGGGTGACTGGCAGCGTTTCCGAATTCAGCTTGTAGTACGCTGCACAGGTGATGGATTTGCCCGGCTCGATGCGGGTCAGCATCGCAGAGTACAAATCGTCGGCCTTTTTCGGGGTTGCGTATTCCAAAACTGCGGCGTCGGACAGCGATTCGTTTTCCTCCGGCTGATATGCGTTCGGAATGACCGTGGTGCTGAACGAAGCGGAAGATTTGGAATTGTTCTCAAATTCATATTCTACACACAGAGCCGTGTCGTTGTTTTCGTCCTTGCGGAGAGAATAACCGACAACGGATACGGTGCAGTCGCGGAACGAACGGGTATTCGGGTCTGCATCCTCCTCACCGGAGCCGGATGTGCTGCCGTCCGTATCGGTCGGCGTCTGTGCCGCGGAACCGGTCGTGTCGGTGGAAATCGAATCGGGTGCTGCATCGGCAGGCTTGCCGCAGGCAGTCAATGCAACGGTTATCAGACAGAGCAGAAAAAATGCGCTCAGCTTTTTCATGATAAATCCTCCATAGAGTATCAGCAAATGTTAAGTACGTGTTAAGAAAACAATAACAACGTACCATGTATCATATCATTTTTTTTGCAAACTGACAAGGGATAACCGGTGTAGTTTCAAAAAAATTACAGAATCCCGTCAGATAATTTGTAACAGGGTGTTGTAATTCCTAGTAAATTAGTATATAATAGGGAAAATAGGAGGTAAACCTTTATGAGGATTTCAACCAAAGGCAGATATGCATTGCGCCTGATGCTGGATTTGGCGGTTCATGATACAGGAGAAAATATTGCGCTCAAGACGATTGCCAAGCGGCAGGATATCAGCGGAAAGTATCTGGAACAGATCATTGGTGTTCTGACAAAGGCGGGCTTCGTCAAGAGCGTGCGCGGTTCGTCCGGCGGTTATCGACTGGCGAGAGCGCCGAAGGAGTACACAGTCGGTGATATTCTGCGCCTGACAGAAGGCTCCCTTGCGCCGGTAGCCTGTGTGGAAGAAGGCGTGGAGAACTGTCCAAAAGCAGAAACCTGTGTTACCTTGACGGTGTGGCAGCAGCTCAACGATGCCATCAATCAAGTCGTGGATAACATCACCCTCGCAGACCTCGTGGAGCGCAGCGAGGAGATGAGCGATTTCTATTCTATCTAATTGCATATGGGACGCCCGAAAAAGCCTGTCGCAGCAGCGGCAGGCTTTTTGGCGTGAAGTTAATAATCCGCGAACTTGTCGTCAGAACTGGGCTTCTGCCGCGCCGCTTCGCGCTCAGCGAGCCAGTCTGTTATTGCTTGGTATATTTCACGAACTTGAAGTGCATCTAAAGTATCGTTTAATAATATATACTTATCACTTTCGCTGATATTATGAGAACGTAATAAATCTCTTAATGGAATGCCAGTGTTCAGTATTTTACAATCAATTTTTGAATATTTACGGAAATATTTACGGAGTATTGTGGAAATGCTTTTTGGGGGGGAAAGGAATTTGAACTTTATACCACTGCGATGAATATAAAATAAAAGATAATCAAGATGTAATAATATAAGTATTACAAAATTGTCATATGTTGTTATTGAATTAGAATCTATTCTAATGTCAGCGTAAGAAAGAATATGTTGAAAAAATATTTGCGCTGAACTGTATTTTGATATAAAATCTTGGAATACAGGTTCGATAAGATTGCTTAAAAATCGCTCATGATCTACTTGATCTAATAGATCTAAATAATTTTTATCCCGATATGTCTTAGAATCCCAATTAAATTTATCGATCAAAAACTCTTTTTGTTGTTGGTCTGAAAGGGTAAGTGTGTACTTCACTGCAAAATATGTCTGAAAAGAGCGGTGAGCGAACCGATAGCGATGCCCTTCGTATGTAATCATGCACAGAGACTCTGTCAGATCTTTTAAATAATCTTCTGCGGATACGGAAAGATTCTGTTTTTTCAGACTTTTTTCCAGCCACTCAAGCATTTCACCCTCTGAAAAATCATAAATTTGCTGTCGCCATGTATGAAAGCAGAAGTGGGAGAAAACGGCTTGAAATTTGCGTTTAGAAATATCACAGTGAAAATTTCGTCTGAACCCGACTTTGTGTACTCTATCATGCTTGTTATACAGGGCATCAAAACAGTCTTGATAAAAATCCGGTAAGCAATTAGAAATATCCCCGTTTTGCTCGAAGGTGATAAACATCATTGTAAGCAAGAGAGGACTTGTTGCGAATTCGTTATACTTTTGAAACCAGCCATCTTCTAAATTTTTACAAAATTCAGATATTATGTCAGGATGGCCAGGAAACTTTTGAGCTAATTCTATGGCTTTGCCTTTCGATAGTTCGTTTGCGTGAATGATCTGGAAGGAAGACAGAGAACGCAGCCATAACCGTTCACGAGAAGAGATGATGAAGGCATTGTTGGAATATTTTGCGCTGAATTTTTGAAGCGCATCTAAAACATCATCTGCATCTTCTTCTTTGACTTCATCAAAACCGTCAAACAGAAAGACATATCCGCCTTGTTCCAAACTGAAGTCAAATATGTTATCAGATAGGCTGACTTTTCCGTAATCTTCCATAGATTGACGAACAAATTGTTTGATATTAGCGCTCTTAAATAATAGCTTGGAATCGACTGGAAGTTTGGTTAGTTCCATATAAACCGGAACATAATCGCCTGCATTTCGAAAAACAGTATAGACAAAGAGATACCGCATTAACATGGATTTGCCTGCGCCGCCGGTGCCGTCAATAATAATTTTATCTTCACGGTTATTGGCAGAAAGTATAGTCTTTACATTGGATGTATCTACGTCATGTTTTTTACCATCGGGTGTTCTATAGTACGCGCCGATGTCAACATACATATTATTTTCACCCATATTGTTTTCGTCAATAATACACAACGGTTCATCACCAGAAGCCAATGTTCGTTTCCAGTTGAGTGTATCATATGTATTCTTCAGATACGCGTCAAAAGCCGCACCGGATTCTATGGTGATTTTTTCATGTGCCTCGTGGATTTTTCGCATCATAAAATCTACAGCTCTATTTGCAAAGCCGGTTGCCGCGGCTTTTCCGCCTGCTGTAGCTATATCGTTTGCCATGTGTCCACCGCCTTTCTCCTGTTATTTTATCAAACGCGGTCGAATTTTACAAGCTGTACATCATGCAGGAATTCTGACATAATTTTGGGTATACTGGAACGAAATGAGTACATGTTTTGTAAGTTTTCTTTGGTAAACATGGAACGGACGGCGGATTTTGTCAGAAATGTATGATATTTTAGCGGAAATGGTGCACGAATCGTGGGGAAAAACAGTTGACTATAAAATAGAGGCGTGTTAAAATTACAAAACAGGTAAAATCGGGTCTTTATGGATGGGAAAGCAGATAAAATAAATCAAAAATGTCCTTATTTTGTAACGTTTTGGTAAAATATCTGTGTGAATCATTTCCTTCATAATCTGCTCTGCCATCTGTGAGGACCCGTGTTATATTTTGATTGTGAGGAGTACTTATGAGAAAAACCAAGATTATTTGCACAATGGGACCGGCTACTGACAACATTGAAGTGCTTCGCGCTATGGCGCGTGCAGGCATGAATGTCGCACGCTTCAACTTTTCCCACGGCAGCCACGAGGAACACAAGCAGCGCATTGACCGCGTGAAGGCTGTCCGCGAGGAGTACAATCTTCCGATTGCTTTGCTGCTGGACACCAAGGGTCCGGAAATCCGTACCGGTGACATGCAGGACGGTAAGATTTTCCTCAAGAAGGGCGAACAGATTCGCCTGACACCGCGCGCATGCCTCGGCACGCCGAGCAAAATTTCCATCACCTATCCGGATCTGTATCAGGACGTGCAGGCAGGCACCAGCATCCTGATTGATGACGGTCTGATCGAACTGCGCGTAGAGCAGACGCAGGAGCAGGATATTCTGTGCCGCGTACTCAACGACGGTGCCGTTTCCAATCACAAGGGCATCAACGTTCCGGATGTACATCTGTCCATTCCGTATCTGAGCGACAAGGATAAGTCTGACATCCAGTTCGGCATCGAGCAGGGCGTTGATTTTATCGCAGCTTCTTTTGTCCGCACCGCAGACGACGTGCAGCAGCTGCGTATGCTGCTCGATGAAAACGGCGGCGCACACATCAACATCATTGCAAAGATTGAGAACCAGCAGGGCGTTGAGAACATTGACGGCATTGTTTCGCTGGCTGACGGCGTCATGATCGCCCGCGGCGACATGGGTGTTGAAATCCCTGCCGAGGATGTTCCGCCGATTCAGAAAATGCTGATTAAGAAGGTGGCAAGTGCCGGCAAGCAGGTTATCACAGCGACCCAGATGCTGGATTCCATGATGAAGAACCCGCGTCCGACTCGTGCCGAAGTAACCGACGTTGCAAATGCTATTTACGACGGCACCGGCGCAATCATGCTGTCCGGCGAGACCGCTGCCGGTCTGTATCCGGTAGAGGCAGTGACCATGATGGCGCGCATCGCAGAGCGCACCGAGAATGACATTGACTACCGCAAGCGCTTCTTTGTCCGCACCAGAAAGGCAAATCCGGACATTACCGACGCTATCTGTCACGCAACCTGCACGACGGCGTATGACCTGAATGCACGTGACATCGTAACCGTTACCAAGTCCGGCCGCTCCGCACGCATGGTGGCTCGATATCGTCCGTCCTGCGGCATTATCGGCTGCACCCCGACCAAGAAGGTTTGGTATCAGCTCAATCTGGCATGGGGCGTCACACCGGTTCTGCTCAGCGAGACCAACGATGTGTTCGATCTGTTTGATTCCGCACTGGAAACCGCGAAGAATCAGGGTCTGATGCAGTCCGGCGACCTCGCAGTTATCACCTCCGGTGTACCGATTGGCGTTTCCGGCACGACCAATATGATTCGTGTTCAGGTTGTCAAGTAAGATACTCGCAAGACAAAACCACCGCTGAAAAGCGGTGGTTTTTTTGTGAAATCAAATCAGTATTTACTTGCTGTTTCCGGATGCTTCGTACTCTTTTTCGCCGAAGTCATCGACGGTCAGCTCGGGTGTTTTCATGCTGACGCGGGAGAACGGCGGAATAGAGGATGTGATAAATGCCGAGCCGCCGATGGTCGAGCCGCGGCCGATGACCGTGTTGCCGCCCAGAACGGAGGCGTTGGAATAAATCGTGACGTCGTCCTCGATGGTCGGATGGCGTTTTTTGCCCGCCAGCTTGAGACCGGCGCGGGTAGATAGTGCGCCGAGCGTGACGCCCTGATAAATTTTGACGTTGTTGCCGATGTTGGTCGTCTCACCGATAACCACGCCGGTGCCGTGGTCGATAAAGAAGTACTCGCCGATGGTTGCGCCGGAGTTGATGTCAATGCCGGTACGGCTGTGCGCATGCTCGGTCATGATGCGCGGGATATACGGAATGTTCCGGATATACAGCTCATGTGCAATGCGGTACGTGAAAATTGCACGCAGTCCCGGATAAGACAAAATAATCTGTTCTTTGCTGCCCGCAGCCGGATCGCCGTTGAGAGCTGCTTCCACGTCGATGAGCAGCAGCTTTTGCAGGCGCGGCAGCTCTGCCATCAGCTCGGCTGCGGCTTCCTCTGCGCGAAGCTCGACGGAACGAGAACGGGCGCCCTCCTGATAAGCCAGCGCCGCGCGAATCTGCGGATACAGCCGCTCGTAAATTCTGTGCAGCATCTGGCCCGCGAAATATGGGGCAGAGGTGCGGGTCGGCTGGTCTGTACCAAAATATCCCGGAAACAGCAGTTGGCGGAAATCATTTAAAATATCAATGATTTCGCTGGGATTTGGGTGTTCCAAGCCGTTTTTATTGAAAAATAATTCATTGGAATTGTATCCTGCCTGCAGCTGGCGCACGATACTGTCCAAATGATCGTTGAAATGAGACATGTTTGTTTGCTCCCTTAGAAGATGTTTACAAGTTAGTATAACAATAATTATGGAAGATTGCAACAGACAAAGCACACAATCAAACTGCCTGTCAGCGTATATTTATGAATAAATATAATTGACATTTTCGGTAAAAAAGGCAATAATAATAACATAGATGAAAAACTGGCACGTTTTCGATGCGCTGTCTGAAAATGAGGTGGAGTGTATGACCGAACGGGGTCATTCTGAAAAGATGGAATATAAAAAAGAGATGGGAGCGCAAGCAGCTTTCTGTGCACCGAACGTACGCTTTTTTCAGCATCCTATGCGCGAAATTGCAGGATATCACACCTGTCAGGGCTATTGCCTGCAAAATGGCGCCTATGAACTGCCGAACGGTGTGAATTTTACCATATCTTCTATGGGCGCGACGAGTGTTTCTCTGCTGCTGTTTTATCGCAGGGCACAGAAACCGTTTGCTGTTCTTCCATTTCCGGAGGAATATCGGGTGGGAAATGTCTACTCGATGATTGTTTTCGGCTTGGATATTGGAGAGTTTGAGTATGCGTACAGCATAGACGGCCCGAACGATCCGTCGCGCGGCATGCTGTTTGATCCGAATAATATTATTCTGGATCCGTATGCACGCGCTGTGGCCGGTCAGTCCAAATGGGGAACCAAGGCGATTCCCGGCAGCTATCGCGGCCGCATTGTCTCCTCGTACTTCAATTGGGAGAACGTGCAGTCTCCGCACATTCCTATGCAGGATTTGGTTATTTATGAAATGCATGTGCGCGGCTTTTCCAAACACGAATCGTCCGGTGTCGCCAATCCGGGCACCTTTGACGGCATCATTGAAAAGATTGCATATCTTAAAGACCTCGGTGTCAATGCCGTGGAGCTGATGCCGATTTTCGAATTCGATGAAATGCGGGATATGCGCGTCCATGACGGAAAATTGCTGCTCGATTATTGGGGCTACAATCCGGTGTGCTTTTTCGCGCCGAATACGGCGTATTCCGCAGACCATGAGCTGACCCATGAGGGCGACGAACTGCGGCGGCTGGTGCGCGCGCTGCACAAAAACGGCATGGAAATCATTCTCGATGTGGTATTTAATCACACGGCGGAGGGCAATCAGGACGGCCCGATTTTCTCGCTCAAGGGCGTGGATAACTCGATTTATTATCTGCTTGCACCGGACGGAACGTATTATAACTTTAGCGGCTGCGGCAATACCGTCAACTGCAACCATCCGATTGTGCACCAGATGATTGTCGCCTGTCTGCGCTATTGGGTCATTGAATACCGCATTGACGGTTTCCGTTTTGATTTGGCGTCGATTCTCGGACGAAATGAGGATGGCACGCCGATGCATAACCCGCCGCTGCTGGAATCGCTGGCGGTTGACCCGATTCTCAGCAAGGTCAAATTGATTGCAGAGGCATGGGACGCAGGCGGATTGTATCAGGTCGGTTCGTTCCCGTCGCGCAGCAACCGCTGGGCGGAGTGGAACGGCAAGTATCGGGATGATGTGCGCTGTTTCCTCAAGGGTGACGGCGGCATGGCAACACAGCTGACCTATCGCATGCTGGGTTCGCCGGATTTGTACCAGCCGGATGAGCGCGGTGAATGTGCATCCGTTAACTTTATTACTTGTCATGACGGATTCACGCTTCATGATTTGTTCTCGTACAATGCCAAGCACAACGAGGCGAACGGCTGGGAAAATACCGACGGTGACAACAACAACAACAGCTGGAACTGCGGCGAAGAGGGCGAAACCGAAAATCAGGACGTCAACAACCTGCGCCGCCGTCTGCAAAAGAATGCCGTGACCGTGCTGATGTGTTCGCGCGGCACGCCGATGTTCCTCGCAGGCGATGAATTCGGCAATTCGCAGTTCGGCAACAACAACGCGTACTGTCAGGACAACGAAATTTCGTGGCTGAACTGGGATGACTTAGAAAAGAATCAGGATTTGTACCATTTCTTCCGGTATATGATTCATTTCCGTAAGAAACATCCGATTTTGCGGCGGCATACCCGCTCGGCAAAAAGCCGTTTTCCGGAAACCAGTCTGCACGCAATGACCCCGTGGGATGCAAATTATCAGTATGATTCCCGTGTCATCGGCGTGACCTTTGCCGGACGCAATATGGAAGATACGGCGGACGATATCGTTCACATTGTTATGAACTCGCATTGGGAAGGCCATCAGGTCTGTCTGCCGGATTTGCCGAACGGTCAGGACTGGTACATCGCGGTCAATACGTTCAATGGGCCGGACAGCGACTGTGTAGAAGAAGTTGAGGATATGCAGTGCGTGCGCAGCGGCATTCTGTGGATTCAGCCGCGCTCTGTCGTCATTCTTGTCGCACAGTAAGATGACACAGCAGGAAACCGTAAAACAAGCGCTGCGCCGTCTGTGCGCATGGTATCAGCAGGGACATCGGGATTTGCCGTGGCGGCACACCCGAGATCCGTATGCTGTTTGGATTTCCGAGATTATGCTGCAGCAGACGCGCGTGCAGGCGGTCATTCCGTACTATGAACGGTTTATGCGGGAACTTCCGACCGTGCAGGCGCTTGCCGAAGTACCGGAGGAACAGCTGCTCAAGCTGTGGGAGGGGCTGGGATATTATTCCCGTGCCCGCAATCTTCATGCCGCAGCTAGGCAAATCGTGGCTTTGGGTGAATTCCCTAATACGCTGGATGGCATCAAGTCGTTAAAGGGAGTGGGTGATTATACAGCCGCTGCCATCGGCTCCTTTGCCTTCAATCTTCCAGCCGCAGTGGTAGATGGCAATGTATATCGTGTGCTTTCCCGATATTTCGGAATCGATACACCCATCAATTCTACCCAGGGAAAGAAGGAGTTTTCGGCTTTGGCGCAATCGTTGTTGCCTGCTTCAGAGGCAGCAGCCTATAACCAGGGAATGATGGATTTCGGTGCCATTCAGTGTACCCCTCAATCGCCGAAATGCCTTCTTTGTCCGCTTGCCGAAACCTGTGAGGCTTTGCGAAACGGCAGGGTAGAGGAACTGCCAGTGAAGAACAAAACGGTAAAGGTGAAGACCCGTCATCTCTCTTATGTGTATATCAGATATAAGGCGCCAGCTTTGGAATCGCATGCTGAGGCTGAAAATCAAGCTGAGGCTGAAAATCATGCTGAGGCTGAAAATCCTGCTGAGGCTGAATCGTGGATTGCGATTCATCGCCGTGGTGAGGGGGATATTTGGCAGGGATTGTGGGAGCCGTATAATATATCGGATATGAAGGAATTGCCTTCTTTCGTGAAGGATCCGATATTGCTGGCAAAGGATGTGAAGCATGTATTGACCCATCGCATTCTTCTTGCCGATTTCTATCTGCTGGAGGTTGAGGAGCGTCCTTCTCTTCCTGATGATTACATCTGGATTAAGGAAAGCGATATAGAAAATTACGGTGTGCCGAGATTGATAGAAATCATGCTGGAGAAGATTCATCAGTGATAAAGTAGTGGCTTTCGTTTTTTAGTACGTTAACAAAGAGGGTGTGTCATGAACTTATGACACACCCTCTCTTTGTTATTCTATTTGCAAATTACTTAGTAATTCTTAGCCTCAATCTGGAAGTAGCTCTGTGGGTGGTTGCAAACTGGGCAAACCTCAGGAGCCTTCTTGCCAACTACGATGTGGCCGCAGTTGGAGCACTGCCAGATGCAG
>OQVL01000428.1_pt1 | contig 21933 bp, 15 predicted proteins | sample 1691501 | NCBI WGS metagenome assembly OQVL01 (sample SAMN03418253, study PRJEB22391) | human gut metagenome | biome: human-gut; feature: organic feature; material: feces | host: Homo sapiens | place: Tanzania | collected 2013-01 | reverse complement strand
GCGAAGTGCATAGGCATCGAGGCTGTCCCCGTCACCGTGGAGGTGGACATCACACCCATCAGCGTGTTGCGGTCGATGTGTTGCATGTCGTCGATGACGGTGTGCCATGTGGGACCGAAGCTGCTCTGCTGACAGTCGGGATAGTAAGGAATGATGTCGATGGTGGGTATGTTGGCTTTCTGGTTCAAAGGCACATGGTCGTCGGTGATCATGCCTCCCTCGCTCTTGGGGAACATGCTCTCGTAGCCAGCCTTACGGGCTGCACGCCACACCTTCTTCACGATCTCGGGAGCATACTGCTTGCTCACACCCTCCTGGTAGAAACGCGCACCCTGACCGCCAACCATGTCGAGGAGTATGCCGTAGCGCACGTCATAGTTCTTCGGCAGGTTCTCGGCAAAATATTGAGCGCCGAGCGCCCATGTGTCGCCGTTGTCAGCCACGTCGGCCCACTGAGGCGTGCCCCAGTCTTCGGCATCGAAGCACACGAAATCGACCCCCACGTTCACCGTACTGTCGTTCTGCATCAGTCGGGCAAGCTCCAGCATCACAGCCACGCCGCTCGCGCCGTCGTTGGCAGCCATTACGGGCTTGCGCCAGTTGGTAGAGTCGGGGTCGTTGTCTGCCCATGGACGACTGTCATAGTGGGCGCACACCAGCAGGCGTGTTGTCACCTCGGGTCTGGTGCGGGCTATGATGTTCTGACTCTTCAGTATGGTGCCGTCCCAGCCTTTAAGGTCGGCGTTCTGTGTGGTCACCTCGCATCCATACTGCTTAAACTTGTTGACGATCCATTGTGCACATTTGTCGTGTGCCTCGCTGTTCATCGTTCGCGGACCAAACTGACACTGCTGCTCACAGTAGGCGTAGGCAGAGTCGGCGTTGAACGTCGGACCCACCAGGGCCACCGCCTCGTCGCCCGCTGTGCTGTCTTTCTTGGCGCTCTTGCAAGAGCTTATGGTTGCTGCCATGACGATGGCTGCGCAAAAATATAGAAAATTTTTTTTCATTGTTGTTGATGTTGTTGAGGAAAACCTTGTGGGGAGCTTTCTCCTCTTGTCGGGTTTATCTTACGTCTTGCACCTCACGCATGACGCGCAGCCAGTTGCCGCCCCATATCTTCTTTATGTCCTCTTCAGAGAACTCGTTTATGAGGAGCTCGCGTGTGAAGTTGAGCATGTCGCTGCTGTCAGCAAGGCCAGGTATGCCGCCGTCGCCGTCGAAGTCGGTACCCAGACCCACATGGTCTATGCCCATCACCTCTACGGCGTGGCGCAGGTGCTCCATGAAATCTTGAATCGTCGCCTCGCTTGTTTCTGAGAGGAAGCCATGATAGGCTGTTACCTGCATGACGCCACCTTTCTGTGCGAGACATCTCATCTGGTCGTCGGTGAGGTTGCGCGGATGGTCGCAGAGGGCGCGGCAGCTGGAGTGGGAGCACACTATAGGCTTGGCACTCAGTTCCAGCGCATCGTAGAACGAGCTCTCGGCGGCATGACTGAGGTCTACCATGATGCCGAGCTTGTTCATGCGGGCAATGACCTCGCGGCCGAAGGGGCTGACGCCGCCCCATGTCTGTGTGCCGCGTGCCGAGTCGCAGATGTCGTTGTCGCCGTTGTGGCACAGGGTGGTGTAGACGATGCCTCGCTTGGCAAAATGGTCAATGTTGTCGAGCGAGTGGTCAAAGGCCTGTCCGTTCTCTATGCCCAGCATTATGGTGTGCTTGCCTGCCTTCTTGTTGGCGAGCAGCTCGTCGGGTGTGCGTGCCAGTGCCAGATAGGTAGAGTGGGCGTCGACAATGTCTTGAATCTTGTCGAAAATGAGGTCGGCATACTCTTTCGGACCCTCCACGGGGAAGGGCGCAATCTCCTTGAACGTCTTGCCGTCCTTGGGCTGCTCAAGATACGAGACCATCGTAACAGCCGTCTGTCGTCCCTCGTGCATCTTGTGCAGGTCAACGAGAATGCGCTCGTCGCGTGTTCCGAAGTCGACACCTTGCGGGAAGAACATCGGCGTGTCGCAATGAGAGTCGAGGGTTATGATGTCGCGGTGCATCTCCTTAGCCTTGGCGTGCAGCTGGGCCTCGGCCACGAGCCAGCGGAAGAGGGGCAGACCGTCGTCGCCCATCCATTCGGGATGCCACTGCACGGCAAACACTGGCTTCTGCTCCTTCATGCTCTCCACGGCCTCAATGATGCCGTCGGGTGCCACCGCCGACACCTGCAGGTGCGGTCCGGGGTTGTCGATGGCTTGGTGGTGGAACGAGTTGACGTAGAGCGAGCAGTCTTCCATGTAGGTCTCTATCATGCTGCCCATCTCCAGCTCCACCTTGTGTGTGGGCTCCGAGCGGTCAGCGTCTTGCGAGTGTTTCAGTACCCCTTCGAGCGAGTTGATGTCCTGGCACACATGTCCGCCAAGTGCTGTGACCAGCGTCTGCATGCCGCGGCAGATGCCGAAGATGGGCACGCAGCGGTTATAGGCGAGACGTGTGATGAGCAGCTCTGCCTCGTCGCGATGGCTGTTGATGTGGTGCAGCTGTGGCGATGGCTGCTCGTTCTGCCACAAGGGGTTGATGTCGGCCCCGCCGCTAAGGATTAGTCCGTCGATGGCGTTGAGCGTGTTTATAATGACGTTAACGTCATTGATGGGCGGAATGAGCATAGGCACGCCGCCTGCCTTCACCACCTGTTCATAATATTTCTCTCGCAGCGTGGCGTCCATGCCCTCGTGGTTGGTCGTTATGCCAATGACGGGAGCTTTCTCTGCTTCGGGAAACTTGCTGTATATTTCTTTAAGTCGATTCTTGAGATTAAATTTACACATCGCAAAACCATTTGTTGTTTGTTACACGTTATAAAACAAAAAATCCCCGTCCCGTGCCGCGTTGCACACATATATATGGCTTTCTTATGAAGACAAGCTTTTAACAGCGCTTTCAGACGAAAAGCTGTTACATATATAAAAGTGCAACGTTCCTACAGGTAAGGGGACTATGTCATGCGGCTCCTGTCTTGAGCCTCAAACCGTTGTCTTGGGTTTAGAACCTTAAAACCTTGAGCCATGGCTCGGGGATTTTATTATCTTACTCTTCTGTGTGAACAGGAATCTCTCTCTTTATGCTCTGCTCAAGCGAGATGAGCGTCTCGGTAGAAACCACGCCGGGTATGCCCTGCATCTTGTTGTTGAGCAGGTCCATGAGCTGTTCGTTGTCCTGGGCATAGAGCTTCACGAGCATGGTGTAAGGACCAGTGGTGAAATGACATTCCACAATCTCGGGAATGGTGAGCAGACGCTTAACGACATCCTTGTACATGCTGCCGCGCTCAAGGTTAAGACCCACATAGGTGCAGGTCGAATAGCCCAAGCTCTTGGGGTTTACATCAAATCCGCTGCCTGTGATGATGCCGTCTTCCATAAGACGCTGCACACGCTGGTGTATGGCAGCACGCGACACTCCACACTCGGCGGCTACATCTTTAAAAGGTATACGCGCGTTTTTGGAGAGGATGCTGAGAATCTTCTTGTCCAAATTATCAATTTTGTCCATTAATCAACAGTTTAAGTTTTTTCTATTTACGGTTACAAATTGTTAGCAAAATTAGCGATTATAAATGACACAGCCAACATTTTGTCAAAAAATTTTGCTGATAATTTTCTTTTTGACTAATTTTAGCATTGAAACGATGAAAAACATGAGGCTAACGGCATCGTTATGGTGACGTTTGGGGCGCTTTGAATGGTAAAAAATCGGTTAATGATAAAAGAACATTTGCTTGGAAGAAGGTTTATTCGGAAAAAAATGAGTAAGTTTGCATAAACAAAATAAAACAAACGTGATGACAGACGATTTCGATATAAGACAAGAGGGCACGACCTCAAAGGAGAAAGACTTTGAGAACGCTCTGCGACCATTGCGCTTTGGCGACTTCAGCGGACAGCCGAAGGTGGTGGAAAACCTGGAGGTGTTTGTGGAGGCGGCAAAATATCGTGGAGAGCCGCTCGACCACACGCTCTTGCATGGACCTCCGGGTCTGGGCAAGACAACGCTCAGCAGCATCATTGCAAACGAGCTGGGCGTGGGCTTCAAGATAACGAGCGGACCGGTGCTCGACAAGCCCGGCGACCTGGCGGGCATTCTGACCTCGCTGGAACCGCGCGACGTGCTCTTCATTGACGAGATTCACCGCCTGTCGCCTGTGGTGGAGGAGTATCTCTACTCGGCGATGGAAGACTACCGCATAGACATTATGATTGACAAGGGTCCGTCGGCACGGTCAATACAGATCGACCTTAACCCGTTCACGCTTGTGGGAGCAACCACGCGCAGCGGACTGCTCACGGCTCCCTTGCGTGCTCGTTTCGGCATAAACCTGCACCTCGAATATTATGACCCTGCCACGCTCACGCGCATCATCAAACGCTCGGCAGCGATCCTGAACGTGCCCATTGACGACGATGCGGCACTGGAGATCTCGCGCCGTTCACGCGGCACGCCTCGTATCGCCAACGCTCTGCTGCGTCGCGTGCGCGACTTTGCCCAGGTCAAGGGCAGCGGACGCATAAACACCGAGATAGCCAACATAGCGCTCAGTTCTCTCAACATCGACCAGTATGGTCTCGACGAGATCGACAACAAGATCTTGCTTACCATCATCGACAAGTTTCGCGGTGGTCCTGTGGGCGTGTCTACCATCGCCACCGCCATCGGCGAGGATGCAGGCACCGTGGAGGAGGTGTATGAGCCTTACCTCATCATGGAGGGCTTCATAAAGCGCACGCCGCGCGGACGTGTCGTCACCCCGCTTGCCTACAAGCATCTGGGCCGCAACATGTATGACAGCGATGTGTCGACCCCAGGGTTGTTCGATTGAGATTTCAAGACATATAAAAAAGAGCCCCCTACGGCAATCTGCCGTAGGGGGCTTTCCTTATTATAAAGGTTTTCCTTATTATAAAGTTTTCTCCTTTTTTTACATTACTTGTTCACGCTGATCTTCATGCTCTGGCTCTTGCCGTTCTTGGTGGCCTTCACAACATAAACGCCGCTCTTGAGGTTGGCGGTGCTGATGTTGCCTTCGGCAGAGAAGAAGCCTGAGCCTACTTTGACGCCATCAACGGTGAAGAGGTCATAGGCAGCGCCCGACATGTCGGCGACGGGCTGGTTGATGCCTGTTGCGTCTGTTTTGAGGTAGAGCATAATAGACGGAGCACGACCAACCTCTTCATTGTCAACATAGCCAGTCTTTGACCAGTCGAAGGCGGTGATGTCGAGACCCTGCGAGTACCATATATAAGCACCCTTGTTGGCGCCTCTGTTGTATGACGCATACCAGAAGAAATTGTAGTAGTTCTCAAGCGATTCAGAAACGGTGAGCACCGCGAGGTTCTTGCCGGCCTGATAGTGGAACGGCTTCTTGAGGGCTATGGTGAGCTCGTCGCTCTTCTTTGCAGGCACGTTCAGCGGACCTTCATAAACCAGGGTGTAGTCGGTCTCGGGAATCCATTTCGTGTTCTCCTCAAGGTCGGTGTTGGCCATGTAGACCTTCACGTTCACGCCTTTCACGTCGACAGAAGGACCCTCGTTCTCGTACATCCATGCTATGCGGTCAATGCGTGCGTCGGTGTTGCCGACCTCCTTGGCGCTGTAGACGGTCTGTGCGGCGCCATACTCGGTGTTGAGGCAGAAGGGAGCGTACCATCCGCTTGTTGTAGGACTTGTGGGGATGGGCACGAGCGAGCCGTCATAGTCGGCGCGTGGCTGTATGGTCAACGCATCGCTGATGTTGTTGTCGAGGTTGTCGTCGCCCTGGAACGTGACAATCTTTCCGTGGATAGCCATCTCGGCAGTGGGCTTCCATTCCAAATCCACGATGGCGCGTTCGCCGAATGCCAACTTCTTCTTGGCGTAGCTCTTCTTGACAAGCTCATTGCCGTCAGCGTCTACGAGCATGGCGTTGAAGCCCCATTCTGTCTGCTGACCTTGGTTCTCCACTACCAGCTGATAGATGGTGGGCTTGCCGACGAAGGGACGTGCCGGACCGTTGAGAGAAACGACAGCGAGGTCGTGGTTGTTGGCCTCCTTGATGCTCAGACCGTAGAGGTCAAGCAGGTGAGAGTTTTGCTCAGATGTGGCGTGGAGAGCAATGCTGAACACGCCTGTCTCCTTGGCTGTGAACACGAAGGTGTGGCTCTTGACCTGCTGTGTGGCAGCCAGGTCCATCTTGTTGAGTTCCTGAACAGGAGCGTTGTAGTTGAGATCCTTGAGCAGGTAGAAGTCGATGTGGTTAGGGCCGAAGCTCTGAGAGTTGATGGTCACAGCATATTTCTTTCCAGCCTCGAAGGGGAGGTAATAAGAAATGAGCCAATCGTCAGACTGCTTAAGGTTGCTGCCCTGATGGCTTATTGTGCGCACCTTGTCCTCCTCGTTCTCGTTATATTCCTTTGTTGACCAGAGCCATCCGAATTTGTCGCCGTCGGCATCGACCATGGTCCACGACTGAGCGCAGGTGTTGAAGTCATAAATTGCAGGAATGTTGTCGGTAGGACCGAGCACCACATCCTCTGTCTTTGTTGCCTCGCTCTCAGCATCGGCGTTTACAGCCTTTACCGAGTAGCTGTAGATGAGCGCCTTTGTTATGTCGGCATCGGTAACCTGTGTGGCCTTAGTGTTTTCGGCTATGACCTTGTTGTCGGGCATACGTGTCACGGTGTATGTGAGCGAAGAGTGGTCCACAAAGCCCTCATGTGTGCCGAGCTCGTCGATGTCCCAGCTCAGGGTCACCTTCTGGTTTGTTTCCTTGGTGAGCTTAAGGTTCTTGGGAGCCTTGGGTGTGTCGTGTCCCACAAAGGTGGTAGCCTTTGTCTCTGCACCCCTGCCGTCGCGGTCGTTGGTGGTGTAGGCATACACGGCGTATGTGTATCTGCGGCTTTCTGTCATGGTTTCGTCCACCCATGTCATGGTCTGTCCGGGCTTCACGTCGGTGAATGTCTTCACCGGCTTCTTGCTGTGGTTACGGTAGATCTCCACCTTAGAGATGTTGGCGAGGTTCTCGCCGCCATAAGTCTTTGACGGGTTTGTCCAAGCCACGGTAGCCTTCAATGCGCCCTTGGCATCAGCCAGAACGTTAAGGTTCTGCACGGCAGCGGGTGCTGCGGGCTTTGCGGCAGAGAAGGGTATGTAGAGACCTGCCACCTGAGGCGCTGAGCCGAGTTTGCCGACGAGGTCGAGACGCTTGTTCTCGAGATCCACCTTTGTTATGAAGTCGGTCTGGTAAGTGGTTCCGTTGATCTCGGTCATGCCGTTGCCGATCCAGTAGAGAGTGCCATTGTCGTGGTCAAACTCCATGGTCTGGAAATACTGTGGAACCATGCCTGTTCCAAACAGCTGCTCTGCTGTGGCATCCTCTTTGTTTATCTTGCACACGTTGCCGTAGCGGTCCACGCCGTAGAGCTGTCCGTCGTAGGTGCAGGCGAGGGTGTAATAGGCCTCATCCAGAGTCCCCACCTTGATAGCGCGGCCCGTCTTGTGCTGTGTGTCGAAGACAAGCAGCTCCGACTTGTTGATGCTTTTGTCGTAAGAGATGGCATAGAGCGTGCCTGTGCTGTAGTCGTAGGTCATGTCGTAGATGATAGAGGCAGAGTTGATGATATCACCCCACACCTCATACTCATCGTTGTCGACGTCGTAGCGCAGCAGGTCGGTGGGTACCGTCTGTTTGCTGCCGTCTGTCTGCGACGTGATGTTGGCGGCACGAGCCACGAAATAATAACCGTCGGCGTAGGCACCTGCTGTAACGAGGTTTGTGGCATCGCCGAAGAAGCGCTTAAACTCGAATGTTCCCTTGTCTTGCAAGGGGAAACTCACGAACGAGTTGGGTATGCGCACCTGTTTCTCGTCATAGCATAACATGCCATAGGCTGTCTTTGCCTGTGCCTGTGCATGTAGCGCTGTGGCCACGAAGGCAACAAGCAGCGTTAGTGTACGAAGACACTTTGTGAAGTAGTTGTTTGTCATTATTTTTTTTCTTTAGTGTAATTCCAAATAGAAAGAATTATTGTCTGTATTTTACGGTTTGTGACCATTTCTTTAATCTTCCAAACGTTTTTTCTTCCAATGTCAGATCTTCTAAATTTCTTATAATCACAGAATTGATTTGCTCAAATGCCCAAAGGCTCGAATTGCCCAAAATCTCGAATTGCTCAAAGCCCAAAAAATGCTCAAAAAGCCCTGTGCCTTGTAAAAATTCAAAATTCAAAAATTCAAAATTGCGGCAAAGCCGCAACAATTCAAAATTCAAAATTCAAAATTCAAAATTCAAAATTCAAAATTCAAAAATCACCCCTTAACCTTCTCCACCTCGTCAATGTTTCTGTCGAACGGTCCGCTATGTTCGAGCTTCAGCGTACACATGGCGGCAGCAAACTTGCCCGCCTCTGTTATGCTCTCGCCCTGTGAGCGGCAGTAGAGGTAGCCGGCCGAGTAGGTGTCGCCGCAGCCTGTAGCATCTACGGTCTCGTGTGGGGCGTAGGCTGGAATCTCGTAGAAATGGCCGTCGGCAAGAATGAGCGAGCCATAGCTTCCCAGCGTCACCACAGCCTCTTTCACGCCCCAGATGGCGAGCTGGCGGGCAGCGTCGTGAGGCTCCGGACAGCCTGTGATGACCTCCATCTCGTGCTCGTTGACCTTCAGAATGTCGGTGTAAGCCAGGATGTCGCGTTTGTCTGCCCAGTCGATGGGGAAGACATCCTCTCCGCGCACCTCGCGCAGGTAGCCCTGTGCGTCGATAGATATGCGTCCCTTCTGTGCGAGACATTTCACCACCTCGGGTGAGAAGTCGTCGGCAAGGAGCGAGCCAAGATGATAGATCTTTGCGTCGAGCTGTTGCACCTCTTCCACGGTGAACGGGTCGGCCTTTGCTCTGACCTTCTGCGTGCGGTCGTTCTGGTCCTCGCCATAGATGTTCTCGAAGAACACCGACTTGCGGCTGAGCCATGTGCGCACGTCAATGCCTGCATTGCGCATCTTTTCAACCACATGCATCTCATCGGCTCCGAGCTTTGTGGCCAACTCAAAAGACACCTTGTTGGGGAGGTGACTGAAGGCGTAAGCAAAATAGAATGAGGTGCCGCCCGCCATGTAGACGGTCTGACGTGGTGTGACAATCTTGTCTTTGGTGATGTGTCCAATGCAGCAAATATCTTTCATCGTGTTGAATTGTGTCGCTTATATTTTAGTGTGAATGAGTAAGTTTCTATGTCGCGCGCATCATGCGTGTTAGACGTGCAAAGGTAATTATTTTTATTGACAAAGCACAAATTTGAACCCCCAATTGTCATTTTTTTACAATAAAAAGAAAAAAAACGACATTTTTTGAGTAAGTTTGCAAATAAAAAGCAAAAAGATTGTGATGACAGAAAACAAGAAAAACGTTCTGCTCGTGTGCGACATGCCGGGTTACGGCAAGGTGGCCACAGCGGTCATGATTCCCATCCTCTCTTATATGGGACATCCTACCTATAACATTCCCACCATGCTCATTTCCAATACGTTCGAGTATGGTCGTTTTGAGCAGTTGGAGACCACCGACTACATCGTTGGCGCCCTGAAGACCTGGAAGAAGCTCGGCTTCAAGTTTGATGCCGTGGCAACAGGCTACATGCCGTCGGAGCGTCAGGCCGAGGTGGTGTCACAGTTCTGCCGCGAGCAAGCCAAGAAGGGTGCTCTGGTGTTTGTGGACCCTGTGATGGGTGACGAGGGTCAGCTCTACAACGGCGTGGGCAAGGCAGCTGTAAAGGCCATGCGCGAGATGGTGAGCGTGGCCGATGTGACCTATCCCAACCACACCGAGGCGTGTCTGCTCACCGACCAGCCTTATCATGCCGAGGGCGTGTCGCGCGACGAGGCAAAGGCGCTGATCGATGGTGTGAGAGAGATAGGAGCCAAGTCGGTGGTGATAACAAGCATCCTTGTTGAGGGCCGTCCCTCGGTGGTGGGCTATAGCCACATGAACAGCACCTATTTTGAGCTGCCGTTCAGCGAGATACCTGTCCATTTCCCCGGCACAGGCGACATCTTCTCTGCCGTTCTCATTGGCCACATGCTTGAGGGCCTGACGCTTGCGCAGTCGACCCAGAAAGCCATGGACTCGGTGTATAACCTCATCGACAAGAACCGCGACAACGAAGACAAGAACTGCGGGATACCTATTGAGCGGGATCTGGGGGAGATCGTTTAAACCGTTCCCTGAAACCTTCCATCGCTGTTGATGACGCCTTCCACGCCTTCTTTCACAGCCTCGAAATAAGGATATTCGTCGCGCAGCGAGATGTCGTCATACTCGAAGGGAGCGACCACGGTGTCGTTGCCGTCGGGCATGACCAGACCCATCTTGCCGTTCTTCTGTGCTATGACGGGGAGCGACTTGAGGTCGTCGACATACACATAGCAGGTGCGCAGGAAATCGTAGACGGGGTGGAGCAAGATGTTGCCCTTATAGTCTTTCATGCCGAAATGGCCGTCTTGCTCAAAGACCTCGTGAAACTGTAGATACTTGTCTTTTATCCTGTTCAGATAGAACACCATCTTGCGCTTGTCGTTGACCAGATGCACAAGATAGGCGAACGTGTCGCAATAGTTGGCCATGGAGCGTGCGAGCACGATCTTGAAGTCGAGACCGCTGATGGCCTTGCGGTTAAGGTCAATATATTTGGCTATCACCTCCTCTTTCTGTTCAACCGTCATCCCGGCCATGCTCTCCTCAAACTTGAGCATGATCTGCTTGCTGCCTTTCATCGCCTTGATGTAACGGTGAATCTGGCGTGCCATCTCGTCGCACACAAACTTGTCTATGCGTGCCACCTCTATTTCGTCCTGATATGTGGATTCGAAATTTTCCTGTGTAATTTTGTTTTCCTTTTCCATAGCGTCAATGTCTATATATTATGTTTATATAGGCGCGGGAGATTGCCAGCACCCCACATTTGTTTTGCCCAAAGTTACGGTTTTTTAGTGACACAACAAACAAAAGCGCCAACTTTTTAATCTTCGCCCCGCCATTTGCCTGCTGTGTGGGCAAACATCGGGAAAAACGGACAGCGGCGGCTTGTAAACCAAAAAATCGGGCCACGCGAAACAGATGTTACGATTTTTATTGTTACCTTTGCATAACCTAAGCTGCATCTCGGCTAAAGGTTCAAGCAAGCTTGACCTTTAGCTCTCGATTTGCATTAGCTTTGCAAAAAGAACAATCTTAACAGACAATATGAAAAAGCATTTTATTACACTAATTCTCTGCTGCATGGCCATGATAGCCAACGCACAGATCCAGAGACCGAAACTCGTGGTGGGCATAATCTTTGACCAGATGCGTTGGGACTATCTCACCTATTATTACGACCAGTTTGGCGAGGGCGGCTTCAAGCGTCTCATGAACGAGGGCTTCAGTTGCGACAACCAGATGATCAACTATCTGCCAACCGTCACAGCCATTGGCCACACAAGCAATTATACAGGCTCGGTGCCCGCCTTCCACGGCATCGCCGGCAACAACTTTTATGTCAACGGCAAGCAGGTGTCAAGCTGCGAGGACCACAGCGTGAAGACGGTTGGAGCAAAGGGTAAAACCGGTGAGGCTTCCCCCGTTCATCTCCTCTCGACAACCATCGGCGACCAGCTGAAGATGGCTACCGACCAGAAGGCTAAGGTGGTGGGCGTGGCGCTGAAAGACCGTGCCTCCATTCTGCCCGCAGGACATGCTGCCGACGCTGCCTACTGGTACGACAAACCTTCGGGATGCTTCGTCACCAGCACCTATTATATGGACAAGTTGCCCGACTGGATGCAGAAATTCAATAAGGAGAACGCCGTGCCGGGTAAGGAACTTAAGGTCAGCAGCGATGGCGTGACCGCCACGTTCAACCTCGCCAAGGCCATTCTGAAGAACGAGCAGATGGGCAAGCACGATGTCACCGACATGCTGTGCGTGAGCATCTCAAGCACCGACGCCGTAGGCCACCAGTATGGCACACGCGGCAAGGAGAACCAGGACGTCTACATGCGCTCAGACAAGGAGCTTGCTGCCTTCCTCACAGCTCTCGACGAGCAGGTGGGCAAGGGCAACTATCTGGTGGTGATGACCGCCGACCATGGTGGTGCCCATAACCCCAACCTGCTGAAGAAACACAAAATCCCCGCTGGCGGATGGGACGGCAAGGGTGCCATGAAGAAAGCCAACGAGGAGCTGGCAAAGCAGTTTGGCGTGCAGGGCAACCTCATCAAGGACATGCTTAACAACTTCTTTTATCTTGACCGTGAGCTCATTGAGGCCAACAAGCTCTCTTGGGACGACGTGAAGGCTGCTGCCATCAAGGAGCTGAAGAAAGATCCCGAGGCACAGTATGTTGTCGACATGGAGCACATCGCAACAAGCAACATGCCCGAGTTTTTGCGCGAGCGTGCCTTGAACGCCTACTACCCCGGCCGCACAGGCGAGATAATGTTCATCACGCATCCTCAGGTGTTCACATGGCGCTTCGGCGACGATTATATCGGCACGACCCACGGCGCATGGAACCCCTACGACGCACATATCCCCTTGCTGTTCATGGGATGGAAGATCGGCCACGGCAACACTTACCAACCCACCAAGATTGTGGACATGGCAGCCACGGTGTGCGCCCTGCTCAACATCCAGATGCCTAACGCTTGCATAGGCACAGCCATCCTGCCTGTGCTGGAGTCGACAAAGAAGTAAATCTTAAACATACACTTACGGGCGTCCTCGCTGGGGGCGCCTGTTTTTGTTTTTGATGGTTTCAGGTGTTTAATAACAAAACAAAAGGCAATAAGAACGATGAGTAACGGTAAAAACAGAGAGGCAGCCGAACAAGGCTGTTTCAACAACAGGCTGCACGACATGACAGGAGCAGAGGGTGGGGGCCTGGCCGGCCAGTCGCCCCGCGCTCTCGCCTTCGTTGCCGCCCGCCGCGTGGCTGCTTATGTGGAGCAGCACCCGGAGCTGACAGCGGGCGAGGTGTGCGGCAAGATGTATGGAGTGCTCGTTGTTGAGGCCCCTGGCGGGTGCCTTGCGTTCCTTGCTGCCCACTCGGGTCTGCTCGGTGGGCGTAACGACTGGCCGTTTTTCGTGCCGCCTGTCTTCGATGCGCAGCAGCCCGATGGCCATTTCAAGACCAAGGAGCGCGAGATCAGCGGCATGAACCGCCGCATAGCAGAGCTCATGCAACGCCCGCAGCTCTTCGAGGCGCGGCAGCGTCTTGAGCAAGTGCGCCAACAGACCGACAGGGTGATAGCCCGGGAGCGCGAGGAGGTGAAGGCACGCAAGGCGCGGCGCGACGCCATGCGTCGTGAGCAGCCACAGATGGACGATGCCACGAAGGCCATGCTCATACGCGAGAGTCAGCACGACAAGGCGCAGCTTCGCCGTCTCATGAAAAGCTGTGAGGCCTCCGTGGCTGAACATCAAGAGGCTCTCGATGTCTTGGAGCGTGAGATCGAGACTCTTAAGCGTGAGCGCCGCGAGGGTAGCGATGCCTTGCAGCGGTGGCTCTTCGACCAGTATGTCATGCTCAACGCCAAGGGCATGCGTCGCACGCTCATCGACATCTTCGCCCGTTTCAACGGCACGCTGCCACCGGCAGGGGCAGGCGACTGTTGCGCTCCGAAGCTCCTACAGTTTGCTTACGCCCACAACCTGCGCCCCGTCTCCCTTGCCGAGTTTTGGCTTGGCGCCCCGTCTCCCACCGAGGTGCGCCGCCATCTACAGTTTTACCCTCCCTGTCGCAGCAAGTGTTATCCCATCCTTCAGTTTATGCTCCAGGGGCTCGATGCCCCGTTGCCTGGTGCCGAGGAGGTCTACCCGCTAAGAGAAGAAGAGGACGGGGGAACAACGAATGATGAAAAAGGCTCTCTTGACGATAAAGCCTCTATTGATACAAATGAAGCTCACGCAGATAAAGCCTCTCTTGACGATAATGGTTTCTTAGACGCGCAGGGTCATATATATAAGAAATGTGGCGCGTCCCTACATATTATATATGAGGATGAGCAGATGGCGGTGGTGTCGAAGCCGTCGGGCATGCTCAGCGTGCCAGGCAAGAGCAGCCGTCTGTCGGTGGAAAGCATTGTGCGCGAGCATTACGGCATAGCTGCCGATGTGCCTGTCATCGTTCACCGACTGGACATGGACACCAGCGGACTGCTCCTCATCGCCCGCACCCGCGAGGCGCATAAGGCCTTGCAGCAGCAGTTTCTTGACCACACCGTCAGCAAGAGCTATCTCGCCTTGCTCGAAGGGGTGCCTCATGAAGGGTTGACAGGCGAGCATGTGGTGTGGCATTCGTCTCACACAGGCACGATAACGCTGCCGTTGCGCCCAGACCTCGATGACCGTCCGCGACAGCTCGTCGACTTTGTGCATGGCAAGCCAGCCGTCACCCGCTTCCGCCTGCTTAAGGTCATCGACGGGCATCAGCTCATCGCTCTCACGCCCGTCACGGGACGCACGCACCAGTTGCGCATGCACTGTGCCCACCACCTCGGCCTCAACTGCCCCATCTTGGGCGACCCTCTCTATGGCAACGCCATCGAACCGTCTGCCAACATCGCTCAACGCCTATACCTACATGCCGAACAGATAACGTTCCGACATCCATCTTCGGGAGAAATTGTCCCTATTGTCTCTATTGTCTTTAAAAACACGCAAGGATAACGTTAAAGAGGCTTGATGGTCATCGCGCTCCGACCGAGGTACACACGTATCCCGACCGAGGTACACATGTATCCCGACCGAGGTACACATGTACCCCGACCGAGGTACACACATATCCCGACCGAGATCAGCATACACGCCGACCGAAACGCGCCGACTTCGGCTTGATTAACATCTATTTTTATGCCCCTTTTACAAACATTTTTATGCCCCTTTTGCAAACCGTGAGATGCTACCATTGGAAACAAGCTCTTGTGGGGTGCCGCTTATTATTTTTGACATCTTGTCTCCATTTGTCTTCTTCTCTTCCTCTTCCTCTTCCTCCTTCTCTTCCTCTTCCTCTTCCTCTTTTCTTTCCTCTTCCTCCTTCTTTTCCCCTCTCTCTTTATCAAAAAGCCAGATGCGGTCGGCGGTGTGGAGGGCGAGGTCAAGGTCGTGGGTGGAGAGGAGCACGGTCTTGTGTTCCTCGTGGGCGATGTTAAGGAGGAGCTGCATGACCTCCACCCTGCTTGGATAGTCGAGGAAAGCCGTCGGTTCGTCGAGGAGGATGACAGGTGTCTGTTGCGCCAACGCCTTGGCAATCATGACCTTCTGACGCTCACCGTCGCTGAGGCTCGCCACCGCTCGGTCTGCCATCCACTCTATGCCGACAAGACGCAACGAGCGGGTCACGATGTCGCGGTCCTTACCAGAGAGACGCCCCCAGAAGCCCGTGAAGGGAGCACGCCCTGTGGCCACCATCTCCCACACCGTGGTACACATCACGTCGGGCCGGTCGGTGAGCACCACCGCCATGCGTTCTGCACGCTGACGGGGCGAAAGCGCCCGCACATTGTCGCCGCCAAGCAACACCGTGCCTTCGAGGGGCAACTGGAAGCCCGCGATGGTGCGCAGCAAGGTCGACTTGCCTGCGCCATTAGCGCCAATGAGGCAGGTGAGCATGCCGTCACGCGCCTCTTCGTTGGCAGCGTGGTTGAGCTGTCTTGTGTGTCGGCTGTCGGGGTAGCCCACAACGAGGTTTTTGAGTGTTATCATCTTCTTTTTGTTCTTTTCGTTTTTTGTCGCTTCTTGAAATGTCCAATGGCTGCTTCTTGAAATGCCCAATGGCTGCTTCTTGAAAAGCCTTATGGCTGCCATAAGCAACGCCCTGTGGCTCCTTCTTGCAACCCTCTTTCGCTTATTAAGCAAAATTATGATGCGAAGATACAAAAAAATCAGTACTTTTGCAGTCATGAATACGCCTATTCAAGCATTAATGCAGCAAAAAGCCCTCTTGCAGGTCGAATATGCCTGTGAGAAGGAGAATTTCCGACGGCAGACGGAGGCCACAGGCATGGCACGCAAGGTGAAGCGTGGCGACGCGTGGTACCCGGTGACGGCGGGACGAAGCTATTATAACTCGCTCAACCAGCCCTGTGTGGAGATTGTGCGGCAACAGGATGACGACATTGAACACAACTTTGAGTTTGGACGCCCCGTGATGTTCTTCACCACCACCCCAGCACCCGTGAAGAACGCACAGGCCACCATCAGTTATCTGTCGTTCACCGCCACGGTGAGCTATGCCGACGGGGGACGCATGGTGGTGACGCTGCCCGACATGTCGAGAGCGGTGGAGCTGCAACAGCCTGGCGCACCGCTGGGTGTGCAACTGTCGTTTGACGAGACCTCCTACCGCCTGATGTTCGAGGCCCTCGACCGCGCCATGCGTGCCAAGGGCAACCGCCTGGCTTATTTGCGCGACCTCTTCTACACGCCGACGGTGAAGCCCCAACATTTCGCTTTCGCGCCCATGCGCTTCCCGTGGCTCAACGCCACACAGGAGAAGGCGGTGAACGAGGTGCTGTGGACGAAAGACGTGATGGTGGTGCATGGCCCTCCAGGCACGGGCAAGACGACGACGCTCGTGGAGGCCATTCACGAGACGCTGCAAAGGGAGAGTCAGGTGCTGGTTTGTGCCCAGAGCAACATGGCGGTCGACTGGATTGCCGAGAAGCTCGTTGACCGTGGCATCTCGGTCTTGCGCATTGGCAACCCCACAAGGGTCAACGACAAGATGCTGTCGTTCACCTATGAGCGGCGCTTCGAGGCCCATCCCGACTACCCGCAGCTGTGGAGCCTGCGCAAGGCCATGCGCGAGCTGCGGTCGCAACGCAAACGCTCTGACAGCTGGCACCAGAAGATGGAACGTCTGAAGAGCCGTGCCACCGAGCTGGAGCTGCGCATCAACGCCGAGCTGTTTGGCGAGGCGCGTGTTATAGCCTCCACGCTCACGGGAGCGGCCAACCGGCTGCTGGACGGCATGAAGTTTGGGACGCTGTTCATCGACGAGGCGGCACAGGCTCTGGAGGCTGCCTGCTGGATTCCCATGCGCCGCACCACGCGTGTGGTGTTTGCAGGCGACCATTGTCAGTTGCCACCGACGGTGAAGAGCATCGCTGCCCTGCGCGGCGGACTGGGCAAGACGCTCATGGAGCGCATCGTGGAGAACCACCCCGAGGCGGTGACGCTGCTGGGCGTGCAGTATCGCATGAACGAGCACATCATGAAGTTTTCGAGCGACTGGTTCTACGGCGGCAAGGTGCAGACGGCGCCTGAGGTCAAGAACCGCGGCATACTCGACTATGACGAGCCGATGCAATGGATCGACACGTCGCTCACGGGGGCAAAGGAAGAGTTTGTGGGCGAGAGCTTCGGGCGCATAAACAAGCAAGAGGCACAGCTCACCATCGACACCCTGCGCTCCTACTATGCAAAGATCGGGCGCACACGGGCGCTCGACGAGCGTATCGACGTGGGCGTGATCTCGCCTTACAGGGCTCAAGTGCAGTATCTGCGCCAGCTGATACGCCGTGACGACGAGCTGCGCCCCCTGCGCCGTCTCATCACCGTCAACACGGTGGACGGCTTTCAAGGTCAGGAGCGCGACGTGATAATAATATCTCTCGTGCGTGCCAACGACGATGGGCAGATTGGCTTCCTCTCCGACCTGCGGCGCATGAATGTGGCAATAACGCGCGCCCGCATGAAACTGATTATCCTTGGCAACGCCGCGACAATGACGAAGCACGGCTTCTACAAGAAGCTGTTCCAGTTTTGCGGACATGATGACGAGGCTTTGGCGGAAGAATAAGCAATCTTTTGCGAAAGTTCAGTAAAAGATAAACAACAAAAAAACAATGTTACAACGCGATTATATCATGCGGTTGATCCGCGAATTTATGGCTGCCCTTCAGCTCTTGCTCGAAGGCAAAGACCTTGAGCACCGGCGCGAGGAGCTGAAGAAGCTCTATGAGCAATATATCGGCCCCTATGAGCTTTATCACAACGCCACGATAGATGTGGCTATGCGTGCCCTCGCCTCCTATGACGAGGGGCAACGGCTGGAGCGCATGGAGATGCTCGCCGAGCTCTATTATGCCGAGGCCGACACCGTGACGGGTCCCGACCGCAACTTCTTGCTCGACAAGGCGTTCAACCTCTTCTCTTTTATAGAGCGAAACGGCAAGACGTTCTCCATGGACCGGCGTTATAAGATGGCTCTCATTGAGCAGAGAATGAAAAAATGCAGTGGCAAAACTCGCTGTGAATAAAAAAATTAGTAATTTTGCACATTGTTACACGCAAAGCTCCGTCGCCGAGCTTAAAAAGCATGGCTTTAATGCCTTGGCGAGCGGCACGCGACGCATAACATCATTGGCAAGATAAAAACAAAAAACAAGAACATAAATGGAAGAAAAGAAGTTTAAACGCACCACTGTGACAGCGGCTCTGCCTTATGCCAACGGAGGTGTGCATATCGGCCACTTGGCTGGCGTGTATGTACCTGCCGACATCTATGTGCGCTACCTGCGCCTGAAGAACCAGGACGTTATGTTTATCGGCGGAAGCGATGAGCACGGCGTGCCCGTGACCATCCGTGCACGCAAGGAGGGCATCACCGTTCAGGAGGTGGTTGACCGCTACCACAACCTTATCAAGAAATCGTTTGAAGAGTTCGGCATCTCGTTCGACATCTATAGCCGCACCACATCGAAGGTGCACAACAAGTTTGCAAGCGACTTCTTCCGCACGCTCTACGACAAGCACGAGCTGGTGGAGAAGACCGAGGAGCAGTTCTGTGACGAGGTGACGGGCGAGTTTCTTACCGACCGCAACATCGTGGGCACCTGTCCGCGATGCGGAGCAGAGGGAGCCTACGGCGACCAGTGCGAAAAGTGCGGAGCTACGCTCTCTCCTGAAGAACTCATCAACCCGACCAACAAGAACAACCCGGGACACGGACTCATCAAGAAAGCCACAAAAAACTGGTATCTGCCGCTGAACAAATGGCAGGACTGGCTGAAGAAATGGATTCTGGAGGACCACAAGGAATGGAGACCTAATGTATACGGACAGTGCAAGTCTTGGCTCGACATGGATCTGCAGCCGCGTGCCATGACGCGCGACCTGGACTGGGGAATCCCCGTCCCCGTGGAGGGAGCCGACGGCAAGGTGCTCTACGTATGGTTCGACGCACCTATCGGATATATCTCAAACACCAAGGAACTCTGCGACACTGATCCGGAGACCTGGGGCACATGGCAGAAATGGTGGCAGGACCCGTCGTCAAGACTTATCCACTTCATCGGAAAGGACAACATCGTGTTCCACTGCATCGTGTTCCCCACAATGCTCAAGGCTCACGGCGGCTATATCCTGCCAGACAACGTGCCGGCAAACGAATTCCTCAACCTGGAGAACGACAAGATTTCCACATCACGCAACTGGGCCATCTGGCTCCACGAATATCTCATGGAGTTCCCGGGCAAGCAGGATGTGCTGAGATACGTACTCACGGCAAACGCACCGGAGACGAAGGACAACAACTTCACATGGAAGGACTTCCAGGAGCGCAATAACAGCGAACTGGTGGGCGTATACGGAAACTTTGTGAACCGTGCGCTGCAGCTCACCAAGAAATACTGGAACGGCGTGGTGCCGGAGTGCGGAGAGCTGCAGGACTACGACAAGCAGACGCTCGAGGAATTCAAGGACGTGAAGAAGAAGGTGGAAGCCCTGCTCAACGTGTTCAAGTTCCGCGACGCACAGAAGGAGGCTATGAACCTCGCCCGCATCGGAAACAAATACATCGCCGACTGCGAACCGTGGAAGGTATGGAAGACCGACCCGAAGCGCGTGGAGACAATCCTCTATATCTCGCTGCAGCTCGTGGCAAACCTCGCCATAGCATTCGAGCCGTTCCTGCCGTTCAGCAGTGCCAAGCTGCGCCAGATGCTCAATATAGACAACTTCGACTGGGACCAGCTCGGCTCCACCGACCTGCTCAAGCTGGGCCATCAGCTCGCCGAACCGGAACTGCTCTTCGAGAAGATCGAGGACGAGACAATACAGTATCAGCTCGACAAACTCGAGGAAATCAAGAAGGCTAACGCCGCCGCAGCATACCAGGCCAAGGAAATCAAGCCTACCGTAAGCTTCGAGGACTTCGAGAAGCTCGACATCCGTGTGGGAACCGTCAAGAACTGCGAGAAGGTGAAGAAGGCTAACAAGCTGCTCAAGTTCACCATCGACGACGGCAGCGGCACCGACCGCACCATCGTGAGCGGCATCGCCAAGTTCTACAAGCCCGAAGAACTCATAGGCAAGCAGGTTTGCTTCATCGCCAACTTCGCCCCACGCAAGCTCATGGGCATCGAGAGTCAGGGAATGATCCTCAGCGCTGAGGACTTCGACGGCAACCTGAGCGTGACCAGAGTGGACAAAGAGGTGAAGCCAGGAAGTCAGGTGGGATAATGGACCGGAAATATCTCCAGCGCTGCCTGCAGCTGGCACGCAACGGAATGCAGAACGCCAAGCCCAACCCCATGGTGGGTGCAGTGATAGTGGCCCGGGGCCGGATTATCGGCGAGGGCTACCACGTGCGCTGCGGCGAGGGTCATGCCGAGGTGAACGCCTTCGCATCGGTGAAGCCGCAAGACGAACATCTCTTGCCGGAGGCTACGATATATGTAAGTCTTGAACCCTGCTCCCACTATGGCAAGACACCGCCATGTGCTGACCTTATAATAAAGAAAGGTGTGAAAAGGGCTGTTGTGGGATGCATAGACCCCTTTGCAAAAGTGCACGGCAACGGAATAAGAAAACTGAAAGATGCCGGTATAGATGTTGAGGTGGGGGTTCTTGAGGAGGAGTGCAAAAGACTCAACGAGTGTTTCTTCACCTTCAATACACTTAGGCGTCCTTATATCCTGCTGAAATGGTGTCAGACGGCAAACGGGTATCTCGATGATGGATATAAACCGTTGAGAATGTCTACTCCGTATACGCAGATGCTTGTTCATAAACTGAGAAGCGAGTACGACGCAATACTCGTGGGACGTGTCACGGCAGAAAGGGACAAGCCACAACTGAATGTAAGACTGTGGCATGGCAAGGATCCGATGCGTCTGGTTATTGACAAAGAGCACCCGTGTTTTGACGGACTTGACTTCAGCAACAGCAATGACGTGCCGGCGCAGATTGCCGAATGGCTTTATAGACAAGGCATGCAGTCGCTGATGGTGGAAGGCGGAGCCAAGACATTGCAGGGCTTCATTGATGTCGGATTGTGGGATGAGATAAGGGTTGAGACGGTGCCGGTGGTCGTTAGTGGCGGAACAAAGGCACCGCATCTGGATGACGAACCGTTGGCGCTTGCTGACAGAAAGGTATATGACCGGAATATAGTGGATACCTTCCGGCGTGGTGATTCCCGGGAATAGTCGCATGAAGATAGGATATTTACAATAAACATTAAATACATACATTATGAAAACATTTGATTATACAACACAGGGTACATGCAGCCGCTCCATTCATATAGAACTGAACGACGACAATACGATAAACAACGTGTCGTTTTACGGAGGATGCAACGGAAATCTGAAGGGAATAGGCAAGCTCATAGAAGGGATGCCGGCAGACAAAGTTGTGGAGAAGCTGGAGGGCGTGACCTGCGGATTTAAAAACACAAGCTGTCCGGACCAGCTGGCGCAGGCCCTGAAGGAAATGATGAAATAAAAATACTTGTGAAAGATAATAAGAATTTACTATTATTGAAGAAATGCCGGATTACACGTACAAGTCCGGCTTTTTTCTTTGATAAAAACTTGGATAAACGAAAATTTTTGTTACCTTTGCATGTGTCATGGCGAAACGGTGCTGT
>OQVL01000427.1_pt1 | contig 21934 bp, 18 predicted proteins | sample 1691501 | NCBI WGS metagenome assembly OQVL01 (sample SAMN03418253, study PRJEB22391) | human gut metagenome | biome: human-gut; feature: organic feature; material: feces | host: Homo sapiens | place: Tanzania | collected 2013-01 | reverse complement strand
GCTGCCGTCAAGGTCGAGTTGACAACTCATAAGTCTGTCAAGTCGAATCGTCTTTTGCGAATTGTTCGTAAGTTTTGCGGACACGGCAATCACGTCGGTATCGTCGAACACCGAATAGAACTGCCGAAGTTCCAAGCCGTATTCTTCGTCGGTAAAAACAAGGCAAAGCGTTTCGCTTGCCTTAAACGAACTCGGAAGCCCCGGTATCTGCGGTTTTTCCATAACGACGGCGGACTTAAACAAAAACTTATTCGCAAAGCCGCCGTCGGCATTTTTGACGAGCAACGAAAACTCCCTGTCGCAGCCCGTTCCGTAACATGAAAAAGTCGTTCTTGCCGTTATAATGTCGTCGCTCGACGAGTGACAATACTTTCTCTTGTGCGAAGTAAAAATATCGTAATCGGACATATAGCCCAACTTTTTGCCGTAATATACGATCTCGAGAAGTTCGTCGTATATGCAAAAAATCAGGCTTGTCGCGGGGGTGTCGATTTTAATATATTTTTTACCGATCGTTATCATTCTGAGCCGTTCCTGTTTACTTATATTTCACGCCGTATTTATCGAGAAGGGAGTGAAGTTCGTCTTTATCGACTTCGCTGCAATTTATCTTCTTTTTTGCGGCGATTGCGGCGGCGTATCCCGCACTTTCGCCTATGTTGCAAATTATGGGCATAATTCTGTAAGCCGACTGCGCCTCGTGCGTGGCGGAAATACATCTGCCCGCGACGAGAAGGTTGTCGACGTTTTCGGGCAAAAGCGATCTGTACGGTATCGTGTAATACTTCGTCCGATCGAGATAAATAAGGTGCGTGCCCGTCCCGTCGGGACTATGTATGTCGATTTCATAGCATCCGCAAGCGACGGCGTCATCGAACTTCTGCGCCAGGGAAAGATCCGGAAGAAGACGGATTGGATCTGAACGTTATTCTGTCGGAAATGGATCCGCCCGCCGTCTTTTTTGACGAAGAAGTCGAAAAGGACGAGGCGTTTAAAGAGGCGATCGCCGCCGCCGACGCCAAAGACGTTTCCAAAGTCCACGCCCGCTTGGCGCACGCTTTGTCGAAATGCAACAACGCCTATACGTTGAAACGCGCCGATTACAAATTGGAAACCGTCAAAATGCCCGTGATGGGATTTCTGGGCAGGACGTTGTTTCCGGCTTTGGGCAACCGCATTAAAAAAGTGCCGTCGAAAACGCCGTGCGGCAAAGGGTTGGGCGATTGGATCGATACGCCGACCAGCTTTGTTCTGGCGCGGACGAACGATTTGTTGCAGGAAGCCAAAGGTCGCTTGTCCGAATACGCCGAGGAAAAAGAAGAACGCGAAGCCGCTTTGATTCGCCGCAAACGCTTGTTTCTGAAAATCAGAAAATTCTTTCACGCGGGCAAAGCGAAATGACGCTGAACGAATGGGCGGCGCGGGCGTTGGCAATCGCGACGCAAAAGGGATTCCACGATACGGAAAAAGATCTGGAAACGGCTTTGGCGGGTAACGCCGCTTTGCGCGCGGAGGTCGCTTCTTTGCAAACCGCGCGCCGGCTGGCGTTGATTCACAGCGAAGTGTCCGAAGCTCTGGAGGCTTGCCGCAAAGGAAAGCGCGCCGATTTGTCCGCGTTCAAAGCGAACGGTGAAACGAAAGAAGCTTTTGAAGCCTGTGTCAAAGATTCTTTTGAAGACGAGCTGACCGACGCGGTGATCCGCCTGTTGGAACTGGCGGCGTGCGAAAACATCGACATCGAAACGCATGTCCGGCTGAAAATGGAATACAACGCCGCCCGCCCCCACAAGTTCGGCAAAGCGTATTAAACGGGTGCTTTTTGCTTTTTCGTGATTTTGACGCCGAACACGCGCCAGACCGTTTTGTCGGGCAGAACGGATTTCGACCAGAACAGACCTTTTTTAAAATACTTCGGCTGAATTTGGCGGCGCAGTTCGTCAATCGGGTTGCGGTGTTTGGTAAAGTCCTTTTCCCGTTTCACCAGATCGCCCCAGCGGTCTTTGAAAATTTTATCGTTGCGTTCCAGTTGCTGTTTGCGTGCCGCGCTGCCGAAAGACGCGTGCCGTTTATGAAAAACGTACAGATTGTCGATCAAAACGCACCGCAGTCCTTTGGACGCCATGCGGAACGACAGGTCGCGTTCTTCGTTGAATCCCTTGCCGTAAATTTCGTCCAGCGCACCGAACTTGTCCAGCGCGGACTTGCGCAGGCACAGGCAAAACCCTTCCGCCGTCGGAATGGCGGGATAGGTCGGTTTGTGCAGTTTTTCGATTTTTTCGTTCATGGACGCGACCGTTTCCCCGTCGCGCAAAGGAATGAAGTAGCTGCCGCTGTACGCCGCAATCGGCGACGCAACCGCGATTAAGGGGTCGGAATCAAAACAGGCGGCGATTTTTTCACAAAAGCGCGCGGGAATCATCGTGTCGCTGTTCAACAGGACAATGATTTCGCCCTTGGCTTTGGCGATGCCGTTGTTGCAGGTTTTCGGAAAGCCCGAATTTTCGGGGTTGCGGAACAGCGTGAATTTGTCGGGGTTCGTCGCGGATTCCTTTTTTAAATAAGCCGCCGTTTCTTCTCCGGAACAATCGTCGACGATAAGCACTTCGCCGTCGGAAAAATCAAAGTTTTCCTTGATGCTTTGCAGGCATTTTTTCACGTCATCGATTGCGTTGAAGACGGGAACGACCACGCTGATTTTCATAGGCTTTTCCTTTGTTGAAACGAATGCGCGGCATTATTATTACAGGGTCTGCGCCCGATTGGCAACTTTATCTTTTCCGGATGCGGAATTTTCCTTGACCTGTGCGGGATTCGGCGGTATTTTTCCAAAAGTTTTTAAAACTTTAAACAGCTGTCAACCGGGTTCATAAATGATAAAAAAAGCAGGAAGCGATTTCCAGTCGTTGATTTTGAAACTTCACGCCTATTGGGCGGAACAAGGGTGCGTTATCTTGCAGCCCTACGACATGGAGGTCGGCGCCGGCACGTTCCACCCCGCGACCATTTTGCGCGCTTTGGGTCCCGAACATTGGAAAGCCGCCTATGTCCAGCCGTCCCGCCGTCCCGTCGACGGACGCTACGGTGAAAACCCCAACCGTCTGCAACATTACTACCAGTATCAGGCGATTTTGAAACCGTCCCCCGAAAACGTGCAGGAATTGTATTTGAACAGTCTGAAAGTGCTGGGGATCGATCCGGCGCATCACGATATCCGCTTTGTCGAAGACGACTGGGAAAGTCCGACTTTGGGCGCGTGGGGGCTGGGCTGGGAAGTCTGGTGCGACGGCATGGAAGTGTCGCAGTTCACTTATTTCCAGCAGGTCGGCGGATTTGAATGTTCGCCCGTGTGTTCCGAACTGACGTACGGTCTGGAACGGCTGGCGATGTACATTCAGGGCGTCGAAAACGTCTATGATCTGGATTTCAACGGCGACGGCGTGACTTACGGCGACGTGTTTCATGAAAACGAAGTCCAGTATTCCAAGTACAACTTTGAATGCGCCGACACGGAAATGCTGTTGCGCCATTTCAACGACGCCGAAAAGGAATGTCGGGCGTTGCTGGCGGACGGCGTGCCTTTGCCCGCCTACGACCAGTGCATCAAGGCGTCGCATGTGTTCAACCTGTTGGACGCGCGCGGCGTGATCAGCGTGACAGAACGCGCCGCCTATATCGGGCGGGTGCGCGCTTTGGCAAAAGGTTGCTGCGAGGGGTACTTGAAAAGCCGCGGTCATTTGAAGGCGGAAGGGTGAGAAAATGAGCGAATTTTTCCTTGAACTGTTTTCCGAAGAAATTCCCGCCCGCATGCAGGCGGACGCCGCGGCGCACACGCGCGATTTTATCACGGACGCGCTGAAAAAAGCCGAATTGAAATTTGACGAAACCGTTTCGTTCGTTTCTTCGCGCCGTTTCGGTTTGTGCGTCAAGGGGCTGCCCGCCGCGCAGGCTGATCTGGTCGAAGAAAAGAAAGGTCCCGCGGTTTCTGCCCCCGAACAGGCTTTGACCGGATTTTTGAAATCCGTCGGTTTGAAAAAAGATGAATTGGAGGTTCGCGATACCCCGAAAGGCGCGTTCTATTTCGCGAAGCTGTCGCGCAAGGGTCGCCCGACCGTCGAAGTTCTGCGGGAAACCGTCGCGGCGCTGTTGGCGTCTTTCCCGTGGGCGAAATCCATGCGCTGGGGCGAACATCGCGAACATTGGGTGCGCCCTTTGCACGCGATCGTGTGCCTGTTTGACGGCGCGGTCGTTCCCGTCGAATTTGCCGGCGTGAAGTCGGGCGACGTGACGTACGGTCATCGTTTTCTGGCGCCCGGGGCGATTCGGGTCAAAGACTTTGCCGATTATCAACGGAAAATCCGCGACGCTTTTGTGATGATCGATCCCGACGAACGCAAAAAAATCATTTCCGACAACGCGCACGCTTTGGCGAAAGAAGCGGGATACAAGCTGTTGGAAGACGGCGGTTTGTTAAACGAAGTCGCGGGGTTGGCGGAATATCCCGTTCCCCTGACGGGAAAAATCGACGACGAGTTTATGAGCGTCCCGCAGGAAGTGCTGATTACGTCCATGCGGGCGAATCAGAAATATTTCTGCATGACCGACGAAAACGGCAAAATGGCGCCGCGTTTCATCGTTGTTGCGAATATGAAAGCCGCCGACGGCGGAAAGGAAATCGTTGCAGGCAACGAACGCGTGTTGCGCGCCCGTCTGTCCGACGCCCGATTCTTCTGGGACGAAGATCGCAAAACGACGCTGGCTTCAAAGGTTGAAAAATTGAAATCGCGCGTTTTCCATGCCAAGCTGGGATCCGTCGCCGACAAGGTCGAACGGATGCGCGCTTTGTTGCCGGAAATTTTGAAATACATTCCGGGGGCGGACGCCGCCGACGCCGATCGCGCCGCTTTGTTGTGCAAAGCCGATCTGTCGACGGGAATGGTCGGCGAATTTCCGGAACTGCAGGGCGTGATGGGACGTTATTACGCGCGTTTCGACGGTGAAAACGAGGCTGTCGCCGAAGCGATTGCCGAACATTATTCGCCGTTGGGACCGAACGATGTTTGTCCGAGCGCGCCCGTCAGCGTCGCCGTCGCTTTGGCGGACAAGATCGATACTCTGGTCGGGTTCTGGCTGATTGACCGGAAACCGACGGGTTCAAAGGATCCTTTTGCGCTGCGTCGCGCAGCCTTGGGGGTCGTGCGGCTGATTTTGGAAAACAAAATCAATATGCCGCTGTTTCAGATTCTGAACGCCGCGCGCGCGGTGTACGGCGATTCGGCGCAGGTCGCGATCGCCGAAGCGATGACGGAATCCGAAAAGAAAAACGAAAACACCGAACCGACCGTCTTGGTCAACTGGTCCGTGCGCCAAATGGTTTCTTTGCTGAACTTTATCGCCGACAGGCTGAAAGTTCTGATGAAAGATCGCGGCGTGCGCCACGACTATATTTCGGCGGTCTACGGTTTGGCGCAGGAAGACAATCTGGATCAGATCGACCTGTGCCGCGTGATCGCGCGCGTCCGCGCTTTGACGCGGTTGCTTTCGACCGATGACGGCGAAAATTTGCTGACGGCGTTCCGCCGCGCGGCGAACATCGTCCGCATTGAAGAAAGCAAAGACAAATGTTCCCATACCGACACGCCGGATAAAAATCTGTTCGCGGTCGAACAGGAACAGGCTTTGTTTGACGCGCTGGATCAAGTTATGTTAAACAGTTCAAAGAAGATCGCTTCGGACGATTTCGAAGGCGCGATGGAGGATTTGGCGAAACTGCGGGTTCCCGTTGACGCGTTCTTTGACAAAGTTCAGGTGAACTGTGACGACGCTCAGCGTCGCGCCAACCGTTTGCGTTTGCTGTCGATGATAGTGCGCGCGATGGGCGGCGTCGCTGATTTTTCTGTAATTGAAGGGTAAGGAGATATCTAACCACCATGACAAAATGGGTTTATAAATTCGGCAACGGAAAAGCCGAAGGTAACGCTTCCGACAGAAACCTGTTGGGCGGCAAAGGCGCTAACCTGGCGGAAATGAGCTCGATCGGGATTCCCGTTCCTCCGGGCTTCACGATTTCCACCGAAGTCTGCACCTATTATTACGCCAACGGCAAAACGTTTCCCGCCGATTTGGCGGAACAGGTCAAAGAAGGCGTCGCGCATTGCGAAGCCATCGTCGGCAAAAAATTCGCCGATGCAAATGATCCGCTGCTGTTTTCCGTGCGTTCCGGCGCCCGTATTTCCATGCCGGGCATGATGGATACCGTTCTGAATCTGGGCTTGAACGACGAAACCGTCAAAGGTTTGGCGAAAGCGTCCGGCGACGAACGTTTTGCTTACGACTCCTACCGTCGTTTCCTGCAGATGTATTCCGACGTCGTTCTGGGTGTCAAACACGAAAACTTCGAACACGCTCTGACGGCGTTGAAAGATAAAAAAGGCTATAACTCCGATACCGACATGACGGTTGACGATTTGAAAGAATTGATCGCCGAATACAAGAAAATCGGTGAAAAATTCGGCAAGCCCGTTCCGCAGGATCCGAAAGAACAGCTGTGGGGCGGCATCGGCGCCGTGTTCATGAGCTGGATGGTCGACCGCGCCATTTACTACCGCAAATTGAACGACATTCCCGAAGACTGGGGTACCGCCGTCAACGTTCAGACGATGGTGTTCGGCAACGCCGGCGACGATTCCGCGACGGGCGTTTGCTTCTCGCGCGACCCGTCCACGGGTAAAAACGCTTTCTACGGCGAATTTTTGATCAAAGCTCAGGGCGAAGACGTCGTCGCGGGTATCCGCACGCCGCAGCAGATTTCCAAAGAAGGCAAAAAAGAACGCGGTTCCGATCTGCCTTGTATGGAAGAAGCGATGCCCGAACTGTACAAACAGCTGTGCGACATTCGCGAAACGCTGGAAAAGCACTATCGCGACATGCAGGATATGGAATTCACCATTCAGAACGGCAAGCTGTACATGTTGCAGACCCGTAACGGCAAGCGCACCGCCGCCGCCGCCGTCAAAATGGCGGTCGACATGGTCAACGAAGGCTTGATTGACAAGAAAACGGCGTTGATGCGCGTCGAACCCAAACAGTTGGATGACTTGTTGCACCCGACGTTGGATCCGAAAGCCAAAAAAGAAGCGATTAAAGACGGTCGTCTGTTGACGCAGGCTTTGAACGCGTCCCCCGGCGCGGCTGTCGGTCAGGTCGTTTTCTCGGCTGACGACGCCGAAAAATGGGCTGAAGAAGGCAAGAAAGTCGTTCTGGTTCGCGTCGAAACGTCGCCGGAAGACATTCACGGTATGCACTCTTCGCAGGGTATTTTGACGGCGCGCGGCGGCATGACGTCCCACGCGGCGGTCGTTGCCCGCGGTATGGGTACGCCCGCGGTTTGCGGCGCGCACGAAGTCAAAGTCGACTACGCGGCGAAGAAAATGACCATCAAAGGCGTTGAAATAAAAGAAGGCGACGTGATTACGCTGGACGGCACCACGGGTGAAGTCATCAACGGCGCCGTCGCGTTGAAAGACGCCGAACTGACAGGCGATTTCGGCGTGTTCATGGGCTGGGCTGACGAAGTCCGCAAATTGCGCGTCCGCACAAACGCCGACACTCCGCACGACGCGCAGGTTGCGCGCAAATTCGGCGCGGAAGGCATCGGTTTGTGCCGTACGGAACATATGTTCTTCGATCCGATGCGCATCAAACACATGCGTGAAATGATTCTGGCTGAAACCGAAGAAGCGCGCCGCGCCGCTTTGGCGAAGCTGTTGCCGTATCAGCGCGAAGACTTCAAGGGCTTGTTCATGGCTCTGGACGGTCTGCACGTCACGATCCGTCTGCTGGATCCGCCTTTGCACGAATTCCTGCCGACGAAAGAACCCGAACAGCGTGAAATCGCGAAAGAACTGGGCATTTCTTTGGAAGCCGTTCAGGCGCGCGTTCACCAGTTGCACGAAGCCAACCCGATGTTGGGCTTGCGCGGTTGCCGTTTGGGCTTGACCTACCCCGAAATCACGGAAATGCAGGCGCAGGCGATTTTCGAAGCCGCCGTCGAAGCGTCCAAAGAATTGGGCAAACAGGTTGAACCCGAAGTCATGGTTCCGCTGATTGATACGCAGAAAGAACTGGATCTGGTCAAAGCCATCATCGACGCGAAAGCCGCCGAAGTCATGGAAAAAGCCGGTGTCAAGTTCAACTACATGGTCGGCACGATGATCGAAATGCCGCGCGCCGCTCTGACGGCTGACAAAGTCGCCGAAACGGCTGAATTCTTCAGCTTCGGAACGAACGACTTGACGCAGACCACCTTGGGCATGAGCCGTGACGACGCGGGATCCTTCCTGCCGAATTACGTTGCCAAAGGCATCTTCGCCAAAGATCCGTTTAAATCGATTGACGAAGAAGGCGTCGGTCAACTGGTTCAGATGGCTGTCGAAAAAGGTCGCAAGACCCGCCCGAACATCAAATTGGGCATCTGCGGCGAACACGGCGGCGATCCTGCCACCATCGACTTCTGCCACCGCGTCGGTCTGACGTACGTTTCCTGCTCGCCGTTCCGCGTGCCTATCGCGCGCTTGGCTGCGGCGCAGGCGGCTGTCCGCAACGCCTGATCGCGTAAAGCAAAAAAAACGCCCCGCAAGGATTTCCTTGCGGGGTTGTTTTTTTCTTGTATCCAGAAAACCCCGTGCTAGGCGCGAGGTTCCGGAAAATTTAGCAATCGCAGGAAAAATTAAGGAGTTAAGATTATGAATGATCAGAAAACATTATCCACACACGCTTGCGTCTTGGGTGAACGCGCCCGAAAGCGGGGCTGAAATCGCGATTGTGCGCGAAGTGCCGTTGATGCAGGAAACGGATTATCGCGACAACGAGATTCTGCACGCCGAAACGCTGGAGCGCAACTTTGACAAACTGACGATGCAAGTCCAACAGCTGGCTGAAAAATCCGCGCGCGCGGTGACGGTCGTTAAATCTGACAACGATTAAGTTGTTGATTTGAAAATATGTTTTTGACGACGCTCGCGTATCGGCGATGGGTTTCAAACCGCTTTGTTCGGACATGCAAAGTATTGCGAATACCGGCAAGTTCCGATTTCGCCGCGGTTGCTCGCTTTCGCTCGGGGCTGACGCCCCCGCCCGCCTGCGTCGGCGCACAAGGCGACCGAACGCGCCCGCGTTCTCCTCACAAGCGGATTTTACGCAAAACAAAACCCCCGAACAAGCCGAGGGTTTTTATTTTGGTGATCCCGCCGCGATTCGAACGCGGGACCCACAGCTTAGAAGGCTGTTGCTCTATCCGGCTGAGCTACGGGACCACACTTCTGATTGTTTATCCCGTTTGCAGGGTTATAGCAAGTTTTTTTTTCAGCTCGCGAAGCTTTTGACCAGGCTGCCGACCAGCATGTACCAGCCGTCGACGACGACGAAAAAGATCAGTTTGAACGGCAGCGACAGCATGGACGGCGGCAACATCATCATGCCCATGCTCATCAGCACGGACGCCACCACCATGTCGATGATCAAAAACGGAACGAAAATCAGAAACCCGATTTCAAAAGCGCGGCGCAATTCACTGATCATAAAGGCGGGAATCAGTGCCGTCAGCGGTGTGTCTTCGGGTTTTTCAACTTGAGTTTCCTTTGAAAAGTTCATAAACAGGCGCAAATCTTTTTCCCGCACGTTTTTCAGCATAAATTCCCTGAACGGCGCGACGGTGCGTTCAACGGCGGTTTTTGTTTCGATTTTTTCCTGTATCAGCGGATAAAGTCCGTTGTCCCACGCCCGTTCAAACGTCGGCGTCATGACGTATCCCGTCATAAACAGCGCCAAGGCGACCAGAATCATATTGGACGGCGTTTGCGACGTTCCCAGCGCCTGCCGCGTGATCGACAGGACGACGGCGATGCGCGTGAACGACGTGACCATGATCAAAATGCTGGGGGCGACGGACAGCACCGTCAGCAACAAAACCAGCTGGACGATTCTGGCGGTCGAAGACCCGCCCGCATCGCCCAAATCGATATTGACGCTTTGCGCGGCGGCGGGCAAAGCCGTCAGGCACAAAACCGTTAAAGCGATCGCGATTTTTCTAAGCATCGATCAAGGCGTCCTTTTCATTCGGTTCGATGTTTGCGGAATTATCCCCGTTTGCGGCGAAAGAATCAACCACGGTATTTGTTTCCCCTGTCAGCAAAAGATATTCCCGACCTTTGCATCGCGCCAGAACCAATCGGTTTTTCGGATCGACGGGGCGGATTTCCAGCAATTCGACTTCGTTTTTTTTCTTTACGGCGGCGACGCCGGAAATCAGTCCCGCTCCGAACCGTTTGAACAGCCACGAAATTAAAAAGATGATTCCCAAAACGAAAATCAATCCGGTCAAAGCGGTAAAAAAAGACGGTTCGTGATGCATGCGGATACCCATATCCTGAATTTAAAGCGAGGTTGTTAAAAATCCGTAGCGGCTTTCCAACGCCGCGCGGAACTGTTCCATTTGTTCATTTAGACGAATCATCGACGGTTTGAACGCGCCGCAACGATCGTATCCCGCTTTTTGCGCCAATGCGCAGATGGTCGCGATTTTATCGTTCAGCGCCGAAATGCTGACCAACCGTCCGGCGTTCATCAAATCGATCGCCGCCGTCAACAGGGCGGAAGCTTTTTCCAGTTCAAATCGAATGTCCTGCGTCATGGTGTTTCGCCCCCTCCCGCGGAAGCGTTCAATTCGTAAATATAGGAAAGAATTTCGGCGACGGCGGCGAACGCTTCGGGCGGAATTTCCGTATCCGGATCGATTGCCGCCAGCATTTCCGCCAGATCGGCGTCCCGACGGACTTTGACCCCCGCGGCGAACGCCAGATCCAAAATCCGTTCGGCGACATGCCCGTACCCGCCGGCGACGACCGTAGGCGTTTCCCCCGTTTCCGGATCAAATTTCAAAGCCGCCGCGACGGTGCGTTTTTCCTGCGCCATATCCGACTCCGTTTCTTTCAGGTCGAGTCTGACTCGGCTGACTTAAAAAAAATTTAACAGCCGCGGAGGATTGTGTTATCCTTTGGAAAACAAAAGAAAAGGAAGAAGGTTATGGATTCCGCCTCTCGTCAAAACCTGTCCCGTTTGTTAAAAAAGGTGGGGGAAAAGCCCGTTACCGTCTTTACGGATTTGGATATGACGTCGTGCGTTGAAAAAAACGCCGTTTTTGCTATGGAAAACAAAGCTGAAACCGGAAAAGACGGGTGCTTTATGCAGCCCGACATTCGCCGCGCGCTGACGGCTTTGCCCGAAACGGGCGGGGCGTTTTTCATCGTGACGGGACGGCATTGGGCGGACGCGCGCGTGAACGACGTGACGGGGGAAAAGATTCCCGACGGGGCTTTTCACGATTTATTGGGCGGGGCGAAGGAATTTGAAAACGCTTCCGTCGTCGCCGGACACGGACGTTTGGTCGTTGAAAACGGGAAAACGCGTGTTTTGCGCCGCGCCGCAACGCCCGAAGACGCGCTGAAAGAACAGAAATTCGAACGCTATGTCGGGGAAAGCGTGCTGGCTTTGAAACGGGAAATCTTTAAACGCTATCCCGAGGCGCGCGGGAAAATCCTTGCCGAGTATAAAAAGCATTTAAGCTATTTGAATCTGGCGGAATTTGTCAAAGAATCGCCCGATAAAGGCAAAGAGATGTTCGCTTTTGTCGACACGCGCATGAAACAGGTGATGAACGGTCAAAATCCCGACGGGTCGAAAAACGAATCCGCGCCCGAAAATCCGAACGGCGCGCTGTTTTACACGGTCGAACCGACGGGGTCGATGGAAATCCGTTCCGGAAACCAAAGCAAGCGTAACGGAGTGGAACAATCCGGATTTTTGGATCGGGCGTTTGAAAAGGGCGGTCCCGTTCTGGTGCTGGGCGACAGTCTGGCGAAAAACGGCACCGACCGCGATATGGTTGAAGCCGTGCGCGATTATTTTGAATCCAAAGGCGCGGCGGATCGGGTTTTTGTCGTTCATGTGATGAACGGCGAAAAAAACCGTATCACGGATAAATCCGACAAGTGTTTTCCGACGATTTCCGTCAAAGATCCGGACGAATTGGGACAAATTTTGAAAATGACGGTCGGTCAGACCCGCGCCCGAGCCGCGCAACGATCCGCTGTCGCGCAAGCCGTCCTGTCCGCCCGCCGCAATCGGTGAAAGCGTTTTTAAAAAGCCCCCTTGTTTTCATAAGGGGGCTTTTATTTAGCGTTGGAAATCTTTTTTCAGTTTCAAGGAAACGATGTTTTGTTCCGTTGCCGTTTGGCGGTGGGCGTTTTTAACCGCTTTCAGCCGTTCGGCGGTTCTTTGCCTGTCGAATTTTTTCACCGCGTTGATAATCGTGGCATTGGTTTGCGGCAAAACGGGCAGCGTTTCTTTCGGATCGAACACCCGCGGATCGTTTAAATCGTAGACGTATTTGTTTTTGACGGAATTCAACAGCCTGTCGCAATCGGGACGTTTCGCCGGATCGATGTGCATATCCGAATAAACCGCCGTTTTGATTCCCAGCGCCGCCGTGTCCGACGTGTAGGAAAAGCTGTCTTTGGTTCCGACGACGATATCCGAAACGGATAAAATGGCGGGATAGATATTGCCGATTTTTTCCTGCTGAGCGGCGAATTCCTTTTTATATTTACCCGTGTACTGGCGGAAATCGGCGGTGTCCGTTTCGGCGATTTTCTTGGCGTTGTAAAAGCTGACGCCGTTGTCGCGCGCCTGTTCGAACAGATAGTCCGTCACATCCGTGGGCGTGCGCGGGCTGTTGCCCAAAGCGACGTTAAACCCGTTCTTTTGAAATTCCCGCGCTTTTTTCCAAATGTTTTCGGCGTCTTGCATCGTGAATTGGATTTCGGGACCTTCCACGCGTCCGCCCAGCGAGAAAAACACCGTCGGCTTGCCGTTTTTGAACTGCGCCAGTTCTTCCGCAAAAGCGGGACGGTTGCCCTCTTGCCGAATCCTGAGTTCGGTCAGGTTGCCCGCAACCCCCAGAGTCGGAACGATTTTCTTTTGCAATTCGGGGTCTTTGTCCAGCCGCTTGGCTTGTTCTTCCGTCATCAGGTGATAAGGGACGTTTGCCAAATCAACGTGCCGATAATCGTGAAAAGCCCCTGTCAGAACCAAAGTCGTCACGTTGCCCAGTTTCCGGTCGCCATAGTAGTCTTTGACCGTTTTCGCCAGCGTATCGGCGTCGTTCGGCGCGTTTTCCATGTCGCCGTGATTGAACGGCAGGACGAACACGTCCGGCTTCGGCGCGTCCGCCAGATAGGCGTCCAAAGACGCGTACACGTCCTTTTTAAAGGATTTTTCATCGGGATAACGCGATCTGTCCAGCGGCTGACCGTTCGGCGCCTGCAACAGCTTGTTTCGGGTAACGGGAACCTTTTTATCGGCTTCCGCTTCCAAGATCAAACCGCGGGTTTGATTGTCGGAACCCAGACGCCCGCTGAAAAAACCGCAATATTCCATCGTATTTTACCCCCGATTTTTCTCTAATTGTGTCTAAATATATCAAAGGTTCGTTTCAAATGCAAGGATATGGGCGGGGACGATCCTTTTTTCTTGTCTTTTGCGTTTCGAATGTGTAGGGATTGGGAAAAATTCAGGAATGTCGAGGTTTCCAATGTTTAAGCTCGCCCGCTTTTTGGCGAATTACAAAAAAGAATGTGTCATCGGTCCTTTGTTCAAGTTTCTGGAGGCGTGTTTCGAGCTGTTCGTTCCGCTGGTTATGGCGGGAATCATCGATGTCGGCATTAAAAACGGCGACACCGCCTATATTTACAAAATGGGCGCGCTGATGGTGGGCTTGGGATTGCTGGGGCTGGTTTGTTCCCTGACCGCGCAGTTTTTCGCCGCCAAAGCGTCCATGGGTTTCGGCACGGCTTTGCGTAGCGCGCTGTTCCGCCACGTCGGCGATTTGTCCTATGCCGAATTGGACGAAATCGGCACGCCGTCCCTGATCACGCGGCTGACGGGCGATATCAATCAGGCGCAGTCGGGGGTGAATTTGGGCTTGCGCCTGTTTTTGCGTTCCCCGTTCATCGTCGTCGGCGCGATTGTCATGGCGTTCTTTGTCGATGTGAAGCTGGCGGTGATTTTTCTGGTCGCGACGCCGCTGATCGGCGCGGTCATCTGGTTCGTCATGGCAAAGTGCATTCCCTGTTACAAGCGGATTCAAGCGTGTATGGACAAAGTTTCCCTGCTGGTGCGCGAAAATCTGACGGGCGTGCGCGTCATTCGCGCTTTTTCCAAACAAAAGGAAGAACACGCGGCGTTTGAACAAACGTGCGAAACGCTGATGAACGAACAGGTCGCGGCGGGAAAAATCGCGGCTTTGCTGAATCCCGCAACGTACGTCGTCGTCAATCTGGCGGTCATCGCGATTGTGTGGGGCGGCGGTTTCCAAGTCAACGCGGGCGATTTGACGCAGGGCGAAGTAATCGCCTTGGTCAACTATATGTCGCAAATCCTGCTGGCGTTGGTCGCTTTGGCGAATTTAATCGTCGTCTTTACGAAAGCGTCCGCGTCCGCCGCGCGCATCAACGACGTGTTCGCGATTTTCCCGACGGTCGGGGAAAACGGCAAAGCGGCAAATTCTTTGTCCGACGCGCCCCGCGTGCGGTTTGAAAACGTGTCGTTCGCCTATAAAAACGCCGAAGCGGAAGCGTTGACCGGCATCGACTTCGCCGTGCCGAAAGGCGCGACCGTCGGCGTTATCGGCGGCACGGGATCGGGCAAGACGACTTTAATCAACCTGCTTTCCCGCTTTTACGACGCGACGAAAGGGCGGGTTTTAATCGACGGCGTTGACGTTCGGGATTATCCTTTTGCGGATTTGCGCCGAAAAATCGGCGTCGTGCCGCAAAAAGCCGTGCTGTTCAAAGGAACGATCCGCGACAATATGCGCTGGGCGAAAGCCGACGCGGCGGACGCGGAGATTTGGCGGGCGTTGACAATCGCGCAGGGCGACGAATTCGTTTCGACCAAACCCGAACAGCTTGACGCGCCGATAGCGCAAGGCGGGCGCAACCTGTCGGGCGGGCAAAGGCAACGGCTGACCATCGCGCGGGCTTTGGTCGGAGAGCCGGAAATCCTGATTTTGGACGACAGCGCGTCGGCGCTGGACTTCGCGACCGACGCGAAACTGCGTAAAGCGATTAAAAACGACCTTGCGGGGACGACGGTTTTTCTGGTTTCTCAACGCATTTCGACGGTGCGCGGCGCGGATTTCATCGTCGTTTTGGACGACGGCAAAGCGGTCGGCGTCGGCAGGCATGACGATTTGTTTGAAAACTGCCCCGTCTATCGTGAAATCTGCCTGTCGCAGTTGGAAAAAGAGGAGGCGGCGTAATGCAAAAAAATTTGTTGAAGCGTTTGCTGTCCTTTACGCGTCCTTACCTGTCCCATCTGGCTTTGGCGTTGTTTTTCGCGGTCGTCGGCGTGTCGATGACTTTGTACGCCCCCGTGCTGACGGGACGCGCGATCGACTTGGTCGCCGGCAAAGGCGCGGTCGATTTTCAAGCGTTGAAAAAAATCTTGGAAGCCTTGGCGGGCGTTGTCGCAACCGCCGCCCTGTCCCAATGGCTGATGGGGCTTTGCACGAACAAAATCACTTATCTGACCGTGCGCGACATTCGCGTCAAGGCGTTCGACCGACTGCAAAAAGTCCCCTTGCGTTTTATCGACACGATGCCGCACGGCGACATTCTCAGCCGCGTGGCGGTGGACGCGGAACAGGTCGCGGACGGGCTGTTGATGGGCTTTACGCAGCTGTTCACGGGCATTGTCACGATTTTCGGCACAATCGGGTTCATGGCGGTCATCAACGTCAAAATAACGCTGTTGGTCGTGTTCGTCACGCCGTTGTCGCTGTTCGTCGCGAACTTCATCGCCAAGCGCACTTTCAAATTCTTCAAAGTCCAATCGGAAACGCGCGGCGAAATGACGGCGCTGATCAACGAAACGGTCGGCAATTTAAAGCTGGTCAAGGCGTTCGGCTACGAAGAAAAATCCCGCGAAAAATTTGAAGAAATCAACGCCCGATTGCAAAATTGCGGGGTCAAGGCGTTGTTTTTTTCCTCCATCACCAACCCCTGCACCCGCTTTGTCAACGGCGTGGTTTATACGCTGGTCGGCATCGTCGGGGCGTTGAGCGCGGTCGCCGGCGTTTTAAGCGTCGGTCAGCTGTCGTGCTTTTTAAGCTATGCGAACCAGTACACAAAACCGTTTAACGAAATATCGGGCGTGATTGCCGAACTGCAAAGCGCGCTGGCGTCCGCGAAACGGCTGTTTGAAATCATCGACGCGACGCCCGAAACGCCCGACGCCGAAGACGCGAAAATTTTGCGCCGCGCGGACGGAACGGTCGATTTGGAACACGTTTATTTTTCCTACGTTCCCGAAATCAAACTGATTGAAGACTTGTCCCTGAACGTCAAAGCGGGGCAAAAAATCGCCATCGTGGGCAAAACGGGGTGCGGGAAAACGACTTTAATCAACCTGCTGATGCGGTTTTACGATGTCAACGCGGGCAGTATTTCCGTTTCCAAAACCAACGTTGAAGAAATGACGCGCGACAGCCTGCGCGCCCAATTCGGCATGGTGTTGCAGGAAACGTGGCTGAAATCGGGGACGGTGCGGGAAAACATCGCGTACGGCAAGCCCGACGCGTCCGATTACGAAATCGTTTCCGCCGCGGTCGCCGCGCACGCCGACGGATTCATCAAACGCCTGCCCGACGGGTACGACACCGTCATCGGCGAAGACGGCGGCAGTTTGTCGCAAGGTCAGAAACAGCTGTTGTGCATTGCCCGCGCGATGCTGTCCCTGCCGTCCATGCTGATTTTAGACGAAGCGACCAGCTCGATCGACACGCGCACGGAAATTTACGTTCAGAAAGCCTTTGACGAAATGATGAAAGGGCGGACAAGCTTTGTCGTCGCGCACAGGCTTTCGACGATTCGCCGCGCCGATTTGATTCTGGTCATGGATTCGGGGCGTATCGTCGAACGCGGCACGCACGCGGAATTGCTGGAAAAAGGCGGATTCTACGCGAATCTGCACAACAGCCAGTTCAATGTTTGAAAAAATCGGCTAAAACCGGATTTTTCCTTGAAACAAAAGGGAAAAAGGCATACTTTTCGCCCCGAAAGTCATCATTGCCATCGGACAAAACGCCATGCAGTTCATTTCCCGCGAAAAATGGTACCGGTTCAGCCGGAACCTGCCGCTTTATTTTCAGGGCTTCGTGCCAAAATTCTTCCGCGTGTTCAAGGAAAACTACACGTTTTCCGAATTGCGCCGCGACATTACCGCGGGGGTGACGGTCGCGATCGTCGCTTTGCCGCTGTCCATGGCGTTGGCGATCGCGTCGGGGACGACTCCGGATCGCGGGCTGTTCACCGCGATCGTCGCGGGCTTTCTGATTTCCCTGTTGGGCGGCAGCCGTTTCCAGATCGGCGGTCCGACGGGCGCGTTCGTCGTCGTCATTTACAACATCATCGCGACTTACGGCTACAACGGGTTGGCGCTGGCGACGATCATGGCGGGGCTGATGCTGATTCTGGCGGGATTTTTCCGTTTGGGCGCGCTGATCAAATATATTCCCTATCCCGTCGTGACGGGGTTCACCGCAGGCATCGCCGTCATCATCTTTTCCAGTCAGATCAAAGATTTGTTCGGGTTGCAGATCGACAGCGTCCCCGCTGAAATCATTGAAAAGTGGCAGGCGTTTTTCGCTTATAAGCACACGTTCGACCCTGCTTCGACCGCTATCGCCCTGTCCACGCTGGCGGTGATGCTTTTATTGCGTAAATTCGCCCCGCGTCTGCCGAATTTCCTGATCGGCGTCATCGTCGGCGCGGTCGCCGTGTACGCCTTGCATTTGCCGGTGGACACGATCGGGTCGAAATTCGGCGGCATTCCCGACAGTCTGCCCACGCCGTCGTTTCCGACGTTTTCGTGGGAAGAGCTGGCTTTGCTGTTTCCCAGCGCGTTTACGATCGCTTTTCTGGCGGGGATTGAATCGCTGCTGTCCGCCGTCGTCGCCGACGGTATGACGGGCGACCGCCATTTGTCGAACTGCGAACTGGTCGCCGAAGGAACGGCAAACGTCGCGTCGGTTCTGTTCGGCGGCATTCCCGCGACGGGCGCGATCGCCAGAACGGCGACGAACATTCGCGCGGGGGCTTACTCTCCCGTTTCCGGCATGATTCACGCCGTCGTTTTATTGCTGTTCATGGTGTTCCTCGCCCCGCTGGCGTCGTTCGTGCCGTTGGCGGGATTGGCGGCGGTGCTGGTGATCGTTGCGTGGAACATGAGCGGGTTTGACAAAATCCGTCTGCTGATGTCGGCGCAGATGGGCGACCGGCTGACGATGATCGTGACGTTTTTGCTGACCGTGTTCGTCGATTTGAATACCGCGATCGAAGTCGGCGTCGTTATGGCAAGCCTGAGCTTCATGCACCGGATGTCCGTCAATTTCGCGGTTGAAAGCGATTTGCAGCTGACCGACGAACACAAGCACGAAATGCTGTCTTCAACCGATTTTGTCGGCAACCTGCCCGACGGCGTCGTCGCTTTCCGCATCAGCGGCCCGCTGTTTTTCGGCGCGGCGTCGCGGCTGACGGAGTTTTTCGACACGCTGCCCAATCCGCCGAAGATCATCATTTTGCGTATGGGATCCGTGCCGATGATGGACGCAACCGCGGTCAACATTCTGGTCGATTTCATCAAGCAGTGCCGCGAACGCAAAACGAAAATCATCGTCAGCAACGCCAAAGACCAGCCGCGCAAAGTCCTGAAAATGGAAATTATCAAGCGGCGGCTGAACACGACGGTCGCTTGGGCGGCGCGGTTCCGGCAGGCGTTGTCCCTGTCCGAACGTCTGGTCGAGGACGGAAAAATCTCAAAGACGTAAAACGCACGAAACCCCGCCGAAACGAACATTCGGCGGGATTTTGTTTAAGGGTTGCTCTTTCACGGCGACGTTTTATAATGAACCCGCGAAAGGAGAGGGATTTTGTTCGGACGCTTGGTCGTTTTTTTACTGGCTTTATCCGCATGTTCGGCGCGTGTCTATTCCGACACCGCGCCGTCGTGGGTCAATTCCCTGCGCGGCGGCAACAGCACTTTGCGTCTGACCAACGGGGACAAGGTTTTGTTCCGGTCGAATTACAAAGGTGCCAAAAACGCCGACCGTGAAGCGGTTTGCGACGCCGCCGTTAAAAAGAACGAAGAGTTCATCCGCAAATCCTATCCCCGATCCGCCGTCATTCCGATGACCGTCGAGTTGCGCTATTTCGATACGGTTGTCAAGGATTGTTCAACGACGATCAGCGTGCCGCGTTCATTTACGGACGGGGCGGCCGACGCCGCCAAAAGGACGGTCGGCGCGCGCGGCGCGGACACGGGTATTTTGAATTTGACGACGGCGCCGGACGCGTTCGCGGACGTTTTTATTGACGACGTTCTGTTTTCCCAATCCGATTCCAACATCAAAATCGCGGTCAAGGCGGGACGCCACGTTTTGCGTGTCGAACACCCGAATTATCAGGCTTTTGAAAAAAACATCAACGTACCGGTGCGGGGGGAGCTGCCGCTTTCCGTTCTGTTGACGCCCGCGTCGATTAACGTTTCGATTGATACGCGGGACGGCGCGGCGGCGCGGGTGTATCTGAACGGCGAAGCGCGCGGAAAAACGCCCGCGGCCTTTTCCGTCAACATTGATCGGGACAACACGGTCACGCTGAAGCATCCGGAATTTCTGGAATATTCCGTCGTGTTGAAATCGCGCGATATGCGCCGCGGCGACGACGTGAAGCTGGACGCCGTGATGACGGAAAAGCCTGCGTATCTGTCCTTCACATCCGATCCGGCGGGGGCGGAAGTGTTGATCGACGGTGTGAAAAAAGGGGTGACGCCGCTGGAAAAAATCAAAGTGTCGCGCGGAACGCACGGGTTTGAGGTTTTTAAAAACGGATACGCGGTTCAAAGCGGGGAAATCAAAGCCGTCGGCGGGCGGAGCGTTTCCAAACACGCGCGGCTGAAAAAATCGGCGGACGCGGCGTTTGTCCTGTTGGAAACGGCGGGGGAGAAGGAAAAGGCGGCCGCGCCCGTTTCGCGTCCCGCCGCCGAAATCGTGAAACGCGACAAATACCATACGTTCGATTTTGAACCGTTGGCGGCGGAAAGCCCCCTCGTCCCCCGCGCCGCGACGCGCGAGGGGATTTTGGAATCCCTGATGAAATGGGATTATCCGGACGCTTTTCTGCGCGCGGCCGTGTCCTATAACGAAAAAGGGGAGTTTTTCGTTCGCGCGTTTTTTGACAAACAAGCGTATAAAACGGCCTTTTTCGACAGGATCAACGGCATTTTAAAACAGATTCCGAAAGATTCCGCCGTCTGCAAAGCGGAAAAAAAACGCGTGTGGACGGGAAAATACGATTCAAACAAGTACAAGATTTACAAGGATGTCGTTCAGGATAACTGCCGGCACGCCGTGTTTGTCGCAAAGTCCGTCAAAAAAGCGGATGATGTGAAAAAATACGCCGTTTCCTATTTGAAAAAGGGGGGCGATGCGTCCGCGTTCGCCAAACGCAATTTGGTTCTGACGGTTGATTATGATAACGGGGAACGCCGGATCTTGAACGTTCCCGTCAAGATTGAAAAATTCAAAACGGGCGATGACGGGGTGGTTTTCGCGCCCGCTTTGCGCCGCAACGGCAATCCGGTCTGCCGGACGGACGCGGGGACGCGGCGCCGGTTCCAAGCGGAAATGGATCGGAAAATCGCCGCCGCGGCGAAAGAAGCGGTCGCCGTCAAATCGGAAATCGACGACCGGTGGTTTCCGTCGCGGGAATTGAAAGATCGCTACGTTTCATTGAAAAACGAGGTTGCGACATTGAAAAAACAACGCGACGGCAATCCGGAATGCAAGGTCGGCTTTTTGTTGCAAAAGGACGATTTTCTGCTGATTCGTCGGCGCCTGCGTTCAAAGGGCGTGAAAAAAGTGACGCTGTCGATTGAAAAGGGGGACGGAAGATGAAAAATCTGTTGACGTCGACGGTTGTGTTAATGTTGGCTGCTTGCTCCTCCGCCCCCGAAGGTCGTCATCGACTGTTCATTGATTCAAACGTGACCGCCGACGTATATACGGGCGATGTCAAGGTCGGGACGACGCCGTATTGGGGTGAATTGTCCGGCAACGACGTTCAGCATTTGACTGTGCGGCGGCGGGGGTACAAAACCGCGGCGGTCAATGTGGATTACAAAATGAAGAACGGCGTGATGATGGGCGGAGTTTTTGCCGTGTCGTCATCGTTGATTTCGCAATGTGATAAAAAGGCTGGATCCATTTTCAACGATAAGGAACAGACGGAAAGCGTCTGCAATTTGTCGGCGATGTACACGTTGGGGACGTCGGTGTACAGCGTCGGTGTGACAGCATTTTTGGCTGATTCTTTTTCCGCGCCGTCCTATGTGATGGAATACAGCGACAACGAATATTACGTCGAAATGATTCCCGACGGCAAAGTCGCTTATTCCGAAAACGATTTGCGGAATTATCGCATCAAATCGTTCGTTTTGAAAAATTATGCCGCGATTCAATCCGGAAGCGGCGAACACGCCGCGGCTTTGACGGCTTTGTTGAATCGTCCCGCACCCGCGGCGACGGGGTACGTCCGCCCATTCGAATATTTGCGCTCTATCGGATTATAAAATCAGATTCGAATTATAGCAGATGTTTATTTTGTATCTTATGTCGTACAAGGACGCGGGCGGAAAGGATTAAAATCGCGTCAATACTCCACGCGGTCGAAATAAAGCCCCGCGGCGTCCGCCGTCGGTCCGCCGGCTTTGCGGTCTTTGGCGGCAAGGGCGTCGCGGACGTCCTGTTTCGTCCACAATCCTT
>OQVL01000426.1_pt1 | contig 21936 bp, 14 predicted proteins | sample 1691501 | NCBI WGS metagenome assembly OQVL01 (sample SAMN03418253, study PRJEB22391) | human gut metagenome | biome: human-gut; feature: organic feature; material: feces | host: Homo sapiens | place: Tanzania | collected 2013-01 | reverse complement strand
GTTTATCATTCTCTAAATCCATTCCCATTTTTATAGCAATCTGGTCTATTTGTGCAAAGTTAACCCTAACTGTCAAATCTACTAAAATATATGGATTTTCTTCTATTGTCGTTATTGTATTTGGCCCCAGTTTTTTATATATTACTTCTGCACTTTGTGGACCAATTCCGAATTTCTCCAGATAACTAACAATTTGCCATACTTCCCAATTTTCGTTAAAGCTTTGTGAAATTTCAATTGCTTTTTCCTCAGTAATTCCTTTTATACAAGACAACTTTTCAGGTTCAAATTTAATAATATTTATTACATCTTTTCCAAAGGTATTAACCATTTTTTTAGCTGTTGCAGGACCTATCCCTTTGAATTTTCCTTTTGCTTGAAATTAAGTTTTCTTTATTGTATAATATCATTGTGAAAGACGTTTTTAAATAGGGATTTTACGCACAAAAGTGAGGATTTTAAGCATATGGAGAAAATCTTTTTAATACCGCCGTCGGATATGAGCGATAAGCTTCCGTTCAGACTTACTCTTGCCGGAATAACCTGCCCCGACGCGGACCGAATTTTTCCGTCAAGTCGTCCCAGCGAATGGGATTGGACGGGAAACCGGCGGACGCTTTACCCGCGACGGCGCGCACGTCGACCGTGCCGTCTTTTTCCTTTTTACCGATCCAGACCAGCGGGCAACCTATCAATTCAACGATTTTTTCGCACAAAAAAGCGCAAAACCGTTCCGGCGGCTGTCCGCGCAGAACGCGGCGCAAAGTCGCATGCAGAACGGAATCCATGCTTTCCGACATTTGGCGTTTGGAAATATCGCGCAACAGACAAACGTAACCGTCGTTACACGGGGTCAGGACGATTTCGACCGGAAATTCAGTGTCGTCCTTTCGCAAACCGACGATTTCCGCCGTATTTCCGATCGCGTTTTCCCCGCGCAAAGCCGTCAGGGCGCCGAAAGCCGCGGCGGGACGTTCCCCGTCGGGCAGAACCGTTTGAACGCGCTTGCCGATCAATTCGTCGTTATTGTAGCCGAACAGACGATGAACCGAAGAATTCGCCGCGACAATCTTTCCGTCGGAATCGATTTTTAAAACGGCACTCAGGTTGTTTTTTAACAGCGCGGCCACAGTAGTGTTCCTTATCAGACTGCATGTAGAAGTCGTTGCGCCTTTTATAGCGTGACGCGGGATAAAAATCAAAGAAAAATCGGAATCCGCCCTCAAATTTTGCCTTGTAAAGGTTTTATCCGTTGATTTTTGTCAAACGGCGGGTTAAAAAAATAGCAAAAGGTTCACATAACTTTCTAAGGATTTGCGGCATGTCTGCTTTGGTTGGGATTATTTTGGGCTGGGGGATTGTTTTTACCTCCATTCGCTTGGCGACCCCCGATATGTTGTCGTTTTGGGACTTGAACAGTTTTTTGCTGGTCATCATCGGTCCGTATTTTTCGATGCTGATGGCGTATTCGGGCAAGGACGTCAACTCCGCCAACAAAAAATGGCTGGGCGCGTTTAAAAAGGACGTTCCGATCCCGTATAAAGACGAAGTCGGGCGGTTTGTGCGCTGGGCGTACATCACGCAAAAAAACGGATTGCAGGGACTGGAAAACGACGCCATGTCGACCGTCGGCGAAAACGATCCTTTTTTAAAGTACGGCGTCGAACTGGTGATTTCGGGCTATACGGGGACGGAAATTCGCGAAATTTTAAAGGAATCCGCCTTCAGCACTTATCAGCGCGACGGCAAGCCGTCTGAAATTTTAACAAACATCGGGGGTTACGCTCCCGCATTCGGTATGGCGGGAACCCTGATCGGGCTGGTCGTCATGCTGGGCAATATGGGCGCCGATCCCGCCGCAATCGGATCCGGCATGGCGGTGGCGTTGATTACGACGTTCTACGGCGTTATGTCAGCCCGTTTGATTTATCTGCCCATCGGCGTGAAACTGGGGGCGAAAAACGACGAAACGCTGTTTCGCAACCTGCTGGTGACGGAAAGTCTTGTCCTGCTGGCGGAACGCAAAAGCCCCCGTTACATTCAGGACAAGCTGAACGCGTTTTTGGATCCGTCCCAACATTTCCTGATCGACCGCGACATGCAACGCTGAAAGGATTTTCGCAATGCCGATGCCTTCCAAGAAAAAAGAGATCAATACCGACGACTGGCAGGGGACTTACGGCGACTGCGTAACGCTGTTGCTGTGCTTTTTCGTCATGTTGCTGGCGGCGTCGAAAATGGATACGGTCATGTTTGAACAAATCAGAACGGGCATGGCGCGCGAATTTACGGACAAACAGCCGGACAGTCCTGTTATGTTGCTGCGTTCTGATTTGGACGACGATTTGCGCGCGCTTAACATGGATTCGACGGCGACGCTGGGCAGCGATCACGTCGGTTTGATTTTGGATTTGGAAACGGACGCTTTTTTCGACAGCGGTTCGGCGGAGTTGAAGCCTGCCGCCATTCCCGTCCTGCGCCGTTTGGCGTCGACGCTGAATTCCCCGCGCTATCGTATTTTCAGATTCGAAGTACAGGGACATACGGACGACGAACCGATTGCGACATCGCATTTTCCGTCAAACTGGGAACTGTCGTCCGCGCGCGCGTCCGCCGTTACGCGCTTTTTAATTCAAAGCGGCATTGATCCGACGCGTTTGCGCGCCGTCGGTTTGGCTGACGTTCAACCGCGCTATCCGAACAGAGACGCTTACGGCGAGCCGATTCAGCACAATCGGCGGCGCAATCGGCGCGTTCGTCTGCGCATGGATCCCGTATATAAATAAACGCTTTCACGGAATTAAAACGCCGCGGCTTTTTCCGCGGCGTTGTTTTAAACCAGAAAATTCAATTCGTTTTCCAGAACAGCCAGTTCATGCGGTTCGGACAAACGATGTCCGCTGTTTTTCAGAACGACGATTTTAATGTTTTCGCTTTTTGCGGCATCGCATATTTTAAAAGCCGTTTCAACAGGAACGCAGTCGTCTTTGGCACCATGAATCAACGTCATCGGACAAGTAATGTCCAAACTGTCAGTGCCGTTTAAGACCAGATGTTTTTTACCGTCTTCAAACAGGTCGCGCGTCCAAGGATCCCCTTCTTCCGTCCAGCCGTTCGGAGTATGGATAATCCCGTTTTCCAAGATGTCGCGACGCTGTCGATCGGTAAAAGATTCCCAAACAGCGACAGTGAAATCAGCCGCCGCAGCCAATCCGACGACGGCTTTGACGCGTTCCGGACGCGCGCGCGCCGCCAGCAGGGAAATCCAACCGCCCATTGAACTGCCGACCAAAATCAGCGGTGATTGCGTCACGCCGTCAATGATGTCCAGCGCGTTATCCCGCCAAAGCCCGATTGTGCCGTCGGTATATTTTCCGGACGATTGACCGTGTCCGATGAAATCAAACGCCGTGAAAGAAAAATCGTTTTTTTTGCAGTATTCTTGCAAAAACAGCGATTTTGATGCGTTTTTGTCGGACAGCGTGCCGTGCATAAAAACGATTTCAACGTTTTTTTTCCCCGACACGCGGCGATAGGACAACTTTCGTCCGTCCCTTAACGTCAAAAAGGAATCCATGCTTTTCCTCCTCTATAAATCGGAAAACAGATCGTCAACGGCAGCGCCTTTTTTATCGTCCTTTTTTTCGGATCGTTCCTCTGATTTTTTATCGTCAACATCGTCTTGCGGTTTTTCCATCGCGCCGTCGTCATCGTCGGAAAACGCATTGAAAATATTGCCGAACAGTTTTTTCTTTTTTTCCTTTTTGGGTGTTTCTTTGCGCGCGATCCACGCGTCGGCAAGCTGTTTTCCCGAATCCCGAATGGATTTTTCCAGATTTTCGTCCAGCATTTGAACGTTGCCGTTTGCGGCGGACAGGGAATCTTCGTCCGTGTATTTTTGCGCCAGCAAGATATACTTGTAACATTCCGCCAAATCGGGCGTCACGCCGTTTCCTTCGCAATACATGGGTCCCATTTTGGAAAAGGCGATAAAATCGTTGCGTTCGTTTGCCAACTGCTGATAAATATCCAGCGCCGCCAGCGGATTGGGGGATTCCAGCCCCTGCCCCAGAACATACACATCAGCCAAAGCGAGCAACGCCGCGCGATCGCCCGTGTCCGCTTTGGTTTTTAACGCGTCGATGACGGGCTGGAAATTATTTTCGCGCACCGCTTTATTCAAAAGACGGCGGGAAACGCCTCCCGCGACAATCAAGTCTTCGGTCGGGGTCTGAATGGTCAGTTTGATTTCTTTTTGCGGCTCTTTACCGTTTTTGCCTTTGGGCGATTTTCCGCCGGTTCCCTCGTCCAGCAGGGAATCCGCCATGACCAGACGCGGCAGAGATTCCTCACGCGTTTTCTTTTTCCATTTTTGCGCGCGCCCCTGAGCCAAAGAAACTTCTTCGCTGCGCATTCTTTTCGCCAAAGTGTCGCGTTTTTGGGCGGCTTCCTCTTTGGCGGGCGACGTCCCGTATGCGGCGACCAAGTTATAATAGGTATGCGCGCCGACAACGTTGAAAGGCAATCCGCGGATTGTCGCGTTGCCGTACAAATCGGCAAGTTCCAGTTGGGCTTTGGAATTGCCCTGATCCGCGGCGAGCTTGTACCAGAAAACGGCTTGGGAAAAATCCTGCGGCGTGCCGACGCCTTTCAGATACATGCGTCCCAAAGCCATTTGCGCGGGGGCATAGCCCTGATCGGCGGATTTTTTGTAAAAGGAAAACGATTTGACAACGTCTTTTTTGACGCCCAGCCCCTCTTCATACATCAGGGCGATATTGTATTGCGCGGGAAAGCTGTTGTTTCCCGCAGCCTTGGAATACCAGGAGAATGCCTCCTTGTAGTTTTTTTCCTCACCCTGCCCCGTATAATAGGCGTTGCCGATTTTCAGCTGGGCTTTTTCGCTACCGTCAGCCGCAGCTTTGCGATAGATTTCCATCGCCTTGAATTGATCGGGGTCGACACCCTGTCCCTGTTCGTACATGCGCCCCAAATAATAGCGCGCGTCGGCGTCGCCCTCTTTTTCAGCCAAGCGGGTAAATTCCTCGGCGGCAAAGGTGTAGTCGCGTTCGTTCAACGCGTCCAACGCTTCGCGCAACGTGGCGGACGCCGGCGAAATCAACGTCGGGAAAATCGTTCCGAACAAAAGTCCGTATTTCATCAAATCGCGTGCAGTCGTCATGGTTACGATTCCTTTTCTGTCATGTCGCCGCCGCGCACATTGCGAACCAACTGTTCCAGCCGGCGCACGTCGTGAACGACCAACGCGCCGTTTTCCCGCGTGACGATGCCTTGTTTTGCCAAATCGCTCATGGTGCGGGCGACCGTTTCCCGCACCGTGCTGATGCGCGCCGCGATATCGCTGTGAACGGGAATGGGGGAAATGTAGATCTTGCCGTCCTTTTCCACACCCTGTTTATGCGCCAGCCGCAAAATTTCGGCGTGAATGCGGTTGTTCGCCCCCAACGTTGACAATTCAATGATTCTTTCATTCGCGAAACGAATAATCGTCGCCATTCTTTGCATGGTGCGCAGGGAAACCTTGAATTCCTTGCGCAGACCGTCCATAAACTTTTCCGCCGGCAAAAAAGCGATTTCCGTCGGTTCCAAAGCGATAACGCTGGCGGAACGCGGCGCTTTGTCCAAAGCCGACATTTCGCCGAAAAAATTGCCCGCCTCGACATCGTCCAAACGCACTTCGCGTCCCGACAGCGTGTAAATTAGAACGCAGACGCTACCCTTGACAACAAACAAAATATCGGTGTTGACATCTTCGCGGTTAATGATTTCCTGTCCCGTTTTATATGTTTTCCAACGCAGGCACGGGTCGGTTTCCTTTTTAAATTCTTCCGAAGTTCCCTCAAACAACGGAATCGCATCAATTTTCAACATTCCCTCCTTATTTGAAAATCACGGTGCGGCGACCGTTCAGCAAAACACGGCGTTCCGTGTGATAACGCACGGCGCGCGCCAAAACGATGTTTTCCAAATCTTTGCCGATTGCCACCAGCTGTTCGGGCGTGTTCGTGTGATCGACGCGTTCGACCGCCTGTTCGATAATCGGTCCTTCGTCCAAATCGGCTGTGACATAGTGCGCCGTCGCCCCAATCAGCTTTACGCCGCGTTCATACGCCTGATGATACGGTTTTGCGCCTTTAAAGCTGGGCAGAAACGAATGGTGGATATTGATGCAGTGTCCCGTCAGCGCGCGGCACATGTCGTCGGACAGAATCTGCATATAACGGGCAAGAACGACCAAATCAATATGCAGTTCGTCCTTTAACGCCAGAATTTTGTTTTCCTGCGCGCGTTTTTCTTCAAATGTCGATCCTTTGGGCAACGGCAAATAGAAATAAGGGATTTTGTGCCATTCGACAAAATCGCGCATATCCTCGTGATTGGAAACGACGCCCGCGACATCGATGTTCAGCAGACCCGCGCGATAGCGGTACAACAGATCGTTCAGACAATGACTTTCTTTGGACACCGCCAGCAACAGCCGCGCGGGACGGTCGCCGTTATGCAGTTTCCAGTTCATTTCAAATTCACGGGCGACCGGAGCGAAAAGCCCTTTGAACCGTTCGCGGGTATTTTCACCGGATTGCGTGGTAAAGACGATACGCATAAAAAAAAGTTTGCTCAGCGCGTCGCCGAACTGCGCCGCCTCGATTACGAACCCGCCCTGTTCGGCGATAAAACCGAAAACGCGCGCCGCGATTCCCGTCTTATCGGGACAGGTGATTGTTAAAATATGCGTTTCTTTAACCATTTAAACTTAATCCGTTTCTTTAAATTCAGCCCGCAATATATTGCCGTTATTTATTTTCCGTTGCTATATCCGCCATTTTTTCCATCAATTTCCGCATGCCTTTCAATCTGTCCGCGGGGATATCCCAAACGCGTTTGTACACGATTTTTTGATCGGGGCGCAACTTTGCCGCACCGTTGTTCCGTGCTATAAATTTAACAAGTCCCGCCGGATTTGGAAAGACATTATTTCGCAAAGTGATGACGGCGCCTTTGGGACCCGCTTCGATTTTTTCGACGTTGGCTTTGCGGCACAGGTTTTTAATCGCGATAATTGCCAGCAAATTTTCGACTTCGGGCGGCAAAGCGCCGAAACGATCGGTCATTTCGGCGGCGAACGCTTCGATTTCGCTTGATTCCGTGATGTCCGCCAGCCGTTTGTACAATCCCATGCGAATCCCCAGATCGCGCACATACGTTTCGGGAATCAACACGGGCATGCCGGCGCTGATTTGCGGCGACCAGTTTTGTTCCTTTTCTTCGTCTTTAACGCCGTTTCCGGCTTCGGCGACGGCTTCTTCCAGCATTTTCTGGTACAGTTCGACGCCGACCTCTTTGATATGACCGGACTGTTCCTCGCCCAGCAGGTTGCCCGCCCCGCGAATGTCCAAATCATAGCTGGCGAGCGTGAACCCCGCCCCCAGCGTATCAAGTTTTTGCATGACTTCCATGCGTTTCAGGGCGGTTTTCCCGACTTTCTGTCCGGCGGGCAAAGTCAGATAGGCGTATCCGCGCAATTTGCCGCGCCCGACGCGTCCGCGCAACTGATAAAGCTGTGCCAAACCGAACATATCCGCGCGGTGGACGATCATCGTATTGACGGACGGCATGTCCAGCCCCGATTCAATGATCGTCGTCGACAGCAGAACATCGTATTTTTTGTCGGCGAAAGCGGTCATGATGTCTTCCAATTCCTTGGGCGTCATGCGACCGTGCGCGGCGACGACCTTGATTTCCGGCACAAGGACTTTCAGTTTTTTCATCACTTCGTCCATATCGGAAATGCGCGGACAAACGTAGAAAGTCTGCCCGCCGCGCATTCGTTCGCGCATCAGCGCCTCGCGTATGACGACGGGATCGAACGGCAAAACGAACGTGCGAACCGCCAGACGGTCGACGGGCGGCGTGGCGATGACACTAAGCTCCCTCACCCCCGTCAGCGCCATTTGCAGGGTTCGCGGAATGGGCGTCGCCGTCAGCGTCAGCACATGGACGTTGGCACGCAGTTGTTTCAGCCGTTCCTTGTGCGCGACGCCGAAATGCTGTTCTTCGTCAACGATCAACAGTCCCAGTTTTTTAAACGTCAGCGTTTTCGCCAGCAAAGCGTGCGTGCCGACCACGATGTCCAGCGTTCCTTCCGCCAGCTCTTTTTTCACCTGCGCGGCTTGTTTCGCCCCCGTCAGGCGCGACAGTTGGGCAATTCGCAACGGAAAACCGGATAAACGCTTGAAAAAGGTTTCGTAATGCTGACGCGCCAGCAACGTCGTGGGCACGACGACGGCGACCTGATCGCCGTTCATCGCGGCGACGAAAGCGGCGCGCAGGGCGACCTCGGTTTTGCCGAAACCGACGTCGCCGCAAACCAGACGATCCATCGGGCGACCTTTGGTCAAGTCCGCTAAAACGTCGTTGATGCTTTTTTCCTGATCGTCCGTTTCAGTATAGGGAAAGCGGGCGCAAAAATCGTCGTACACGCCGACGGGAACGGGCAGCGTGTCGGCTTTTTTCAAATAGCGTTCCGCCGCGATTTTGATCAAAGCGTCCGCCATGTCGCGAATGCGTTTTTTCAACCTCGCCTTTCGCGCCTGCCACGCCGCGCCGCCCAGCTTGTCCAACATGACTCCCGCCTGTTCCGAACCGTAGCGGGACAAGACTTCGATGTTTTCGACGGGGACGAACAGTTTGTCGTCGTCGGCGTACACCAAACACACGCAATCATGCGGCGCGCCGCCGACCTGCAAGGTCGTCAAGCCGCTGTATCGCCCGATTCCGTGGTCGATATGAACGACCAGATCCCCCTCGTTCAGCGCGGACACGTCGGAAATGAATTGATCGCCGCGTTTTTTACGTTTGACGGAACGAATCAGACGATCGCCCAAAATGTCGGATTCCGAAACGACCGTAACATCGCCGATTCTAAATCCTTGATCCAGCGGCAGAACGGCGAAAGGCGTTCCGTCCCTTGTTTTCAACGCCTGATCCCAAGTGTCGACCTCGGTCACAACGGCGGCGCGTTCCTTTAACAAAGAAATCAACCTTGCCCTTGAACCGTTTGAAAAACCGCATAAAACAACGTGACGTTTCTTTTGACGCTCGGCGATGACGAATTTGCGCACCTCGTCATAAAGGTCGACGTCCGGAACGGCGCGTTCGGCGGAAAAATCCCTGCCCGCGCGTCCGCCCGCGTCAATCACGTCGACATCGATTTTCGTTTCCGGCGCGGCAAAGGGAAACAGGCGGTAGACCGCGCGCGCCGACAACAGAGAATCCAACTCCGCCTTGTCCAAAAACATGCGGCTGACGGGAACGGGGTGGTAGACCATGCCGCCCTCCGACAGACCGTTTTGTTCCGCTTCCCTGCGCGCCTGATAAAACTCGCCGATTTGCTCGATGCGGGAATCGACCGCCTCGTCCGTCTGATAATCCAGTGAAACAGCGGCGTTTGGAACAAAAGCGAACAACGTGTCCATGCCCTCGTGAAACAAAGGCAACCAATGTTCCATGCCGACAAAGCGGCGTCCTTCGGAAACGCTTTCGTATAAAACGTCCTGCGCTCCCATGCCGAACAATTCGCGGTAGTTTGTGCGGAAGCGGGACACGGCGTCGGAACCGAGGGCGACTTCGCTGACGGGCTTGAACGTGAACCGGTCGATTTTTCCGGTCGTCCTTTGCGTCATGGGATCAAACGTGCGGATTGTTTCCAGTTCGTCCCCGAACAGGTCAAGGCGCAAAGGTTCCGCCGTTCCGGGGGCGAAAACGTCGATAATTCCCCCGCGCACGGCGTATTCGCCCGCCTCCATCACCTGTTCGGTGCGCTGATATCCGTTTTTTTCCAGAAAAGCGTGAAATGCCTGCTCGTCAAAGGTCTTGCCCGCTTCGGCGGTCAGCGACGCTTTGAAAAAATCGAACGGCGGCACACGCTGCAAAACGGCGTTGGCGGTCGTGACGACCAACCGCGGGGATTTCCCTTTTCCCGAATGCAGCCGCGACAGCGTTTCCAACCGCCGCGCGACAACGTCCGTGTTCGGCGACACGCGGTCATAGGGAACGGTATCCCACGCCGGAAAAGCCAGAACGTCCAAATCCGGCGCAAAAAACGCCAGCTGGTCAAGCAACGCGGACAAACGCGTGTCATCGCGGCAAATATGCAAAACATCGCCCGTTTGCCGCGTCATTTCCGCCAGAACCAATGCCGCGGCGTTGTCGGGAACGCCCGCCAGCAGATGCTTTTCGGGATTTTTCGAAAATTTCATTTTAAACTTGCTCCGTATCACAAGATAAATACAATAGGATTAAAAGAAAATCATCTTTTATTTTTCAGGAATCCGTCGATGCGTCCCGAAATTCTGTTCCCGTTCTTCGCCCCGTTGGAAAGTCTGTCCGGAATTGGCAAAAAAACGGCTGTTTTATGCGAAAAACTGTGCGGTTCGACAGTTGCCGACCTGCTGTTTCACATGCCGACGGGATACATAGACCGCCGATTAAAAACAAAAATCGCCGACGCACCCGAAAACGCCGTCGTCACGATCGAAGTCGAAGCCGTCCGCCACATCGCCCCCGCCGCGCGCAAAAGTCCCCATCGGGTGATTTGCCGCGACGACACGGGAACGATTACGGTCGTTTTTTTTCACGCTTTCGGCAATTATCCGCTTCAAGCCCTGCCCGTCGGAGAATGGCGTTTCATCAGCGGCAAGGTTGAACGCTTCGGAACGGAAAACGCGCAAATTCAAATGCCGCACCCCGATTATATCGTTTCCGAAACGGAATTTGACAAAATTCCGCAAATCGAGTGCGTTTATCCTTTGACAGCCGGTCTTTCCGGTAAAATTTTAAACAAAGCCGTTCGTGCCGCCATCGAAAAAATGCCAGCTTTGCCTGAATGGCAAGACCCCGCCATGACCGACCGCGAAGGGTGGACGGATTTCCCGACCGCGCTGAAAACAGTCCATCACCCCCGAAACAACGACGATCTGCGGAATTTGGAACGGGCGAAACAGCGGCTGGCGTATGACGAACTGTTGGCGAACCAACTGGCTTTGGCGTTGGTGCGCCGCAGTTTGCGCCGCGTCGCGGGACGTTCGATTCACGGGGACGGAAAAATCAGAAAAGCGGTACTTGACGCTTTGCCGTTTTCACTGACAGGCGCGCAAATCCGCGTCTTAAAGGAAATCAACGCGGATATGGATTCGCCGTCGCGCATGTTACGGCTGATTCAGGGCGATGTCGGATCGGGCAAAACGATGGTCGCGCTGTTTTCGATGCTGAACGCGGTTGAAACGGGGGCTCAAGCGGCTTTGATGGCGCCGACGGACATTCTGGCGAACCAGCATTTCAATTCGATTTCGAAAAACGCGGCGGCGGGCGGCGTCAATGTCGTTTTGCTGACGGGACGCGACAAAGGCAAAAAACGGCGGGAGATTTTGGATCAAATCGCGTCCGGCGCGGCGCAAATCGTCATCGGTACGCACGCCCTGTTTTCCGAAGACGTCGTTTTTAAGGATTTGGCGCTGACCGTTGTGGACGAACAGCACAAATTCGGCGTGCATCAGCGTTTAAGTCTGTCGGAAAAAGGAAAAAACGCGGATATGCTGGTCATGACGGCGACCCCCATTCCCCGCACGTTGGCGCTGACGTATTACGGCGACATGGAATCGTCGCAGATCGACGAACTGCCGCCGGGACGCAAACCGATAGCGACGCGCGTCCTGCCCGCGCAAAGACTGGACGAGGTCGCCGCCGCCCTGCGCCGTACATTGGCGGACGGCAATAAAGTGTACTGGGTTTGCCCGTTGGTCGAGGAAAGCGAAAAAATCGACCTTGCGGCGGCGGAGGAACGCTTTGAATACCTGAATCGGCTTTTTCCGAACCGCGTCGGACTGGCGCACGGCAAAATGAAAGGCGTTGAAAAAGATGCGGTCATGCAAAAATTCGCGGGCAAAGAACTGGACATTCTGGTCGCGACGACGGTGATCGAGGTCGGCGTTGACGTTCCCGCCGCCACGGTGATGGTGATTGAACACGCGGAACGTTTCGGATTGGCGCAACTGCACCAGTTGCGGGGGCGCATCGGACGCGGGGACAAGGCGTCGACGTGCCTGCTGTTGTACGCCGACCCGCTGAGTCCGACGGCGAAATCGCGGCTGACGGCGATGCGGGAAACGCAGGACGGCTTTAAAATCGCCGAAGAAGACTTGACCCTGCGCGGCGCGGGCGAAGTTCTGGGAACCAAACAAAGCGGCGTTCAGGAATTTAAAATCGCTGATCCGGCGACGAACCGCGATTTGCTGACCATGGCGCGCAACGACGCCAAATATATTATGAACATCGATCCCGAATTAAAAACAGAACGGGGAAAGGCGTTGCGGGTGCTGTTGTACCTGTTTGGCAAAGACGAAGTCGTAAAAACATTGAAAGCCGGATAAAAAAACATCAAAAAACGCTTGATCTGCGGCAAAAAAACGTGTAAATAGCACATCGTCAACAAAATTTGGAGGTTTCTGTTATGACGATTGATTTCGCCGGCGAATTTATCCCTTACATTCGTATGTAATGACAGCGATCGAAAGCCCTGCGTTTGCAGGGCTTTTTCATTTCAATTTTCCTTTTTATTTCAGTTTCTTCCGTCCCTTCCCGCCTTAAACGGCCGCATTGTTCAACGCATCCCGCGGCGCGCGGATTGCCGCAAAATATTAAGAGAGTGTTAAAAAAAACACTTTCGTGCGTTACATCAAACAGTGTATAAAAATTACAGTACATCTTGACTTTCTTTACAGGAGCGAAAATCAATTCATGCGCATCGTCACAAAACACGGCCTGTCCGTTTTGAGCCGCCTTTATCAATCCGTTTTAATCAAATGCCTGTTGGCGGGAATGGTGTTTTTGCCGCACGCGGCGAACGCCGATTTTAAAGACGGCATACTGACCGTGGATCAAGACACGGTGCTTGATAAAAGTGTACCCAATGTCAAGACAATCGCGTTCGACGATACGGGATCAAATCATTTCACTCTGGATGGCAATCAAGGTCTTCGGTCGATTTACGGTGTTGTCAATGGTAATATGTCAATCACGGGCGCCGGCACTTTAAAAAATACGCGCATATACATCTATGGCAATGTTACGGGAAATGGCAACACATTGTCCATTAACGGAGATAACGGTGTCATAGGCAGCGGCAACCATACGATATCGGGAATCAATTTTAAAATTTTGGGCAATTCCAATCTTTCTTTGAACACGAACACAATGCGGGGCGGCACGTTGACCGGATCGACGTTGTCAACGATTACACAGGGTATTTTTGATGGCGTAGATATTGATGATTTTTTCGGCACCGCCTGGCGTGCGCAGTTTAAAAACAGAGGCACGTTTTCCCTTGGCAAGAAATCCGCCGCCGAAAGTATGAAATACGGCGAAAAGGTGTATATCTACGCCGATAAAACCACCGGATATTATCACGGATATGACAACCCCGACGCCGCCAACGAATTTTATTCAAACGACCGGCTGTATTTGAGAAAATACGGCGAAACCGCCGGCAAAAACAACGGCGAATGGCTGCTGGAAGGCAAGGCCGTTTCCCTGAAAGGCGGCAAAATCGAAGGAAACCTGAACGGCGGCAGCCTGCGCATTTTCGATGAAAGTTCGTGGTTCAGCGGCGAATTGACGAATGTCCAAATATATATCGAAAAGGCGGACTACACCTGGAACGACAATATAAAAATCAATCCGTTGTCAACCGGCGCCGAATTTTACATCGGCGATTTCAACGGTTCCGAACAACGCGTTTTCAATATGAACGCGGACATTACCCTGTCGAATGAAACATCTTCTGTGGCCGCCCGTTACGTAACCGTCAACGGGAACGGAAATATCATAACGACCCGTACGTTGTCCGTCGAGGAAAACAGCTGGTTTAACGACGTTACAATCAAATTTGACGGGGATCTTGACGTAACGGGGGGGGGTACGTTGAATATGGCCAACTCCACTCTGCACGCGTTAAAAAACCTTACAGCAGGCAATCTTAACACGACCAATTCAACGCTGAGCGCGGAAAATTCGATTACGGCGACGAATATCAACGTGAACGGCACGTTGGACGTTGACCTGTACGCGACCGCCGGCGACCAACGTTTTTACACCAACAACATTACGGGAACAAACGGCGCGGCGGTCACTTTCCGGACAAGCGGAAAATCATCGGACGGAATTGTGTATTTCAACAAAAAAACGGGAAGTTGGATAGAAATCAAAGACGTTTCTTTGAATTTTTCGGGAACGAACGCCTCGTTTGCGAGCGATGTTTATTTTACAAATGCCAGAATATCGACGACGCAACGGGATACCGCTTTTGAATTTCAAGGTATCCGCCCCGCTGTTTTCCGCGGGGAAAACACCATTGTCGCCGACAATATTAAAACAGATATCGGTAGCGCCCTTGTTGATAAAAACGCCAGTCTGACGTTGAAAAACATTGACGGAACGGGCAACGGTTCGCTGACGGGCGGATTAGAGCTGTACGGACATTTCACGGGCGATGTGAAAGACGGAAAATTAACCCTCAATGCCGGTTCCGACTGGTCGTTCAGCGGAAAATTGAATGCCGATTCGGTTACAGCTCATTTTACCGACGACGACACCCTCGATATGGCAAATTTAAAATTGACGGCGGGTTCGTCCATAGAACAATTGACTTTGATAAGCAGTGAATCCCGATTAACGCCTCGCATGATTGTTAATTCCGACTTTTCCGTTAATGAATTGCTGCTTATTAACAACGTTAGCTCTGCGGAAACCGCGGCGCGGATCGCCGGAACGGGAACGTTGAAAACGAACAAAATCTATCCGTATGACAACAAAAACGAAAAGCTAACCGTTTATTTTGACGGAATCAACATCGCCGCATTAAATGACAATCTGGACTTCACGGGACTACATTTAGGAAAAGTCGCCTTTACGAACAACGCGATTTCCGCGCCAAATCACATCGGGATTGCGGCGGATGCGGATTTCAACGGCAATTCGTCGCTGACCGCGCAAACCATATCGGTGCATAAAGCCACCATTAACGGAACCTTGACGGTCAACGGCAAGCTGGTGGCAGGCGGCGGCATCACGGGCGGCACACTGACGGTGAACGGCAGATTGGTGGCGAAAAACATCACGGACAGCACACTGAACATTGTGCTGCCCTCTGTCGCCGACCCGATTTCAAAAGGCGCGATCCTCCTCGGATCGGCAAGCAACGTCAATTTGAACCTTGATTTGAAAAATGTCAAAAGCAAAAACGCGCAGCAATACTTTGTGGTTGACGAGGTGCACTACGGCGAATACACCCTTTCCGGAAATTACGGCAAATGGGCGTTTTCCGCCGATAACTCCTTTACTTCGGAAGACTGGAAAGCCGACAAGAGCGCGTACAAACTGACCGAAGACTTGTGGAAAAACGCCAAAGGAAAGCTGTGGATTTTAAAGGTTGCGGGCGGCGCGGAAAGCGCGATTGACGATCTGCGTATGGCGGGGATTTACGTTTCCCCGACCGAGGAAAACGCGTCCAAAATCCTTGACCTGATCAACGACAACCCGTTTGCCGACCGGCTGACCGATTTGCTGGACAGCGGCGACGCGGGCTTGCAAAAGCAGGCTTTGCGCGAGATTGTCCCGACGGACGCGGCGGCTTCCGCTTTCAAATCCGCCAAAAGCGCGGCGAACGCCGTCATGAACAGCGTTTCCGGTCGGTTGGGCGGCGACGGTTCGGACGTTTCCGGTCGTTCGGGCGGCGATCTGACCGTCGGCAAATCCGTCGCGTGGGTGCAAGGGTTGTTCAATCGCGCCAAAATGACGGGCGGCGACGGATTCACGTCCGGCACGACGGGCTTTGCCGCCGGCGTTGAACATAACATAACCGACGAAATCAAAGCGGGCTTCGGCTATGCTTTTGCTTCGACCGACATCAAAACCGACCGTTCCAAAACCGACGCGGACACGCACACGGGGTTCGTATATGGCGAATACGTTCCGGACGCGCTTTACGTCAACGCGATGCTAGGCTACGGTCGTTCCGATTACGACGACAAAGCCAAATTGTCGGGCATGAAAAATTCGTACAAGGTCGACACGTTTTCCGCACGGATAGCGGCGGGATACGATATGGGATTGCTGACGCCCGAAGCGGCGTTGCGTTTCACTGCCGTGCGGCAAAACGCCTACACCGACGATCTGGGCGCGCGTGTTTCGGCGAAAAACCTGAATACGACGACCGCCGTCATCGGCACGAAAGCCGGAAAAGACTTCACAGCCGGCAAATACACCGTATCGCCGGAAATGAAAGCCGCGCTGACCTACGACCTTGCCCGTCCGAACGAAAGCCGCACGGTTACTTTGCCCGACGGGTCGAGCTATGTCGCCGCGGGCGAACACCTGAACCGGCTGGGGGTCGAGGTCGGGGCGAAAGCCGCCGTCCGCCTGACGAACGAAGTGGAATTGTCGGTATCCTACGACGGCGCGTTCAAAGAACACTATCGGGATCACACCGGCATGATCAACGTCAAAATCGATTTCCGCCCCTTATAAATTCCAACCGAAAACGCCGCCCAGATTGCCATATCGAACGGCGTTTTTCGTGCTGATTATCGATTGGTCGTCACCGCCCGGCGATAGGTTTGCACCAGCTCGTTTGCGCCGGATTCCTTGCCGCCCGTCTGTTCGATTTTATGCGCCAGTTCGTTTTCGGGAATATTCATCATCTGCGCCAGCGTTTTTGTTTTTTCGCCGCGACCGACGGACGCTTCGGCTTTTAAATCATCATAGTTCAGCATAAAAAAACGCCGGATTTTCTGCTCGTTCCTCTGTTGTTCCAAATCTTCGGCAGAACCTTTTTCAATCATGTAAACGTAAATTTTCGCGGGTTCGTATTCATACGCCGCGCCGGTAGCCAGATCAACCGTCGTCGCGGGCGAAAAAGTCACATTCGACGTCAGCATGTGTTTGAAAAAACTTTTTTCCGGAACGACCGTCAAGAAAAACGGACGATTGACGTAACCCGCCTTTTTGGCGACAAAATACAAATCGTTTTTCTGGCGGGGCAATTCGATTTCGCACGGCGTCGCGCAGACGACCCGTCCGTCGCGATCAAAAATCGTCGTTTCGTCAATATTTGACGAGAAAGAAACGCTCTGCGTTTTACCGACCTCCATCAACCCGCACCCCGTCAGGGCGGTCAGCATCACGACGGAATACATTGATTTGATTTTCATGATCTTTTTCCTTTCTTACCGTTTTTCCATATACGCCAACGGATCGACGGCTTTCGTCCCTTTGCGGATTTCGAAATGCAGCTGCGGTTCTTTGGCGCTGCCCGTTTTGCCGACTTTGGCGACGGGCTGACCGCGCTTGACGGTTTGACCGCGCGCGACCAGTATTTCCCGATTATGGGCGTAAGCGGTGATCCAACCGTCGGAATGTTTGATCAGCAACAGATTGCCGAAACCCTTTAACTCGTTGCCGGCATAGGCGACGACGCCGTTTTCCGCGGCGCGGACGGAAACGCCCTCTTGCGCGGAAATGTTGATGCCGTCGTTGTGACGTCCCGCGCCCGCCGAACCGAATTTCGTCATCACGCGCCCCAAAACGGGCCAAGCGAACTTGCCTCGGGATCTGGACGGCGGAACAGGCAGACGCACGGCTTTTTTACGGCTGGCGGGCTTTGTTTTTCGCGGTCGGCTTTTAGCAACCGTTTTTATCGTTTTTTCAGTCGTTTTCTTGGTCGGGTTCAGCCAAACGGTCTGTTGGACGGGCGGTTCGGCGACAATCGTCCCGGGCATGCGCAAGAACTGTCCTTCGTAAATCGCGTAAGGAGCTTTGATCTTGTTGTGTTTCGCCAACTGGCTCATATCGACATTATAGCGGCGCGAAATGCTGTAAATCGTATCGCCTTTACGCACGACGTGGACGGCGGGCTTCGGCAGTTTCAGCCGTTGCCCCGGCGTCAACAGAAACGGCGCGGACAAATTGTTGACTTCAATCATCGCGCGAATGGGAACTTCGTGCGTGCGGGACAGCGAATAGACGGTATCGCCCTTTTTCACGGTCACATATTCGGGCGACATACTGTTCAGACGGTATTTTGTCCTGTCGTGCGGACTTTGACGGGCAATCGTCCGTTTCGCGTATTGCGGATTATCGTCCAGCGGAATCAGGGTGCAACCGACCAGCGCCGCCGCCAGCAACGCCACCACGCCCGTTTTTATCCTTAATCCCATACGTTTTCTTCGGTTAGAATGATTTTTCGCGTATTATAAAAACACTTCGCTAAGAAAAAGTTTAAATCAATCGAAAAGTGCTTGGAACACCTGCGGGATTTGATTAAACTTTTCCACGATTTTTCGAATGTTTCAAGGAAAAGGAAATGACAGCCGCCCCCGAAACCGTCTATGCGAAAGACTATAAAAAGCCCGCTTATCAAATCAGCCGCGTCGACATGACGTTCGATCTGGATTTGACGCGATCGAAAGTGACGGCGGTCGCGCGCGTCCGCCGCGATCCCGATACGGAACAAAGCGCGCCTTTGTTTTTGGACGGCGACGACCTGACGCTGAAAAGCGTCGCGATTGACGGCGTCCCCTTGTCCGCCGACCGCTACGCCTTGTCGGAAAAAGGCTTGACGGTTTTCGCCCCGCCTGACGACTTTACGCTGACGGTTGAAACGGAAATCCGTCCCGCAGCCAATACGAAATTACAAGGGCTTTACGCGTCCGGCGGCATTTTATGCACAAAATGCGAAACGCACGGCTTTCGCCGCATCACCTTTTTTCCGGATCGTCCGGACGTGATGCCCGTCTGGCGCACGACATTGATTGCGGACAAAACGAACCTGCCTGTTTTGATTTCGAACGGCAATCGAGAATCCGCCGAAATTCTGCCCGACGGGCGGCACAAAGCCGTATTTTTCGATCCCGTGCCGAAAGCGTGTTATTTATACGCCGTCGTCGCGGGAAAACTTGACGGGCGGCGGGACGAATTCATCACCCGTTCGGGGCGCAAAGTCGAATTAAACATCTTTGTCGAATCGGGCAAAGGAAATATGACCGCCTACGCTCTCGAATCTCTGAAACGCGCGATGAAGTGGGACGAAGACGTTTTCGGACGCGAATACGATCACGACGTTTTCAATATCGTCGCCGTACCCGATTTTAATTCGGGAGCGTGCGAAAACACGTCGTTGAACATCTTTAACGACAAATACGTTCTTGCCGATCCTCAAAAGGCGACGGACGCCGACTACGCCCGCATCGAAAGCGTCATCGCGCACGAATATTTTCACAACTGGTCGGGAAACCGCGTCACTTTGCGCGACTGGTTCGATCTGACATTGAAAGAGGGACTGACCGTCTACCGCGATCAGGAATTTTCAGCCGACATGCGGTCGCGCGCCGTCAAAAGAATTGAAGACGCGGCGGATCTGCGCGCTTTTCAATTTCCGCAGGACGCCGGTCCCCTCGCCCACCCGATCCGTCCCGATTCCTATATTTCCGTGCGATCGCTTTACACAACCACCGTCTACGACAAGGGGGCGGAGGTCATTCGCATGATGGAACGCATGGCGGGCAAAGAAAAATTCCGTAAAGGCATGGATCTGTATTTCGACCGCAACGACGGCAAAGCGGTGACGTGCCACGATTTCGTCACGGCGATTTCCGACGGCGCGGAACTGGATCTGAAACAATTTGAAGCGACATGGTATCATCAGGCGGGAACGCCGACCGTCACGGGATCGGGAATTTACGACGCCGACGGCAAAACTTACGCGCTGACTTTGAAACAATCGACGCCGTCCACACCGGATCAGCCCGTTAAACGACCTTTTGTCATTCCTTTGCAAATCGGATTGTTGGATAAAAACGGCGGCGATATGGCGGACAAAGTCGTCGTCCTAACGAAAGACGAGCAGACGTTTGTTTTTGAAAACATCGCCGAAGCCCCCGTTTTATCCGGCAATCGCGGTTTTACGGCGCCGGTTTGGTTCAAAACGGATTACACGCCCGAACAACGCGCCCTGCTGATGGCAAAAGATTCCGACTTGTTCAATCGATGGGACGCGGGGCAGCAATTCGCGACCGACGTTTTACTGGCTTTGATCAAGGACGCGAACACCCCTGTTCCGATCGCCTTTATCGACGCGTTGCGGGGATATCTGGTTGATGAAACGGCGGATAAAGCTTTCGTCGCAAAAGCTTTCGTCATGCCGTCGGAACGCATGCTGGCGGAACAGACGGACACCGTCGACGTCGACGCCATTCATCGGGCGCGGGAAATCTTGCGCCGCCGGATTGCGACGGAACTGAAATCCGAATTGCTGAACGCCTACGACGCCAACGCGACCGAAGGGGCTTATGCGCCGAACGCGGCGGATTCCGGAAAACGCGCCGTTAAAAACACGGCTCTGGCGTATCTCAGTCTGCTTGACGACACCTTGGCGCGAGAACAATATTACTCGGCGACGCAAATGACCGACAAAGACGCCGCCGTCCGCGTGTTCGCGGGCAAAGACACGCCGGAAGCAAAAGCGATTATGGAAGATTTCTATCAAACCTATAAAAGCGATTCCCTTGTTGTCGACAAATGGCTGTCAATGCAGGCGACGGCGGGCGAAAACGCGTTGAAAACAGTAAAGAAACTGCTGAAACACGAATCGTTTTCACCGACAAACCCGAACAAGGTTCGCGCGCTGATCGGGGCGTTTGCCGCAAACCCGACGGCTTTGCATAAACGGGACGGTTCGGGTTATGATTTCATCGTTGAACAAACGCTGGCAATCGATAAAATCAATCCGCAAATCGCCGCGGCGATTCCCGCGCCTCTGGGCAAATGGAAAAAATTTGACGCCGAACGTCAAACATTGATAAAAGCCGCTTTGACGCGTATTTTGAATACGCTTGATTTATCGCCGAACACCTATGAAATCGCGTCAAAGTCGTTGAAAGGATAAGAGCAGGTGAACAAAACCGTTTTACTTTCCGCCGCGTGTTTTTTGACGGGAACGGCAATCGGATTTTTTGCCGCCCCGAAAGAAAAAATCGTAGACGTTCCGCGTCCGCTGATTTTACGCCTGTCGTCGCAGGGGCGCGCCGCCGTCACAGCCGCAGCCGCGCAAATCAACGCCGTATTGGACGAAGAAACCGGAAAAATGATGGCGGACAAGACCCGATCGCTTCAAGCGGTCGCGACGGACGCGCCCGATCGCGCGGCGGCGGAGTTTCATGCGTTCGGGTTCGAAAAACGCTTTTGCGATGTTCAGGCGCGGATTGATCTGATTATCTTGGACGCGTTGGAACAAATGCCCCGCATCGACCGTCGCGCCTATATGGATTTTTATCTGGAAAACAGGGCGAATATCCGGTCAAACGGCGTTGTTCTGCCGTTGATATCCGCGACCGGTTTTGCGCAAACGGATAAAAAAGAATAAAGAGGCTTCAAATGGCAAATCACGATTTAAAAAAAACAAACGCCATGCGTCAGCTGGATCAGGCGTGCGTTCCCTATGAATATTACGAATACGACGTGACGGACGGAAAAATCGACGCCGTGTCCGTCGCCGCGAAAATCGGGCAAGCTCCGGAACAGGTGTTCAAAACGCTGGTGACGCAATCACCGGCGCGCGAATGTTTCGTGTTTGTCATTCCGTCAATCTGCGAATTGAATTTGAAAGCCGCCGCCAAAGCCGCAGGACAAAAAAGCGTCGAAATGCTGCCGTTGAAATTGTTGTTGCCGACGACGGGATACGTTCACGGCGGCTGTTCCCCCGTCGGCATGAAAAAGCCGTTTGCGACGTTCATCGACGAAACGGCTTTGCTGTATCTCAAAAACTCAATGACAGATGTTTACGCCGAAGCGAGCAAGATGGGAAAC
>OQVL01000425.1_pt1 | contig 21948 bp, 16 predicted proteins | sample 1691501 | NCBI WGS metagenome assembly OQVL01 (sample SAMN03418253, study PRJEB22391) | human gut metagenome | biome: human-gut; feature: organic feature; material: feces | host: Homo sapiens | place: Tanzania | collected 2013-01 | reverse complement strand
TAATTTCTGATGACACGACTGCCGGAATCCGCTGCGAATCCGACTCAAGAAACGCTTCCTTCTTCGCGAACAACATCAGCCTGAACACAAACGGCGCTCCGGGATTCCTCCTCAACGGAAACGGAAGAGTCGCAGTTTCAGGCGGTCACAACATATTCAACAAGGTGGCCGGAGAACTCAAGTCCGCTGCTTCAGATGTCACATACGACACTGACCTGAAGAATTTCGGTTCACTTGAAAACGGAGCCTACATTTGGGACAATTCCAAAGTATCCCTCGGGACATACGCTACTGCAACAGAAATCGATGGCTATGCACGTGAGTTCAAGCCTGTCATCTGCCCTGTTGCAGAAATCGGTAAGGTCTTCGCAGAATGGTGTGACGGTTTCGCTGTGGACGGACGAGGCAAGGCGAGAAATCCGGAAAAACTTCTTCCTGGAGCATACGACCCGTGCCTTGAAGGCGTGGCTGCCAAAGCTCTGCGTTTCAGCGTATCAGCAGTTCCTTTTGGCGGAAATTCCATCAGCAGCCCGGATTCGTTCGGCTTTATTCTCACGAACCCTAAAGGCATTTATTCCTACAACAAGAAGATAGTTCTGATCGGTAACGAATACCTCGCCGATGACGGAGAGACCATGCTGTGGGACGGCAAGGGCACGACTGTGACAGTCACCGCTTATGCTCCTTATGCAGAGGCAGTTGACGGCGTCGTTCCTGTTTCCTGTCCAAGCAACCAGGCGACAGCGGCAGAACTCACCGCAGCAGATTTCGTGCTTTGGAAAGGCAGCGTGAATCCGTCGACTGATCTCGCCGGCGGCAAGATTCAGCTCAATCTCGGCCACCTCAATGCAAGGCTGATCGTAAAAGTCACTCTGAACGGTGCTCCTGTAGAGACGTCAAAGATTGCATCGCTTTCCGTAAGCGGACTCAAGGCAGAGGGAAAATGCGACCTTAGCGCAGATTCACCGAAAGTCGTTGCTGACGGCGCTCCTGTCAACATGTTCCCGAATGTCGGAGAGAATTCTTATGAACTCATCACTGTGCCTCAGACTGTAGAGACAGGCTCGCTGTCGGTCAAGGCTACATTCAACAAACGCCAGTATGTCTGGGCATCACAGTCCGATGTGACACTCGCCCCCGGAAAGACATCCGAGCTCACGATAAACATTTCTACGACAAAATCGGTCTCTTCCGGCCGTATGTCAATAACCACAAAATAACAGGGAAATGACTATGAAATCAGGAATATCAAAAATAATGGCCGTTCTTGCAACGATGCTTGCGTTTTCTTCTTGCGAGAAGGAAAAAGAGCTGCCTTCGTTCGGCAGTGACGACCGTGCCATACACATAATCCCGGAAATAGCTTCTCCATTCACGAAATCGAATCCGATTACGGATGGAAAAGAAACCGAGTTCAACAAGGGTGACATGATTGCCCTGCTCTGCAACGATGGTCACGTGACCTACAAGCTTACGGACAAAGGATGGCAGACAACGGACAATTATTATCTTCGCTGGGGTTCAGCTCCAGTCAGCTATTCTGCATTCTACCCTGCCACGGAGAAATCCACGACTTTCGGCAACTTCGAACTCCAGTCTTCGCAGCGCACGGCTGACCGTCTTGCTGCGGCTGACTATATGACCTGCACCGTCGAGGATGCTGTCAAGACAAGCGACGGAAGCCTCCGTCTGAAAATGGAAAGACAGATGGCCAAGGTCAACTTCACATTGTCCGGAATCGAAGGCACCGCACGTGTCCAGGGATTCCGCATATGGACATCCACAGGATTCACCGAAGGACAGCCGAATTCTGACAGGATGTACATCAGCCCGTATATTGCGGTTGCCGAAGGTGCCGTTTCAGGACAGAACGGAACGACCTACACAGCAATTGTAGTCCCTTCCGAGGCTGACGATTCCAAGGTGTTCGTCACTTTCAACTACAAGGGAAAGGACATCACATTGACCGGCGTACCTGAACTCAAGAAAGGTTTCAGATATGACATGGACATAAACATCTCCGGAACAATCATCTCCATCAACACTCCTTCCGTGGCTCCTTGGGACGAAGGGACAACCCTCATTCCGGGAGGCGATGCAGAGAAAGTTCCGCTCCTTCCTTACTTCGTGAAACCGGTGGTATCCGGAAACGGAAACGGTCTCTCATGGGAGAACGCAATGGGAATGGCTGACTTCCTCAAGATGATAAGGCAGAAGAGCGGAACACAGGCAGAATCTGATGAGAATGCCGACAATGTGGACGACAGAGACTTCTACTTTATCGGCGGAACCTATTCCGTAGAAGACATAAAAGTGGAATACTCAGGATACGGCTCCAGAGTGCAATTCCGTGTACATGGAGGCTATGACCCTGCCAGCAAAGGAACAGACATCAGCAGCAGAAACGCCGAAACAGTGTTCGACGGCAGCGGAAGCAAACGTTTCCTCACACTCGGCAATCAGACGGAGCCTACGTTCGACGGCATCACTTTCGCCAACTTGAAGAGCAACAGTGAAGGCTGCATCATGTTGGCAGCCGGAGGATCAGGAGACGCCCGCGTGAACTTCACAAACTGCACATTCCGCAAATGCACCGGCTCCGGTGGGCAGAACCCTATATTAATGGTAAGAAAGGGACTCGCAAAACTCAACAACGTAACCTTTGACGGTTGTCGTGCAGATGGCGGTGTCCGTGGACTCATACGTCTCGCCCAGAAAGAGAGCAGGGTATATCTCAATGCCTGCACCTTTATCAACAATACTTTCGGCGGTGGCGGATTCGGTCTGCTCGTGCATCTTAATGATGTCGGAGGCAACGTTTGCCTTCACAATGTAACCTTCGCAGGAAATGACAATGGCTGCGGCGCAACCGGCGTTGTAAACGGAACCGGAGGTATGCTCATCGCTTCAAGCACAATCGTAGCATCCAACGCCAATCCTGCCATCCGCTGCGAATCAAACCCGAACAGTGGTTCCCGCCTCGTGAACAGCCTCATCATCCAGGAGCAGGACAAGACAGCCATAGACATGTCGTCATCCGGCAGAAAACTGAAGTCCCTCGGCGGCAATGTGGTTGTAGGAGGCATCAATGTCAACGGCCAGTATGAAGCTTCATCCAATGATGACGCATTCGCCAACAGGGCTACAGCTGCGGCACTTAAACTCGAATGGAACTACGGTTCACGTCACTATCTCTGGAACGGAACAACGACCTTCACGAAGTTCTCTCTTGAACAGCTCCGCGCTGCAATCAAGTCATACAGCAACACCAACACCGGAAAACTGTATGCCGGTTCTACTGAAGTCTATGACGGCAGCAAGGCAGGTGAAGACTTCCTGAAATGGCTCGACAGCATCAATGCTTTCGACATCTACAAAAACAGCTCAGCCGTATGGCCGGGCTCATACCAGGGCAAATAAGTAAAACACGGAGTATGCCCTCAACGGCCTGACTGCTTTTACGGGCATACTCCATTAAAAAAATTCTAACTATGTCATTAATACACAAAAACGACAGGGGGGGGGTAGATTACAATTCCCCGGAAATTAAGGTTATAGAGGTAGCAACCGAATGCGGTTTTGCAGATTCAACTAAAACATATGGTGTAGGGATTGAAGCCTACGATTATGACGAAGAATTATAAAGAAGGACGACGATGAAAAAAATCAAATACATCATGGCTGCAATTATGGCGGCAGCTATTTCTTCTTGCGCAGAAAAGATCGAGGAGCCGACACCAGGAGCTTCCCGCAATGATTATGTCGCTCCTATCGAGGGTGCAACATTCTCACTTGTTGCTTCTTCATCAGAGGATAACGACGCTCCGACCAAAGCCCTTTTCGACGGGAATCAACTCGTCTGGAACTCGGGCGATGCTCTGAGTGTCTTCGCATCTTCGGAAAACTCATACGAATTCAAATTCGCTCCGAAAGAAGACGCAGCTTGGAATAAGCAGGGGAACACATTCTATACCACGGAATTCACTCCTGAAGAGGGAAAGACTTATGATTACACAGCAGTATTCCCATTCGAGTCCGGCCTGACCATGGATTCTGATGGTTGGCTGTATGAAAACATTGACGGCATCACTGTCAAAAAGGCCTATTCGCTCTACACTCCAGAGCAGAAAAGAAACGGAAACAAGGCACACCTTGAGACTATGCCTCTTTATGGCACGGCGCAGGCGACCGGTTTCGATGTTCCGCAGCTTACTATGCACAATGCCGTTTCGATAATCGAGGTCGAGATCGCCAATAAGCTTTCTCTGGCTCCGATGGAAGTGACGAAGGTCAAATTCTCTTCCAACTGCATTTCATTCGGCGGCAAGTATTATCTTAACGCAAAGACTGGACAACTTGAGCTCAAGGAGGGCACAGGAGAGAGAGAAGTTGAACTCAAGTGCAACAACGTGTATGACAATGGCAGCCATAAAGAGATGATAGTAGCAGGAGGACACGGTTGGAACGCTATTGCCGTCGCTCCTCAGACTGTAACCGGAACCATCACAGTGGAGGTCACGACAAATCAGGGAACAATCACCGCGACAAGAAATCTTAATGACATAACATTCAATGCCGGACGAATAAGAAAGATCAAACTTGAACTCGATGAGTCCGTACGAAACATTTTCGTCAAAGAGGGCGCGGATGGAACAAAGGACGGTTCTTCTTGGGAGAATGCGTTCAGCATCAATCAGTTCCTTGATTTCATAAAACAAAATACAAGTGACTCCGACAACAATGCGATTAAGCTTGAAGGAAGGAACTTCTATCTCGCCGGAGGAACTTATGCGGTTACAGAACGCAAGATTGAATTTAATGGTTATCAGCGCAGGGTCAAGTTCAATGTATTTGGCGGTTACGACCCTGCAAGCACGGGAACTGATGTCAGCAAGCGCGATGTTGCCAACAATGAAACTGTCTTTGGCGGAAATGGCACAAACCGTCTCTTCACCCTCGGCAATCAGACGGAGCCTACATTCGACGGCATCACTTTCGCGAATTTGAAGGGCAGCGGTGAAGGTTGCATTATGTTAGCGGCCGGAGGTTCCGGAGATGCCCGGGGAAATTTCACGAACTGCAAGTTCAAGAGTTGCGTCTCGGATGCAGTCAATCAGATACCGGTTCTTCTTGTTTATAAGGGAATGGTAAGGTTGAACAACGTCTTGTTTGACGGCTGCCGTGCAGGAAAAGACGCACGAGGGCTTATTCGTGCAGTAAATAACACGAGCCGTGTGTATATGAATGCATGCCGTTTCGTGAACAATACCTTCAGCGGAGGATTTGGTCAGTTGGCTCACGTGAATGAAGGCATGGTCTGTCTCTACAATGTGACTTTTGCACATAATGACGCTGGTGCCGGGACTAACGGAGTCGTTAATGGTGGTGGTGGAATGCTCGTTGCCTGCAGCACACTTTCTGCGGCAAACGGTGGTTCAGTGGTACGCTGCGAATCAGATCAAAAGAATGGTTCTATGCTTGTAAACAACCTTCTCATTCAAGAACAAGGGAAGAATGCAGTGGATATGCCGAATTCCGGTAAGACTCTCAAGAGCCTAGGTGGAAACGTTCTCATTGGCGCGGTAAACGGCAACGGACAGTTCGTCCCACTTTCAAATGACCAAACTATTGCCAAAACCGATGCTTCTGCGCTGAATCTCTCGTGGAATGAAACTTCCATGAAATACCTATGGAACGGCACGACATCTTTCTCGAAGCTTTCCGACGCAGAGGTTCGCGCAGCCATCAAATCCTGCAGTAACACCATGTGCGGAAAGGTTATGGCAGGCGACAAAGAAGTCTACGACTATGCCAAGGTTGGCGAAGACTTCCTAGGCTGGCTCGACTCCATCGGGGCTTTCGACAAAGACGGCTACGGCAATCAGCGTGGCACCGCTTGGTGGCCAGGCTCATACCAGGGCAACTGATACCCCGGAATTGACTCTACACTGACACATTGATCAGTAACTGAAAGTGGCTGATTCCACACAGCGGTTTCAGCCACTATTGTAAACAAAAATTGTATGAAATTCAGAACAATTCTATTATTAGCGACAGTTTCATTTTTCACAATGTTCTCCTGTGCACCGAAAACAACGGAATGGACGGGATGGACGAACCCTCTTTTCGAGGGGCAGTATGCCGACCCTGAAGGGATAATGATCGGAGATGAACTGTGGATATATCCGACTGCATCGCATCCCTTTGAGGAACAGCTCTATATGGACGCCTTTTCCTCCAAAGACCTGAAGACCTGGACCAAGCACAGCAACATCATCACCAACAAAGAGATAAGCTGGCTCCAGAAGGCTCTCTGGGCTCCGGCCATCGTGCATAAGGACGGAAAGTATTTCCTTTTCTTCGCGTGCAACGATGTCTATGAAGGAGATACGGGCGGCATTGGCGTAGCGGTGTCAGACAAGCCTGAAGGACCTTTTCAGGACATCCTCGGCAAACCGCTCCTGAACGACATCGTCAACGGCGCCCAGCCGATAGACCAGTTCGTCTATCAGGATCCGGCATCCGGTAACTGGCTGATGTTCTACGGCGGCTGGGGGCACTGCAATCTCGTCAGGCTCGCGGATGACTTCAAATCCCTGATACCGTTCGAAGACGGAAGTCTTTTCCGGGAGGTTACGCCTGAGGGATATGTAGAAGGGCCGTTCATGATTCAGCGCGACGGCAAGTTCTATTTCATGTGGAGCGAGGGAAAATGGCGCGAGGACAGCTACCGTGTCGCCTATTCCATTTCAGACACCCCTTATGGTCCGTTCAAAAGAATCGGAACCATACTGGAAAGTGACCCGAAGCACGGAACAGGCGCAGGACACCACAGCGTCGTACGGCACGGCAATGATTTCTACATCATCTACCATCGCCATCCGCTCGGCTCGACAGACGGGGACAACCGCGTAATCTGCATCGACCGGCTCGAATTCGATGAAAACGGCTTCATCCTTCCGGTAAAGATGTCCTAGCGGTTGCACATCACGCAGAAATGAAGATAAACCTATCTTAATCTGACATGTATAATATTGATAAACTTGCATATAGATGCCTAATCGCATCTATATGCTTCCTGTTTGCATTCTCAGCCGGCCCTGCAAAAGGCCAGAATGTGGCGCTAAAGACGAATGTCCTATATGACGCGACAGCTACCGTCAATGCCGGCGTCGAGTTTTCCGTCGCCCCGAAATGGACAATGGATATATCCGGAAACTATAACGGCTGGAACTTTTCCGACAACAGAAAGTGGAAACACTGGCTCGTGCAGCCGGAAATCCGTTGGTGGTTCTGCGACAAGTTCATGCGCAGCTTTCTCGGCTTCCATCTTCTTGGTGCACAGTACAATGTCGGAAATCTCCCGACGGACTTCAAAGCCTTCGGCAAGGATTTCTCCGCATTGAAGAACTACAGGTACCAGGGATGGCTGGCCGGGGCCGGAATCGGCTATGGCTACGACTGGGCACTGTCCAAGCATTTCAACATTGAATTCGAACTCGGGATGGGTGTCATTTACACCGAATACGAAAAGTTCGACTGTCCTCAATGCGGAAAGAAAGTCGGTGAAAATCAGAAATTCATGGTAGCACCTACAAAAGCGGCCCTGAGCCTTGTTTACCTATTCTAACAGGACATTGACATGAAAAGAATATTTGCAATCATAGCAGTTGTCATCTCAACTGCCTTTACAATGTCCGCCCAGACATTGGCAGACGGGCAGGTCGAGGCCCAGAATGTACGCCTCGGGAAAGTCTCCGAAACCGTATCCGTGGATTTCGACCTGGATGTGAGCGACCTCTCGCTTCCGGCGAACAAGGGCCTTGTGCTCACACCTATAATAGCCGGAATATCAGACACTTTGAGACTCCCTGCAATCGAAATGCTCGGAAAACTCCGTCACCTTTATTGGCAGAGAAACGGTAGCACCGCCACGCAGAACCCTCTCATTGTCGCAAGACGCCACAATGGCGAGCCGCAGGTGGAGCACTATGCCTACAAGACTCCCTATCAGCCGTGGATGAGCAGTTCCCGACTTTTCATAGAACAGGCCGATTGCGGCTGTTCCCAGAAATTGGGAGACGAGACATTGGCAATTCCGTCTGAAGAACTGGAACCGGTCGTGGAAGAAGAGCCGGCAGAAGAGCCTATAGTGTGGGAGTTCGCTTATATCAAGCCTCAGCCGGAAGCCGTGAAACAGCGTGCGGAAGAAGGCTCAGCCCGCCTGAACTTCGAGGTCGACAAATATGACATCAGGCCGGATTTCGGAAACAATGCCGCCGAACTGAAGAAAATCAGGGAGACCATAGAACTCGTGCGGAATGACGATGACGTAAGACTCACGGGTATATACCTTCACGGCTACGCTTCCCCGGACGGTCCTTACGCGCACAATGCAGAATTGGCGGAAAACCGTACACAGGCATTGGAAAAATATCTCGAGAACTATTACAGTGAACTTGACAGGAGCCTTTTCTCGACGGAATCCACCCCAGAAGACTGGAAAGGATTCAGGGAATTTGCAGACACATGCGGATTTCCGGGAAGAAGCGACCTGCTTAATATCATTGACAGCGACATGACGCCTGACGAGAAGGACTGGACGATCATGATGCGCTATACCTCGTTCTACAAGAGTGCAGTGCTTCCAGTCGCCTACCCGGCCCTTCGACGCACGGACTACAAGGTCACATACGATGTCCGCAACTTCAGCCTTGAAGAAGCACGCAGAATCATCAAGGAACGCCCTCAGAAACTGTCCCTGAACGAGATGTATCTGGTCGCAAACTCTTACGAGACGGGAAGCGCCGACTTCAACAACGTCTTCGAAGTCGCAGTCCGGATGTTCCCCGAAAGTGAAATTGCCAATGTCAATGCCGCCTGCGTCGCTCTCAAGAACGGCAACTTGAAGGATGCCGCAAGATTTCTGGCCAATGCCGGTGATTCGCCGGAAGCCAATAATGCCAGAGGCGTGTTTGCTGCAATGAACGGTGACAAGGAGGCCGCATCGGTGCTTTTCTCACAGGCAAGTTCACTTGAAGCTGCGCGCAACAATTACAACAAAATCAAAAACAATTAAACTATATCATCAATGAAAACAAGTAAACTTATTTCAATCGCCCTCTTGAGCATTGCCGTGGCTTGCTCCAAAGAGAACGTCACCCCCGATCAGGGAGGTTCTGATGCCAATCAGTACATGGCCGTGAATATCTCCATGCCAGTAGACGCTTCCACCAAAGCTGCCGGAGACTATCGTGACGGTACCGAGGCTGAGAGCACTGTGAATGTGAACAATTCCATATTCCTTTTCTACGATGCCTATGGCAACTATCTTACCGCAGGTACCATTTCTGCGACTGACGGCTCAGTGGATGCGAACGGAAACCTCCAACTTACGACCAATCCTTCCAATTATGTAGAGAAAGATTCCAAGGCAGTCATCGTGCTCGGTCCTACAAAAATCCGTCCGGCCCTCGTACTCGCAATCCTCAACTATGACAAATGCAATACGCTCAAGAACCTGTCACTGGCTGATGTCCACGCGCATGTGGACAACAATGCGATTTCCACTGAAGCCGGCAAGTTCACGATGACCAACTCTGTCTATGTTGACGGAAAGAATGTCGTGAATGCAACTCCTATCTCCGCTTCTTCCGTAAAGGAGACCAAGGAGGATGCCCTCAAGTCACCTGTCCAGATTTACGTGGAGCGTGAAGCCGTCAAGGTGAACATGAAGGCTAAAGACGGTTTGAACAAGACTGCAGAAGGGAAAATCTACTTCGAGACCGCAAATGCAGAATATGTTCTTGACGGTGTAAAAGTAGCTGCCCGCATTGTTGTCGACGGTTGGGCCGTAAATGCATTCAATACCACTTCATATCTCGTGAAAAATGTTCCGGCATCATGGATTGCCACCAATCCTTTTGCAAACTGGTATGAAGAAGCAGCCAAAAGGACATTCTGGGCCCAGGACCCCAACTACTCCGGTTCAGAGGACTATATTTTCGGCCGTGATCCTAAGGATGAGCCGGGAACTTACAAGAATGTCCAGTATCTTTCCTGGAATGAAGCTACCGCGAACAATGTCGATTCATACAGCCACATGTATGAAAATACAGCTGACAAAGCTTCCGCAAAAGTAAATGGCGGTGAACTTGCCAATGTCCCGACTATCCTTATTGCAGCTCACGTGGAAATGGCAAAGGCCGGAGCCGCATGGGAAAATCCGGACCTCTACAAATTCGGCGGACTTTTCTACACGAACACTTCTTTGAAGAATTATGCAGCAGAGCAGATTCTCAAGAACAAGCTCCATTGGGAATACACCACGACCGAGGGTGCGAAAACAGCTGCGATGCTTCCTGACCAGATAAAAATTGATTTTGTTGCAAATATTGTAGACAACTCAGGTTCCGTCAAAATCAAAGTCACTGGAGTCACAGCTCCTGCTGCCGACGCAACACTCAAGAATGCTGACAACACTGTAATCGAGTCCGCAAACTGGGCAAAGGCCGTCGAGGACATTCTCAATGGCGAGACCGGTTTCAATGTTGCCAAGAACGAGCTTGTATGCTACAAGAACGGCATGTGCTACTATCAGGTGCCTATCAAACACAATCAGGCAGTTGACGATGTCGCTTACGGTACCGTCCGTAACCACATCTATGAACTGACTCTCTCCAAGATCGCCAAACTCGGCAATCCGGTATTCAATCCTAATGAGAAGCTCGTTCTTATCCCTGGTGAGGAGAAGAACTACTACGTTTCTGCAGAACTCAAGATTCTCAAATGGAGAGTCGTAACCCAGGATGTAGTAATCGAGTAATACGCACCCGCTGTCAGCATTGACAGTGATATTTATCGGGCGGACGGCCTTGACCGGCTTTCCGCTCACCAAATTCCGGCAAAAGAAGAAAAACAATGAACAGAAAGACTGATATGATGAAATTATCGAGGCGTATCCTCTCAGTGATGGCTTTTTGCAGCATCGCTGTGATGACCGGCTGCGTGTACGATGACATTGACGGCTGTCCTACCCGTCGGTATGTTCGGATCCGGTATGACAAGGACCTCAAATACGCGGACGCCGCCCCGGCCGAGGTAAAATCCGTGAAGATTTATGCTGCAGACAAAAACGGAACAGTCGTTTACGAGAAAACTTCATCGGCAGCAGAATTGTCCGGGTGCGGTTATCTGGTGGATGTCAGCGACATGCCGTCAGGAAACTACACACTGCTGGCATGGGCGGAAGGAGAACAGCGAAATCCAGATTCATATATGCCTGTTTCTGTTGCCACCGGAAAGACTGCTGTCAATGAACTCAAACGGACCATCAAGCGCAACCCGTCCCGTGAGGTCGAGAATGACTTGACGCCGTTATTCCACGGAATGGCTGAAAATGTGGACTTTACAGATTTCAGGACCGGAGGTGTACGCCAAGCCGAACTGTCTCTCACCAAGAATACCAACAATGTAAAAGTCATCCTGCAGCACCTTTCCGGAGAACCGGTGGACGACAAGAATTTCAAGTTCTTCATCACCGACGACAACGGCACGATGGACTGGAACAATGCATTGACAGTCTCTGATTCAGTATATTACAAAGCTTGGGCTGTGAGCTCCGGCAGCGCAGGCATTGACAAGACGGCATTGACACGTAGCGGCCAGACGGAAATCGGCGTGGCGATGGCAGAACTTACCGTGGGGCGCCTGGTGAAAGGACACCGGCCGATACTGAACGTCTATAACACCCACGGCGTCAGGGTCATTTCCATTCCGCTGATAGATTACGCCCTGCTGATAAAAGGACACTATAATTCATCAATGTCCGACCAGGAATATCTGGACAGGCAGGATGAATACAATTTGACATTTTTCCTGGACAAGGAAGACCGTTGGGTCAGTTCGAGCATAATAATCAATTCATGGAGAGTGATACTTGACGATGTAGATATTTAGGAGAATGCATATGTTGATGTCCTTTATAAACAAACTGATTGCAATCAATGCCAGGTGCACGAAAATGTTCACGGCAGTACTTGCCGCGGGCATCTTGACTTCATGCATCAATGACAGCAAGCCGTGCGATTCCGGATATCCCGACAACATGCCGGCTTATCTGACCGTATCACTGAACGCAGGGAATGCAGGCACCAGGATTCCGGGCGAGACAAAGGCCTCATTGACAGAGGCGGACATGGAGTCCGGCATTGAATCGGAATCGCTCATACATTCCTACCGGATCTGGATTTTTGCATCGAGGGAATCCGGAGACGGGGCGCAGCCGATAGGTTATGCGGAAGGGACCGGCCTCGCAGACATCGGGAACCGCATTGTAAGCGTGAAACTCCGTACGGGAAGGATGAGCAGCGTCGACATATACGCTCTCGTCAATGCTGAAAACTGCCCGGCTCTGATGACCGGAGACGGAAGCGTGATGACGAGAGGACAAGTCAAATCCGGTACGACAGGCGGATTCGGCATCGGTCCTGACTTGAAACCTGCGGCCATGACGGTCCCTTCCACGGGTCTTCCAATGTCGAGGGTCCTGACCAATGTCCCACTTCAGAACTATGTATCGGAAAACATTGACCTGAACAATCCGATAGAGGTCCCGCTCCTGAGGGCAGTATCCAAGTTCCAGTTCTATATCGCCAAGACTGAAGGAGATACGGATATTGATGCCCTGAGCATCCTCAACGTGGAATTCGGAAAAGCCGGGACCGGTTCCGCTGGCATTTCCGGGAATTTCATTCCCAAGGAGGCCATGGCATTCACAGGACCGGTGGATTATGCCAATGTGAACAACCTCGATTACCTGTACACCTCGTCCGCATTTCTGCCTTACGAAGTGCAATATTACCCTCAGACAGTCAGATATACCGGCAGTTCAAATGTCTTGTTCAATGCTGCCGACATAAGCCCCGTCAAGGATCCGACAGCACTTCGTAGGGGCTTGGACGAGACGGCCCGGGAATATGCTGAAAGATTGAGGAATGCCGGTCTGAAATCCGTCACTTCGTATTTTTTGGAATCCGGACAGGCCCTCAGAGGGGTAATAAACTACCGGTTCGCATCGGGCATCCCCACCAAGGTCACCTTCAACATCGGACCGGAAGAGTTTCTCAGAAACCACGAATACATCATATATGCCTATGTCCTGAACGGACGGGTGGAAATGGAGACTACTCTGAAGTACCAAGTAACCGACTGGAAGAGCAAAGACGACGTAAACATTGATTTCAACTGATTATGAATTTGAGATTTTTACATATTGCAATATTGACAGCTGTCCTGCCGTGGGCAGCATCGTGCACAAGGGAAAAAGCCCCCGATGTGGACGGAAATGATGCGGTAGAGGTTTCCTTGCAGGTAGAAAACCCTTCTTCTGACATTTATACGATGAAGACCAAGGCAACACCGGCCGAAGAGAGGGCGCTCAAAAACATGTATGTCTATATCTTCAGCAAGAACGGAGCATTGAAAGGCTTTGCGGCGTTCAACGGCGGTCTCGACCAGTCCACGTCGGACACTGAAGGCAAATACGGATCCATAACAGTAAGGACCATAGCGGGAAATTCATACATCTATGCCGTTGCAAATGTCTTTCAGGAAGGAACTTATCCGCTGAAGACCACGATGAAGGACGGTATCAACGAAACCATAACACTTTCAGACGGTCTGCCGATAAACCTTTCGCAGGAAGCAGTCCTGAAAGGCAACGTGAACTTCACCCGCGAGCAGTTTCTGGCGCTTCCGTTCATCCGCAAGCCGGGAACGATTCAGGTCTCCAGCAGTTTCCTCATGACAGGAGCTACAAATAGGGGCAATGCTGTGTATATCAACAAGGACGGCGCCATTTCCGGCAATGAGGATATAATCAGGCTCACCCGCGTAGTTTCCAAGGTGCGCTTCAATATCGGCATCGCAAAAGGATCGACGGGAAAGACGTTCAAGGCGGAAAAATACAGTATTGTCAATGTCGCCTGCACCGGTTCCCTTTTCTCTTCCGATGACGCCGGAGCGGAAAAAACATATTCAGTCGAACCGGTTCAGAGCAACTTCAATGACATTTCAGGAATCTTCGCCCCAAATGACGTGGATGCTTCCGGAAGGCAGTATTTCGAAGTGTATCTGCCTGAGAACAAGCAGGATGCGGTCAATGAAGTCTCCAAGTGGCACGACAGGGAAGCCGACGGAATGTCAGTCCCGAAAAAGTTTGCCAATGCTCCCGAGTTCGGAACATACGTGGTTATTCACGGCACTTACACCGAACAAAATTCAAGTTACACAAGGGATGCGGCAGTTTCCTATACGGTTCATCTGGGCGACTGCTCTGCGGATGTCAACGACTACAATGTGGAGCGCAACTCTTCCTATACGTTCAATGTTTCCATTTCAGGCGTGGACAATATCATTGTCGAGGCCAAGCAGGAGAACGATACCCAGGAACAGCCCGGCTCGGAGGGTGTTGTGATGGAATACGGCACTTCCGGCAAGACGCTTTCACTGGACAGCCATTATGAGCACATGGTCATGCGCTTCTGGCAGAATGACATCAAGATATTGAAAGAGAAGGGCTTAGGTTACATATACAAGATTTCCGACCTTGGCAGACAGTCCGATGTCATGATGGTAACGGACAAGGTTGCCGGGAACTTGAACGGGGCAGATACGGATTGGGTGGAATTTGCCATAGGAGGCACATATTCTTCGGAGCCTGCCGGGCGTGGTACCGCCGTGGCCTATCCGGGGAAGGGCAAGCCGTCTCTTTACACCATCGACTCGTTCCTCAAGCTGCTTTATGACAATGCTTCTACGGACACTTTCTGGACAGGCGGTTCAGCGTCAAACCGATATATTGATGTCACCTGTTTCGTCGATGAGAACTATTACCCGGACAAAGTCTGGAGCGAATATGTGAATGATGTTCCCAAGAGAACGTTCTATGTGGCCAACACTGTACGTGAGAGCAAGGACAACAGAAGTACCTATGCTACAGTCGCTTTCGGATTCAGCCAATACAATATCCAGACATTCTATGACAGGGCGCAGGCCGGAAACATAACCGCTTACGGCTGCGAAACCACGAATGACGAGGCCGGCAAGGGATTCTCTGTCGCTCCTGTTTCCAAAGGAACGGACAGCTGGAACGGCAGGAACAATCTGTTCGAAGACATCAAAGACAATACTGCTTCATCTTCCTACCGTATCTCTTGGGAAGATTTGAAGTCCAACAAGAGTTTTTACCGTGCCTGCATGTCCAGGAACAGGGATTTGAATGGTGACGGCGTGATAGACGATGCTGAAATCCGCTGGTATGCACCTACAGTCATGCAATATGCAGGGCTTTGGTTGGGAGAGAACGTGCTCAGTACTGACAGCCGTCTGTACAACAAACAGACGTCAAGTCTGGGAGATCAGCCTTATGTTGATACTGGTGACGAACGTATGATATACTGGACTTCCACAAGCAATCTATGCGATTATCTGGCGGAAGAAGGCATGTCCACAGGTAAAGACCGTACTGGGAAGTGGTCTGCGAAATATCTGAGATGTGTACGCAACCTCAAGTCATCAGACGCGGGTTATGACAAGATTCCTGACGAGTATTATACTTTCGATACGCAGGACAGTTATAAGAAAATCTCATTTGATAAAATCGATGCGAGCGCATTGAACATTTCCGGCGAACAGGGAGAACTGAACGATCATGATGAACGTAAGGATGACAACAAGCCTGCGAAAAGTTTCCTCGTAGCCAAGGAGACTCTTTCAGGCACGACACTGAAGGATGTGGTAGATGGAACATACACTTGTGCACAATATTATACTTATGATTCAAACTACAAGTGGCGAGTTCCAAACCAGCGGGAACTTGTCATGCTATATCTGACCGGACTCGTGGAGGATCAGACCACATGCCGCACGATCTACTCGAATTCGGCGTTCCGATATGGCTGGCAATATAGCAAAAGCAAAGGGCTTTTGTATATGTTGCGTCCAGATAAACAAACCGAGAGTTCCAAAGTCCGATGCATCAGCGTACTGCAATAGTTTCTCGCCCCGGAAATGCTGAAATGCACGGCCAGGAGTACTGAAAACGGCGCCGACACTAAAAAAAATTCGTCAAAATTGCCGACAAATGGTTCTCTACAAGCATACAGACGAAGATTTTTAAAAATAAAGTTTGCATATTTATGCGATAATACATAAATTGCACTCAGTTTTTCAATGTTTAACTAATAAACTGATAACATCATGAAAGAGATCGTTGAGAAAATCCAGAAAGAGTATGAGGAGTTCGCAGTAAACGCTGAGGCTCAGGTAGAAAAGGGCAACAAGGCTGCCGGCGCACGCGCCCGCAAAGCCGCTCTTGCACTCATGAAGGATTTCAAAGAGTTCAGAAAACTTTCTGTTGAAGCAAGCAAATAAAAAATATTTGAATTTGCATGCAACATTCCTAAACCATATTGCATCTATAATGCAGGTTTAGGTTTTAGTACACGTCTAGAGGTCGGACAGCAGCGATGCGTCCGGCCTCTGATATTTTATGTTGTTTTTACGGCTGTCGATTGCCCCGCCACATGATGAAGAAGACCAGCGGAATGCCCAAAATGGCAATGGCGCTTCCGACGGGAACGGGCACAGGGAACATGAGGGAAAGCAAATCACCGGCAAGTCCCATTATGGCACCGGTCACGAGAGAAAGCGGAAGGACTGCGCACATGGAAGACGTGCCGGCAAGCGACCTCGACACATGAGGCGCCACGATACCTATGAAACCAATGGGACCGCAGAATGCCGTCACGGCTCCCGTCATCATGCAGCAGCTCAGCATTGACACTCCCCTTATCTTCCGGACATCGGCGCCGGCCGCCCGGGCATAATCATCCCCGAAAAGCAGCACATCCATACCCTTGTTGCCCGCCAGCGCCAGGACCGTTCCGACGGCAAGGCACACGGACATAATCAATATCTCCAGCCAACTGTTGCCGCTGAAGCTGCCGGCTGACCAGTTCCAGAACATCCTCAACCTCGTCTCATCCACCTGATACTGCATTATGGAAGTCACCGCACTCATGATGAATCCCAGCATCACGCCGGTAATCAGGAGAGCGGAAGCATTGTGCACCCGCATTGAGACCGCCATGATTATCAATGATATGCACACGGCACCCAGAGCGGCTCCTGCAGCCAGTCCCAGACCGGAAGCCAAGCCTCCAATACCGGCCGCACCGCATATCAGCATCACGGCAGCCGCACCGGTTCCGGCACCTGCACTTACGCCGAGAATATGAGGATCGGCAAGGGGATTACGGAAAATCGCCTGCATCTGTGCTCCGGAAATTGCCAGGGCGGCACCTGCCACGACAGCGGTAACCAGACGCGGAAGCCTGAGCTGCAGCACTATAGCATCAGCATTGTCCCCGGACGGGGAAAACAGCGCATGGAAAATTTCAGCGATACCGATATTCAGCGGCCCGGCCAGGATATCCGCCACGACCAGCAGAAAAAGCACCGCCACGGAGCAGAGCCAGGTTATCGCAAGACGCTTATTCATCGTGGACGGCTTTCGAAAAAGATATGTTCCTCCACACCGGAATCACCGCCATGAGCAAGCCCACCGCCAGCACACAGACCGATGTCAGGACAATGTCTTTCCATTCCAGAATGATAGGGTATGCCCTTGTCACGAATCCGCCCGGCATACTTATGAAACCGAATTTCTGCTGGAGCAATGCGAATCCGACACCCACGACAAGCCCGATGACAAGTCCGAGCACGGAAATCAGCCAGCCTTCCATCATGAAGATGCCACGCACCATGCCATCCGGCGCGCCCATGCTGCCGAGCGTGGCTATATCCCCTTTCTTCTCGATAATCAGCATCGACAGACTTCCGAAGATACTGAACGAGATGATGATGATTATAAATATGAGTATCAGGAAGATAGCCGCCTTTTCATACTTCATCATCTTGTACAGTGCCGGGTTCTGCGCGAACCTGTCACGCACCACGAAATCATCCCCCAGCCTTTCCCGCAGACCTCCAATAATCTTCTTCAATCCCGCTTCTCCCGCCTCCGGCGCAATGCGTATCTCTATGGATGACACTTCATTGTCATAATCCAGCAGCTCCCGCATTGACTCGATAGGCACTATCATCAGGCTTGCGTCGACATCGGCATTGACAGAAAATACGCCGGCGGGATAGACCTTGACCATCTCGATGGAGGCTGCGGGGTTCGCGAGCGAAATGTTGCGGTCACGGGCGGGGAAGTAGATTTCGATGGGGGCGACGAAACGCGGGCTGATGTCCATGGTGTAGGCCGTGCGTGCGCCGACGACCGCCAGCGGCACCTCGCCTCTGTGCAATGTGAATTTGCCGTCGCGGATATGTTCCTTCAGCGGGGATTCCTCTTCATAGACCGCGTCCACGCCCTTCGCCTTGACCACGCCGCTGCGTCCGTCATAGTTCACGAACACGTTCTCCTCCAGCACACTGCACATGTTCAGCACCTCGTTCCGGGCGTATGCCCAGTCGAATGCCTCCTGCTCCGGAACGAACACTTTGCCCTTGGCGGGAGAAACCAGAATGTCCGGCTCAATGTTCCCGAGAGAGTCCTTGACCAGACTGTCGAAACCATTGTAGACGGACATTATGATTATAAGTGCGGCTGTTCCTGTCGCCATACCTGCGGCACTTATCGCGGAGATAATGTTGATGACATTATGGGATTTCTTCGCGAAAAGGTAACGTACCGCAAATCTGAGGACCAGGTTCATCTCGTCACTATTTCTTCAGCAATTCATCGATATGCTCGACATAATCAAGTGTCGAGTCCAGATGGAATACGAGTTCAGGCACAATGCGGAACTGCTTGGCCACGAGACGGCCGAGTTCACCGCGGATTGCGCGTGCATTGTCTTCGATGATCTGCATTGCAGCTTCTGCCTTGGATGAAGGGAAGATGCTGACATACACCTTGGCCACGGAAAGGTCCGGGCTGATGCGGACTTCCGTCACGGAAACCATCGCACCTCCGAACATGGCCATGCCCTTGCTCCTGATAATCTCGGCGAGGTCCTTCTGGAGTTCTTTCGCCACCTTCAGCTGCCTCGTGCTGGCTCCTGCGTTTCCGTTATCCATAACTAGATGATTTTTATAAGGTTATAATTCTTCTTGCCACGCTGTGCGAGGATGTATTTTCCATCCACGATATCCTTTTCGCTCACCTCATATTCCACGTCGGCGACCTTGTCCTTGTTGATGCTTACGCCGCCGCCCTGGATCATCTTGCGGCACTCGCCCTTGGACGGGAACACCTGAGTCTTCACGGCGAGAAGGTCAATGATATTGCAAGGAAGATCCGACTTCTGGATTTCGAAGGTAGGCACGCCTGAGAACACTGCGAGGAATGTCCTTTCATCGAGTTTCCTCAACTCGTCGGAAGTAGCGTTTCCGAACAGCATCCTGGAAGCTGAAAGCGCATTCTCATACTCCTGCTCACCATGTACCATGATTGTAATCTCCTTGGCCAGAAGCTTCTGGAGCTTGCGCTGACCTGGATCCTGCTTGTGATCCTCTATGGCAGCCTCGATTTCTTCTTTCGTGAGAAGGGTGAAAATCTTGATATATCTCTCGGCATCCTCGTCAGAGACATTGAGCCAGAACTGGTAGAACTCGTATGGCGATGTCCTTTCAGGGTCGAGCCAGATGTTGCCGTTCTCGGTCTTGCCGAACTTTCTGCCGTCGGCCTTCCTGATGAGAGGACAGGTCAATGCGTATGCGTCAGTCTTGCCGAGCATCCTGCGGATAAGCTCCGTACCCGTGGTAATGTTGCCCCACTGGTCGCTTCCGCCCATTTCCAGACGGCAATTCTTGTTCTCGTAGAGCCACAGGAAGTCATATCCCTGGAGAAGCTGGTAGCTGAATTCCGTGAAGGACATGCCCTCGCGTGATTCATTGGACAGTCTCATCTTCACGGAGTCCTTGGCCATCATGTAGTTGACGGTGATATGCTTGCCCACGTCGCGGATGAAGTTCAGGAAACCGTAATCCTTCATCCAGTCGTAGTTGTTCACGAGCTCGGCCTTGTTCGGCGCGTCAGACTCGAAATCCAGGAATTTGGACAACTGATTCTTTATGCACGCGATGTTATGGTTCAATGTCTCTTCATCCAGAAGGTTTCTCTCCTGAGATTTTCCGGACGGGTCACCGATCATACCTGTAGCACCTCCCACGAGAGCGATAGGCTTGTGTCCACACTCCTGGAAATGCTTGAGAATCATGATACTGACCATGTGTCCGATATGAAGGGAATCAGCAGTAGGGTCGATACCGACGTAGGCAGCTGTAGGGCCTTCCATCAGTTTCTCCTCTGTGCCCGGCATGATGTCCTGAATCATACCCCTCCATTTAAGTTCCTCTACGAAATTTTTCATAATATGTTTTTCTTTATATTTTTCTATGTTGCCGCAAGTTAGTGACTTGCCGATGAACTTACAAAGTTAATAAATTTAGGGACACGACAAAAATTTACCTATATTTGGAGTCCGAATCATGCCGATTCACCCTGACAGAGAACCGAAAATGAGCAAAAAAGAAAGATTGGCATTGACCTATACCATTAGCGTGCTGGCACTTTTGGTGCTGGCACTTCTGGACTTGCACGTCGGTGCGGTCAAACTCTCTTCGAGCGAGATTTTTCAGGCATTGACAGGAACTGCCGACAGTCGTATCGCAGCGATAGTCAACAGTTTGCGACTCCCTAGACTCCTGACGACAATCCTCGCGGGCATCGGACTCGCCATGTCGGGATCGGTCATGCAGGCGGTATTCAGGAACCCTCTCGCCGACCCGCACATTCTCGGAATCAGCGCCGGAGCCGGCACGGGCGTGGCCATCGCGACACTCTGCACAGCCGGGACAGGCATCGCACTCAGCATATCTGCTGCAGCAGGCGCATTCTGTATGTCATTGATTATCTTATGGATATCGCTCCGCACACGCAGGGCATCCGCGCTTCTTATCACCGGAGTCATGCTCGGTTATATCATGAGCGCTCTCACATCCGTAATAGAATATCAGGCTAACGAAATGAGACTCAAGATGTTCTGGAACTGGTCGGCCGGCAGTTTCGGCAGCAGCGGATGGACCGAACTCCAGATAATGGCAGTCGCGCTGATCGCCGGATTCCTGATTTCGCTGTCCCTGAGCAAAGGTCTCAGCCTGCTCCTGTTCGGCGACGACTATGCGACAAGCGCCGGTGCCAACGTGCGGAAAATCAGGGTATTGTCAATGTTGGGGTGCAGTCTGATGACCGGTGTGGTTACAGCATATTGCGGCCCTATCGGATTCGTGGGCATCGTATCTCCACATATCGCCAAAGCATTTAGCGGACAGGCGGTTATGAAACATGTCATCCCTCTGAGTTGTATAATGGGAGCAGTCATCTGCCTCGCCGGCGACATTCTTTCACGGATTTGGGAAACGCCGCTGCCAGTCGGAAGTACAATAGCATTGATAGGAATACCTATTATCTTCCTGATACTCAGGAGACAAAACCCATAAGTAGGTTCCAGCCCCAGAAACGGAGGAACTTTCCGACCAGAAGAAGCAGCATAGTGCGGACCGGCGGGGTTCTGTAAAAGCCCAATGCGATGGCGATTACGTCTCCGACGAACGGGACCCAGCAAATCAGAGCTAGCCAAACACCATATTTGTCGATTTTCGCTTTCTGTTTCTGGAGGGTTTCGCGCTTAACCTTGAACCACTTTTCTAGCCAATCCCATCTGGCGATCCAGCCCATCCAATAGGTCACAACACTGCCGAGCCAGTTGCCTAAAGTGCCGACTATCAGGCATCCTGTGGCATCATGAGTAGCCGCGAGCACAGCTATATACAAGGCATCGGAGCTGAACGGCAGAACGGTTATCGGCGGCC
>OQVL01000423.1_pt1 | contig 21976 bp, 30 predicted proteins | sample 1691501 | NCBI WGS metagenome assembly OQVL01 (sample SAMN03418253, study PRJEB22391) | human gut metagenome | biome: human-gut; feature: organic feature; material: feces | host: Homo sapiens | place: Tanzania | collected 2013-01 | reverse complement strand
ACGTCGCCGGCGGTGACCATCTCAAGAGCGTAGCCCTTGTCAAGTCCGATGACGCTGCCCGCAGGCATGGCAGAGCAGCGGATGAGCTTTGCGCCCAGAGGATTGCCGGGCTCGCCGGTGCCCTGGAAGTTCAGACCCGACAGAGGATTCTGGAATTCGGAGCACTTGAGGATCTTCATCATCACGTCGGGAGCCGCGAGAAGGGTATTCATGGTGTAGGGATCAAAGGTATTCCAGAAGTTGAGCAGCTCGCCGTAGCTGAGAGCGCCGGCAGTACCGCCGATGGCGGAGTCGCCGACGGCGTAGGTCGCCGCGCTGTTGGAGTTGCCGTCGCCGTTTTTTATAACGTCAATGGCATCCTCAAGGTGCATGCGCATGATCTGATTGCCGATCTGACGTAGCATGACGGAAAACAGGTCAAGACGCTGGAAGCGTATAGCCTCATAGGAGGCAACGAGCATTCTTCCGCGCTTTTTGAGATTGACGAGGTGGTCGGAGGCTCTGACCTCCGTCTGCGGTATCGCGGCGCCCTCACCGACATAGCGCAGGCTCTTATCGTCCTCGGATGCCGCCGAGTAGATGGAGCGGTAGTCCATGCCGTCAAAGCGGGTGACGGTCGCGGTGATGGAGGGCAGTATATTCCCCTCCTCCATGCCCGCCTTTACGCTGCGCGAAACGTATTCGGGAAACAGCACGGCCGACTCGGAGGTGGAGAAGAATTTCTCGACAACATCGCTGCCCGCACCGCGCACCTTGATGTCGAATCTCTTGAGCTGGCGCTGGAACGCATCAAGTCCCTCGTAGGGAGTGCCCTTGTAGTTTTCGTTGGGGTCGAGCGCCTCGAGCGTCTGCTCGAAGGTTCTGCCGCGCTCGGAATACATGCCCTTTTCAAGTCTGATCTCGTTAAAATTGTATGCCATGATCGTTTCCTCCTTACATGATAAAGCCGACGGTGCCGGCAGCGGTGTCCACCTTGATGACGAGGTACTCGGCGCCGCCGGTGGTGACGGCCTTGACCTTGCCGGCTGTAGACGCTGCAAGCTTTGCGTAGCCGACGGCGGGAGCATCATCGGTGTAGCCGAGCTCAACATAGCCCGCGGTCTTTACCTCGGCAAAGCTGTCGCCTGCCGCGATGCATACGCCCATGAAGCGGTCGCCTGCCGAGCAGGCCTTTACGGTGCTGTTCGCGCTCATTTTTACGACAGCTCCCTTCGTTACGTCGCTTGCCTTGCTGAAGGAGAGCACCTGCTCTCCGATGCCTTCAAAACTAACTTTCATTTTTGTCCTCCTGATCTAAGATCAAATAATGTATTCTTCACCGGAAAATGCGGTGACCTCGCCTCTGCCCGGAAGCTGGGTCAGCGGCGGATAAAGCTTCTGTGATGCTTCCTCAAACGCGTTTCTGAGCTTTATAAGCTCGGGCTCCTCCATAAGCTGCACGCTTTTTTCGAGCGCCGGATGCATTTTCTCATCGCACACGAGGCAGAGCCTTAGCACCTCGCTTCTGAGTGAATCGAGATATCTTCTGCCCAGCTGCGCCGATTTTTCCAGCGCGTCGAACTCGGCCTTATAGCCGCGCCCGGCCTCGCTTTCGATAAAGCTCTTAATGACCCCCGCACTTCTCTGCGCCGGAACGGCGACAAAGCTCCACTCGTAGGCGTCAACAGCGCCGGTGAGCACAGCGCAGCATCTCTCGCCGCCGTAGATTTTACCCTTTTCATGGCTGCAAGCTCCCATTTCCGCGCCGCAGATGCTGCAAATGCTCTGCGCTACCGAGCAGCCGATGCTCGTTTCGCGCTTTATGCCGCCGTCTATCTGTGCGATGAGCTCGGCGTTTGCCTCGGTTCGAAGCATATACGCAAAGCCCTTGAGATAGGTGTACGGCTCGCCGCACGAGGTGGTTTTACCCTTTTCGGTGACAAGCTCCGTCCTGTAAATGCGCGCAACCTGGTTTTCACTGCGCCAGTCATGGTCGCAGATGCCCGTCGCGCCGACGAAAAGCTCGCTTAGCTCGCGTATCGTCGATACCGAAAAGCGCTCGAAGTCGCGGTCTACCTCGTTGTCGCACAGCAGCACCTGAAAGGTGTAGACCTCCCCGGCCGTAAGCTGTGCTTTCGCAAAGGCGTTTATCGCCTGCAGCTCCTGAGGCGTACACGCAGAGCCCGACGCCGAGCCGTCCTTAATGATCTTCATTCTTGCTTTTTCCTTCTTCCCAATAGATTTTGTCCCTCTGCGCAAGATACAGCGCAGCCCTGGCCTCCTCGACCTCATCCTGAAGATTGATCGTCTCCCATTCGATATCGAGCGTGGTCGCGTAGCCGTGCATATTCAGCCACATGCGGCAGATCTTCTCGATAACGGGCGTCACCGAGCGGCGGAGAGCATTCAGCTCACTTGTCATGAGGTCTGCCTGCTGAGCGCTCATGCGCTCGGTCGTTGACCAGTTAAGGCCGAGCAGAAACGGCGGTATGCCGGTGCGTGCGATAAGCTGCTCGAGTATCTGCCGCACGGGCACCTCGCTGTCGAGTATCTGGTTGTCCGCGCCGATGACCTTTATGTCCACATCGCCGACAGCGACAAAGTCGCGCACGGAGCCCGATTTCCCGCTCTGCATGGCCTCTGACCACTGCGAGGCTATCTGCTGCGCCCTCTCCTGAGCCGAAAAGCGGTCGAGCGCGTCGCCCTGCGGCTTATAGACGACCGCAAAGCGCACGTTTCCTGCGCGCTCCCAGTTCTGGCCTATCGACTGATATATCTTCAGCAGTATACCGCACAGAAACGGCATGCTCCTGAGCATCGAAACGCCGTAGGGCGAGTCTGCCTCGGGGTTAAACGGCGTAAACAGCAGAAGATTTTGATACCGAAACGGCGTCACGCAGCCGGTGTCGGACACGCCGCACAGCTCGAAGTCAAGTGGAGTTTTGCCCTCACGGATCTGCACGTCGGCAACGTTTCCGCAGAGCACGGCGGCAATGTCGCGGTTGCCGTTTGCGACGATCTCGCCCACGGCGCGGCCGCAGGTTATCATCGAGTCAAGATACTGGGCGAGGAAGCTTTCAAGCCCCGTCTGACCTCTGCCCACCGGCACCGTTCGTATAAATTCCGCAAGCGCCCTCTGCGCATTTTTATCCGCACAGCTTACCTCGAAGCCGCCGGTGAGTCTGACGATCTTCATGATTGCCGCGTCCACCACCGGCACCGCCTCGCGGATCATGCGGTAAAGCCTTGTTTCCGCGCTGCCGAGCGGCACATAGCTGTCGATGAGACTAAACGGATGCGTCTGCGCACTGCGGAGCTGCACCCTCGGCGGAGCGGCCTTTTGTTTTGAAAACAGTTTCATATTCCTACCTTTCCACCCACGCAGCGCCCAAGCTCTGCGTAAGTTTTGAAATGCCTGCGGCAAAATAGCGGATATCGTCCATTGCGTGGTCGTTCTGCTTCAGCGGCGCTTCCTTTCCGGCGCGCTCGTCCCAGCGATACTGGTAAAACTCGCGCACCGTGTCGTCGCAGCCGCGGCAGATGCGGATGCGTCCGCTTTTGAGCAGCGAGGCTGTGAGCCGTATGCCGCGCAGAACATCGTTTTCCGCCTTCTCGACGCGAAAGCCCGCTCTTGAGAGCGCCTCGATAAAGCTTGCTGCCGAGGGATCGACGATTACTCTGTGCGGAACGGCTTCGCCGCAAAGCTCGGCGAGCGCCGCGACGTACTCCTCATCGGTTTTCTGCCTGCCTGTTTTCCGCCCGTCGTAGTAATACTCGCGCAGGCGGTACCACGTTTGTCCGCATCTGCCCCACAGTCCGAAGGAGCTTGGATTTTTCGTTCCATAATCGCAGGATACGATGTATTCGCAGCAGCTCTCCGGCGCGTCGCACAGCATGTCCTCGCTGAAGAAGTCATACACTCTGCCCTCCGGCAGCACCCACTGACCGAGGATAAACCGCCTGTAAAAATCGCCGCTGTACATGCGCTTATAGCGGTCGATTATCTTTTTCGACAGCGAGGGGTTATCCTCAAGCGTGAAGTGGATATACAGTGCGCGCCGCCGGTCGGCCTGGCATATCCATTCGCGATAGAACCAGTGCTGCGGACTTTCGGGGTTGCAGTTGAACCATATCTTGCTCCCCGTCACCGAGCACCGGGCGCAGGCCTGCTCGACAAACGAGCGCGGCATCAGAACCACCTCGTCGAGCAGCGCTCCTGCAAGCGTCACACCCTGGATAAGTGAGCCGGAGCTTTCGTCCTTGCCGCCGAAGAGATAAAAGCGGTTTTCCCGGCCGAGGTAGCTTATCTCGATTATTCCCTTTGAAACGAGATCGCGCACCGCAAAGCCGATGTCGCGCAGCACCGGCAGCAGCGGCTCTATCATGTTTCGCCTTATGCTGCTTTTTGCCTTGCCGCATATGCCGAAGCTTTGTCCGTTAAAGCGCCGCATCGCCCAGCAGACGAAGGATATGCCCATGCACAGGGTCTTGCCCGAGCGCACCGCGCCGTCGCAGATCACGGCGTCGAGATCGCGGTAAGGGGATGCGTCGCTCCACCACGACAAAGCCTTCAGCTGGGTCGGCGAGAAAAAGTCAAACGTCATTGCTCTTTTCGCCCTCCAGAAGCCTTGCCGATTTGTCCAGCGCCGCGTAAAAGCCGCCGCCCTGAGCCTGCTGTGCCGCGGCTGCGGCATTGAGCTCTATAAGCTCCCTTATGATCGCAAGCTTGTTTACAAACTTCAGCTCCACCTCCCCTTTCGGTCCGCGTTTGATTTCGCTCAGCAGCGAAAGGTCGAGTCCCTCAAGCTCGGATATATCCTCTGCGCCGAGATAAAGCAGCTTCACGGCGTCGTTCGGCGAGGACACCGCAAGCCTTTCGAGAAGCTTATCCGCATCGACGGATCTTTTCTTATTCATAAAATTCACCTCTCACCCATAGGCTGTTTTCGGGCAAAACTTGTACGTTTGCGTACAAGTAAAAAAAATATGCAGCCGAAAAATTTTTTCGACTGCATGCTTTCCGTACTTTATTTAATTATTTGCCGAAATGTTGCCCGGCCGCAATATTCTTAAAAAAGAAAAAGTCCGACGGAAAAACCGTCGGACAAATGTCGGCCTAAGTACCCCGCCGTGCCGTTGGGGTTCGATTATAACCTGCACATGAAAGCAGGTGGGTCGCCTAAGTTCTGTTTCTCTGCTTCCAACGTCCGGCCAAGGCCGGGAGGCCTGCAATCCGCAGATTCAAATCGGCATCCCTTATTAAAAATGTGGGTTTAACGAACCCGAAGTCAATATGACAAACCGCGAACACGGCAGGGCAAGCTTTTTAATCATACTATACTCAGTTCACGCGGAACATATGAGCATAATTACCGTCTTACTCCTCGTCGTCTTCCTCGGCCTCGAAGATGGTTATAAACATATTGTGTACCTCTTCGAGCTTCTCTTCGTCGTCGATGGATTCAAACAGCTCGTCGCCGTTCTCGTCCTCGGTGACGCTCAGAAGAATAAGACCGTAATCGGGATCATCCTCGTCCATATCCGCCGGGAGAAATGCGGAAAACGTCTCGCCGTTGTAGTCGATAGTATCGAGCAGCTCAAGGTTAAACTCGTTGCCGTCATCATCTATTATAGTCATGAAATCATTGCCGAATTCTTTGCTCATGTTGTTTCCTCCTGTGTTGTTGTGTCCTTATTTTACCCTACACAGGCCCATAAATCAAGTGTCTTATGAGCTAAGATCCTCCAGCAGCGACAGAAGCTCCTCGCGCGTTTCGGCCTCAATGCCGGTCCTGAGCTTTTCGCGGTCAACATTGTTCAGCGTTTCTGTCGGAATATCTGTCACGGTCTTCGGTGTCTGCCGTCCGTCCTCAAAAACGGCGATATAGCCCTGCCAATCGCGCAGACAGTAGCCCTGCTTTGCTGCTGCCGCAAGGCTTACGTTTTTGTCCGGCTCGCCGCTGTTTTCGGCATTGCCCACGCTTTTCACCGCAGCGCTTCCCATTATCACCGCCGCCGCGGCAAGAAAGCACAGAAGCAGCTTTTTAAATGTATTTTTCATTTTGTTTCACGCTCCTTTCAGCTTATTATCTCCATATACGGTGAAAACAAATACCCTTTCCGGATAAATCTTTACAAATTATCCACGCTTACTTGACATAGCATGATATAATGATAATTCAGATAAAATTAGATTATTGCGCCTATTGAACATTTTACTCGTCTCATAACGATTAACGATTTTACACATAACACTCGCAAGGAGGTGTTACCTGAATGGATATTGCCAAGGAGCCCGGCACCGAAAAACGCGGTGGCAAGGCAGGCCGTATTCTGAGCATAATCGGAACTATCCTGCTCATCGGCGTCGTGACGGGGCTTATCTTTGTGTGCATCTTTGCATTCTATGTAAAGACCTGCATCACGCCGAGCCTCGATCTGGATCTTAACGATTTCACGCTCAATCAGTCCAGCATTATCTATTACAAAAATTCAAACGGGGATTATCAGAAGCTGACGACCGTCAGCAGCAGCGAAAACCGCATCTGGGTGGACGGGGATCAGATCCCGCAGCACATGAAGGATGCGCTCGTCGCCATCGAGGACAAGCGCTTTTACACGCATAAGGGCGTTGACTGGTTCCGCACGGCGCACGCTGCACTTAATATGTTCACCGGCGGCTCCACCTTCGGCGGCTCGACGATAACCCAGCAGCTTATCAAAAACCTCACCCAGCAGGACGATATCACCGTGCAGAGAAAGCTTTTGGAGATATTCCAGGCGCTGGACTTTGAGAAGAAGTACGATAAGGAAGAGATACTCGAGTGGTACCTCAACGCCGTGTATTTCGGTGAGGGCTGCTACGGCGTACAGACGGCGGCACAGACCTACTTCGGTAAGGACGCAAAGGATCTCACCATTGCCGAGGCCGCATCCATCGTCGGCATAACGAATCTGCCGACGTACTACGACCCGTTCTACAGCGTTGAGAACAACAAGGAGCGTCAGGAAAACGTCCTGCGCGAGATGTATAATCAGGGCTACATCAACAAGTCGGAGTATGACGAAGCCGTAAACGAGGAGCTTGAGTTTGTCCGCGGCGAAAATTCGCCCAACACCTCCAGCGTCTACAGCTACTACGAAGAAGTCGTGCTCTCCGACGTCATCACAGACCTTGCCGAGGCCAAGGGCATCAGCCGCGTCGCGGCAAGCCAGCTCGTTCACAACGCAGGCTACGAGATCTATGCCTGCATAGATAAGGACATTCAGGCAAAGGTCGATGCGATCTACACCGACCTTGACCAGCTGCCCAAGGCTCAAAACGGCACAAAGTCGCAGCTTCAGAGCGGCATCGTCATCATCGACCAGTACACCGGCGAGATCAAGGCTCTCTCCGGCGGCACGGGCGAAAAGAAGATCAGCTACGGACTCAACAGAGCCACCGGCACCACAAGGCCGCCCGGATCGTCCATTAAGCCCATTGCGGTCTACGGTCCGGCCGTCGAGTACGGACTGATAAGCCCCACAACGCTGGTGCTCGACGAAGATAACACTCACGTTCAGCTCGCGCATACCTCATGGTATCCGAAAAATTCGCCGAACAAATACGACAAAGTCATCACGATATTAACGGCGCTTCAGAAATCCAAGAACACCGTTGCGGCGCAGATCATGGATAAGCTCACTCCCTCGGCAGCGCTCGATTTCCTGCGCAATCGCCTCGGCGTAACGAGCCTCGTCGATGCCGACGCGGACTATGCGGCAATGGCTCTCGGCCAGCCGAGCTACGGCATGACCGTGCGCGAGATGGCGCAGGCGTACACCGCCCTTGCAAACGACGGCGTTTTCACCTATTCGCGCACCTACTCCATGGTCAAGGATCGCAGCGGCAAGATAATCCTCGATAATCAGCCGCAGACCATTCAGGCCTTCTCGCAGGATACCGCGCGCACCATGACCTATATGCTCAACAACGCCGCGACCTACGGCACCGGCCATGAATCGCGCCTGAGCAACATGCCCGTTGCCGGCAAGACCGGTACAACGACCGCGAACAAGGACCGCTGGTTCTGCGGATACACACCGTATTACACCTGCGCGGTCTGGACGGGATACGATACGCCCGAATACATGTCCTTCTACGGCAACCCCGCAACGCAGATCTGGCAGAAGGTCATGGCTTCCATCCACGCCGATCTTCCCTATAAGGACTTCAAGATATCCTACGGCGGTGCGCCGACCGGCATCTTCGGAACGCGCGAGGAGCTTGAAGATCAGGCTCTGACCGAGGAAGAGCGTCAGAAGAAGGAAGAGGAAGAGCAGAAAAAGCAGGAAGAAGAGAACAAGAAGAACGAGGATGACAACACCGGCGGCAATACCGGCGATAACACCGGCGGCAACGATGACATCTTCGCAAACTTCCGTGATCTCTTCTAAGCAAGAAGGAGGAATTACTTTGGCAAACAAACCGCTTGAATACAAAGGTCATCCCCTGCAGCGTGCAGGAAACATAGTCTATTACGGCAGCATGTCCGATAAATATGTCATCATGCTCCAGATCATGGACACCAAGAAGGTCAAGGATCTTGACGTTGCCACGAAGGTATCCGTCCAGCTCCAGCTCACCGATCCCTCCGTCAAGTCCCGTGACCGCATCGTCAAGAAAAGCGAAAAGGACGGCTTCTGGGCGGCAATGGACGTTGCAAGTGTCTGGCTCGACAGGGCTTTGGCTTCAAAATAACCAAAAATTTTTAAAAGCAGGCAGTTTAGACTGCCTGTTTTTTGTTATAATTTTGCCTAAGATAAATATAGAATTTGAGAAAATTTTATATTATAATATATGATGTTAAACATTAGTCTGCGGTGCAGGCGAAAAATTGAATTCTGGGAGGAAAAAATGAAGAAAGTACAGTTTACGGAAACCGTGCTTCGTGACGCAAACCAGTCACTTATTGCGACAAGGCTTCCCTATGACAAGTTCGAGCCCATCCTCGAAAAGATGGATCAGGCCGGATTCTACTCCGTTGAATGCTGGGGCGGTGCAACCTTCGACGTCTGCCTGCGCTTTCTCAACGAGGATCCGTGGGAGCGTCTGCGCAAGATCCGCGCAAAAATGCCCAACACCAAGCTCCAGATGCTTCTGCGAGGCCAGAACATCCTCGGCTACAAGCATTATCCCGACGATGTCGTCCGCCGCTTCGTGCGTGCATCGGTCAAAAACGGCATCGACATCATCCGCATTTTCGACGCGCTCAACGATACCGACAATCTGAAGGTCGCTATCGAAGAGACTATCAAGCAGGGTGCAATGGCATCCGGCACGATCTCCTACACCACCAGCCCCGTGCACACGACGGCAAAGTTTGTTGAGATGGTCAAGGAGCTCAAGCAGATGGGCGTAAGCTCTATCTGCATAAAGGATATGGCCGGCATCATGACTCCTAAGAGCGCATACGACCTCGTTTCCGGCATAAAGGACGCCGTTGACCTGCCCGTCGTTCTGCACACCCACTGCACCACTACTGCGATTGCTCATAAACGAAATAAATTCGATTAAATCGTCCACAAAAGTAGTTAAATGCTGAGGAGGCTCATTATTATAGTTTGGCAAAAAGAAAAGACCTTCTCTAGCAAGTCTACTTAGGTCATATGCATAGCAATAAGGCATGTAGGAAGTGGTACTAAAGTCATGCAAATAATAAGCACCTACCCATTCAGCCTCTAGCCATTCTTTGGCGGTTTTCAAGCCATATTTCTTTTTAATTTCATAAAATATTTTGTTCGCAGCAATGAGCTTATCAATAGATTTTCCTTTCTCACTTCTCAGGGAAGCAATATCTTTGCTAAACACATTCGCATTGTTATCAATTGTGACATCAGATAAATTTTTATCTACAAACGCATCTATAAATTCTGATGCATTTAATTGTGAAGCATGAACACCATTAAGGATTTCAAAATCTTCACCGTATTTTTCTCGTAAAGCTTCTACTGTACGCTCAAAATCTTTTGTAAATTTATACTCAACAAGCATTTGTCATTTCTCCTACAAGCTATTAATATAAGTATTTGCCTTGCTGAAATCTAAAAAAGTACCATCATCTAATTCTAATACTGGGAACAAAATAAACCCTTTTTCCTTAATGCAAGCAGCATCTGTAATCTCTTCAAAAAGTATATTTTTTGCTTTAAGTTTACTTTTAAGCACAGCACATTTTGGACATGTTTCTATAGTGTATAATTTCAATGTATCACTTTCTCTCTCTCTTGTAATGTTGTTATTATACAATCAAAAGATGCACTAGTCAACTATTCATCCTTAATTAGCATAGCAACTCGGTCACCTTTTGCGATAACCCTACCATAAAAGTCGCGAGTAGTATCACTGCGCTTATCATACTTGCCCAAGATTCGACCATAGAAGTCTTTTGCAATCTTATCTCCGGTCGTTGTATCAGTGTCTATCGAACCGAGTATTCTTCCCTGCCAATTTTTAATCCTATCTTTCTGCCACATATTTCACCATATCCTTTACTTTGAATCTAATTTCTTCCATAGTGGATTCCTGCACCTGACAAATTGCATTATTGCCATTGAGCCACCTGTCAATTATTTTGTGCAACTTATTACTATTATAGGGTATTTTCTCATAATTATAACCCACCTTAGCGGGGAGCTCATCTAAATCCACATATACAGGCCCATAAGTTATTATATGAGACTCGCCCTCAATTGTATGAATAATTAAATAATACTCTCGATTTAAGCCATCTGCTCCGATTAGACATACCTCTCCAAGATTGTCGATGTCAATAGCATCCATTGCTTGTAAAGAATACAAGTACTCAAACCGCATTAGAAATCACCTCAAAAGAATTGACTACTAGTTCGTGTGCAACTCTAAACTCTACGGTCCCATCTGGATGTACTTTTTTATGCTCTCTAGCATGTATTTCCCCTATAAGTTTTAAGTTAGCATTAACCGTTAATTTAGATAAATCTTTGGCCAGCTTGCCCCAAGCAATACATGGGATATAAGAATTCAAACGCTTACTATTGTTATGATTAATAATGTTATTAGCAAGAATAAAATGGATATTATGCTTACCATTTTGAGTAGTTCTGAGTTCGTTAATTTTGCAAATTCGGCCGTCTAGTTCTACTCGATTGTTCCCCTCATGCTCTTCTTCCGGAGCATCAAAATATGTAAACACATATAAAAGCACCTTATTCTTATCCTCACTCGCTCGATAAGAATATGACCTGAGATTACCTTCAATTGTAATCTCAGTATCCTCTTTGGGAGTGTTAGAAAACGCCTTGAAACGCAAATTTATCATATCTTCTTTGCCATTAGGACGCTTACAAATTAGCTTAGCTTTACTAAACTCGATATCATCAATTACATGAGACGGCTCAATATCTGTGATGACGCCTCTTAAAAATACATTGTTCATTAATCCATAAACAGGGTATAAATCCTGGTTCTCCTTTCTGTAGTTATTACTTACTAATCTCTGCGGTTACAGCCTCAAACCCATTAGCTGTGTACACATACATGTTACCTAGTCGCCAGCCAATACCTGACAAATACATATATGAGTTAGATTTATTGCCAAAATTGCCCTCAAATGAGATTGTATAGCCGGAAGTCTCGTCCTTAAAATATAACTGAGAATAAATATATTTATCTAACTGTACATATATACTTTTGTTTTTATGATGCTGATTAAGCACAATCTCAGTAATCTTATTGGCTGGACTCTGTTCAGCATCAGAATAAATTCCCAGGGTTAAAGTGTCTTTTGGGAACGAAACCTTAAATAGTTTGAGTATATTTCCAATGATTTCTATTTTAGAGATAGTAAATAATTTTGGTATTACTATACTATGTGAGCTCATTAGCCGTATTGACCTAATGATAGACACTTCTGGGGTAACTCTCTCTAGAATGTAAGAAAAGTTTTCAGAATCTACATTCAAGTCAAAAGCAAGAGTTTTTGTAGAACCCTCTTCGCCGTTAGGTGCTAAGTCAATTTTACGGTCAAAACTATGGATTACACTAGTATAATACTCAGTAGCATTCGTGAAGGAAATAGTGCCTGTAGTGCCACTACCTTCGTTATAACTTACAGTCACATTTTTAACCTTAGGTAGAGATAAATCTATTGTAGTCTGGTATGTGTATGTAGCATGATTAATATTGTCACCAATGCCTGAAGAATTTATAGTTGTAATATTAAAAGTTTGGCTACGAGCAAGTGGTATAAAGCCTGTCAAACTCACTCTGGGGGTACCAGTGCCAGTGTAAGTATAACTAGCAATTACAATCTTCCAAGATGTTTTGTCTGTAATATTATCCCCGTTAGCAGTTATCGAAAATTGACATTGTTCCCCACTGTAATTTACTGGAGTAATATCTACTGATGTTAAAGTAGGTGTTTTTGCTATATCTGCTAAAAAACCATTTCTTATGTTGTTTAGCTTAGTAGGTAAAATAATCGAAGAATAATGATATTCGGTGCCTCCTGAAGCTGTGTAATCTTTTGTCATAGAAAACTCAAAAGTTATATCAGGAATTGTGCCATCATCCTCTACAGGAATAATAACAGACATCACTTCAGCAAAAGGATTTATCCACCCAGTTGACGGGAAACGGCCTTCATAATTTTTATTGTGAGTACTGGGGAATTCCCCAGACATTGACTTAAGTATTACATCCCCTTGTTTGAATTTAGCAGCCACCGGGAAAGGCATAGCGTAGCCTCTTCCAGTATATCCATTGAAGTCGGTATATGTACACATACCCTCAAATCTTAGAGTGTAAGCTCTTGCCACACTATCATACTCTGAGGACAGAAATACCTCAGGGTAAACTTGTGTGGATTTATAAAATACTTTATCAGCAGGCCCCCGTAAAGTAACATATATCTTACTCATTATATAACCTCATTACTGGTAACCACCTTGAAGAAAAGTTGGCCTTCTTCTCCTGTTGCAGGAAGAGTTTCTCCATACTGAGCCGGATTTAGTTTATACGGAGTGACTTCTTTGGTAAGCACTTCATCCCCTATTTTCACACCTGCAAATAGTCTCACTTGCTCACCAGAATACTGCACATACAGCTCTCGCTCACTCAGGTTACTGGGTAAATCAGTGCCCCCATTGAGCTTAACTACCCCCTTAAACACTCCCTCTTGATTAATTGCCATTGCTAGAATCTCCTTTCTTTATTGCTTCAATTTCTTCATCACTCATAGGCATTTGCTCAATAATAGTTTCGCCTTGACGAACACTTTCTACAAATCGTGCAGCGTCATACAATTCTGAGAGTTCGTTATCAGATTCAATCTCTTCTTTTAACTGAGTAGCCGACATATCAATTGAATCCAGATACATTTTTATAATTTCTCCCCTTTCTTCTTCAGTGAGCTTATAAAAATCATCATCAATTTCAAGCGCTACATCTGACAACAAAAGTCCATTTAAATGGTCAAGATGATGCTGAAATGCAAATGCTGCCATACCGAGTAACCTAACAGTTTTAATTTCGCCAGTAGGTGTCTGATATATAACACTTATGTTATCATATCTAAGCCGAATAAATTTTCTATTAGGTTCAGAATGACACTGCTCAACACTTAAAGTTAACTGCCCTTTTACTAAATCAGCACTATCTATCACAGGATTAATAAAGGTTTTAATATCACCATTAAAATTAAGACAAAACAGCCGTTTATTATAGCCAATCTGAGGAGCAGATAGACCAATCATATCTGAGTTAGCACGGATAGTATTCTTCAGCTCAATAACTATATTTTGAATCTCCTTGTTTGACTTAGACACATCACACTCGTCAGATGCCTGAGATAAAGCATCATAATCAGTAATTATTTCTTTTACATATCGCTCATCAACTACATTATTAGAAATCTTCTTATACTTCATCATTTCTCTCCTTACAAATCAAACTATAAGTATCATCCTCAAAATTAGCTATTAAATTCACGATATACTCATCTGACGAGTAAATTACATTAGTTACATCTAACCCTACTTGACTAGATTCAATCTCTTCATCTAGAAGGTTTGTATTGTCTAATTTTGAAAATACTCTATAGAACATATCACTATCAGCAATGTCCACTACATAGTCACCGCCTTCATAATGACCTGGCAGATTTATGCCAATAGCTGTTAGTAATTGCTTCACAATCTCACCTCGTTTAAAATATGTGTTGCAAGAACTCCCCGAACCTTTAGATTCGTGGGCGGTTGACGTAATACAATTATTTTCTCAGGGATTTAATGAGTTCCTTATTTTGAGTAATCACTTTGTCCCCAGATTTATCGCCACTAGTAACTAGCAGTTTTTTATTCTGTCGTGCATAAGTAGGTTGTTTAGATTTGCGAGTAGGTTTATTTAGCAGGTATTTAACATAAGCTAAACATTGATATGTATCTTTGATAGGCTGAATGGTTCTCTGCACATTCTCTAACCTCTCTGGGGGTACCATACCTTGGTTTACTTCTTGTTGTAAGTCATCGAATACTGTTTGTAAATCAAATAACTGTTGACTTATTATGTTGTAGTATTCGTCAAAATGTTTTTTTGCCAACTTCATCACTCCTATAGCTAAATAAAGCCTCCCACCTTGTTGATAAGAGGCTTTAATCTTATGTGTAATTATTACCAACAATTAGTTATCTAATCTATCTTTACATCAGCCACCAAAATGGCAATATTGCAGCACATTGTTCTGCATTAGCTTTCAAAAGTTTCTGCTCAACTTCTTTATATTCTTTAGCTATCTTAACCTCAGCTTCCTTATAAGGCTTCAGGAATTCTGCTTTTTTAATGTCTAGCTCATCCTGCCACTTCTTGGTAGTATTTCTTGCTTCTTGCAACTGCTTGTGAGCTTCGACCCAATGAGCCTTAACATCATCATACTTGTCAAAAAGTGACTTCATATAATTGTCTTCTTTCTCCCTAGCCTCTTTTGCTTTAGCTTCAGCCATAGAACATTCCTGTTCGGTATTAAAAAACTGTTTGAGTTCATCACTGTAGTAACGCATTGTTATCTCTCCTTTAATGTTTATTCGTATTGAGTGGTACTCTATATATGTACTTAGCAGGACTTTCTTCGCTCACCAGTATTAAGTTTTGTGTAGCAAAGGATGTTCTGCGTAAGTCATAAGCAAAATCATCTACTCCCATAAGTGTGCCGTTAGAAATCACTAAAGTCTCATTCTGCTCTTTTGCTTCAAAATGATGATAGTGAGCAGTAAGAATCAAATCATACTTTGTGGAAGTAACAAGAGTTAAATTTTCAACTATTTTATTAATTTTATCTTTGTGCCCATGCACTCCAGCAACTTTATACTTACCACCCAGAATTTCAAGTTGAATTATATCCCCATTAAAAGTACTTGGTGCAAAAGAAATTCTTGGATATTTGTCTAGTCGTTGTTTGAGATACCAAGGGATAAGTCGGGTCATAGATTCTAATTCCAGTGAGTCTGATTTATTTGCTTCAATCCGGCTATGATTATCAAAGCAATCTGTGTAAGTAACAGGTGCTATAGATTGTAGTTGCACTAAAAATTCAGCCAAGATTTCACATACATCCATGCATTGAGTTATTACATCATATCTATTTTGTATGCGGATAGTATTATGTATTCTCCCTGAGCATAAATCTCCTAAGTTTACTACATACAGCCGTTTAACAGGGTGTTCTGTGTAAAAATAGTTGATTTTAGATAGTAACTTATTTACTCTTTCTTTGCATATTTCCGGAGAATATACATTGAACACATTATTAATTTCTATGCCATAATGCCAATCAGAAAGCATTATAATGCCCTCATCATTAGAGTTAGTTATAATAGGCTTAACATCGTCAAGTAATTTCTTAGTGGACATTTCTTTGGCATACATAGTGGCTATTTCTAAAAGAGTGTCCTCTCGTGACATCTTTCGCATATAAGCATTAATCTGAACTCTCTCATCAGACATCTTAATGCGTTCTTTCTTGAACTCAAATAACATATTTTCTAGTGACTCATCATTTTTATTGCTGCCACCAAAACTACCCTTGTCTGATTGCTTAAGATAACGCTTGCACTCTTTTCTCCATGTACTCTCATCTCGTAGCACACCAAATTTATCATAAAATAGCACTGCAATGGTGTTCCAATCAGCACTCATTTCCCCTGAAGCCTTCATGTCATATATCCGACGCCTATATTTTTCAAAAGTTTCATTAGGCTGGATGTCTACATCTATCATTGACGAATTTCTCCTTCATCTGTCAAAATTTGTGGTTCTATTGGTTGATTTCTTGCACATTTAAGAATTGCATTTACTGTATCTAAAACCCTCTCTCTGCCCTCTTGGTCAATCCCATAAGCTACATTAACATTGACTTGATTATTCTGAGTGAGCTGAATCATAGGAGTTTCTTCGATTAAATTCAAATTCTTATTTGCTCGGTCAATGGCCGCTTCAGTGACCTGCATGTATTTGAGTAATTCTTCATTCGTGAAATTATCAGGTCGGCTTTCAAATCTGTCAGTAATCTGGTTTGTCACTTTATCTAAAAGACTGTTCATCTTAATTACTCGTAGAACATTTCTTTTCTGAGCATTTAAGTTAAATAATGCTGTTAAATCTTTGACTTGGTCAATATTATCTTCTTCAAGGATTTGTTTAGCAATATCTTCAGTCTTTTTATCTAAAGGGGTTAAATCTAATGTATTTGCATCGTTACTCATTAGAATAATTCCTTGTATGTTGTATTAATCCTATCACCTAGAGAGGTGTCAAGCTCCATAGCTAAGGGACTTTCATTGTATTCTATACAATAATTTACTGCAGATTTTAATTTTGCTGAAGGGATAAATTTATAAATTATATCCTGGCCATCTTTATGAATAATTAATATGCCAATGCCAATATCAACTTCAACTAAGTCATTATGCTCAAGCATTGCTTCAGTCACTGCATGAGCTATAATCAAGTTTGACTTCTCAATCATACTTTGCAGATTGTATTCAGCCACACTTGTGATTTTAGAAATACTTTCTTTTAAGTTTGTCACACGCGCTCACCCCTTACCCACTGCTCGAAGTACTTTTAATGCCTGTTTGTCCATTAGTTTTCTATAAGAAACAGCTATGTCTTTATCATAAGAAACAATCGAATCAGATAAACGCTTCGTTACAGAATCCTGATACAAATGAGAATAATCTTTAGATAAATCTTGTTCTATTGAAAGCAGTACATCTTTAAGCATTGAAGTTACTCCTTGAAGACAGAGTATAGTCCCTTAAGACTTCTCGTATTTTTAAGTAAGCATCAATATCACCTTTATCGTACTGCATTAAAACTTCTGAGCTATCTTTATTCTCCAAGTCAATAGCCTGATATATCATCATGCCATTAAGCATCTCTTTAAGTTCGGTTAGCTTTGGTATAGTAATAGTTAGCCCACCAAAGATAGTGCATACAACCATATCCACCAAATTATCCGTATTAAACAAACTTAAACGATATGTTAAAAAAATCATTTCATTTTTTAACTAAAAATAATCTCAAATTTTCTTGCATATATCAAATAATATGCTTACCTTTGCACTAACGAAATCAAGGGATATTCCCAAGATAGGATAAAATAAACAACAACTATAGATTTATCTGACATCAAGACAAAAGTGTTTGAAACCCTTATCAACAATGTTTGTGATAATGAGAAAAAGGTTTGGTTATGGAACGGTTATTGTATGGAAAATGACAAAACCGAGGACGAAGTGTATTTTAACGACTATGAAAGTCTTAATGACAATGAATTATTGGAGAGCATAAGACCAGGGGAACTGTTTCGTATGGCGTTCTACGGCAAATATAACTACGAAGATGAGTTATGCTACATTAACCGCTACGGTAATCTCGCATCATCAAGCGACATTGACAAAACACCCTATGACAGCAATGAACTTGCGGAGTATGTGTCTGACTACTTCAAACGATATGGTGATTGGTTTGACATCACAGACCTTGTGGACGCAATTATAGAGGTCGGTGATGATGTGTTCTATGCAGACAACTACGAAATAGAGGAATACATACAGAAAGCATATAAGCGTAATATTTACTGCCTGTTGGATAAGGATTTCAACTACGAACAATTGTTCAAAGACCTTACAGAGGAATTTGGGCGAGTGTAGTTAAAAAATCTTAAACCGTAAAAGAAAGGTGCGAGAATGTTTGCATATATGAAAACCTTTTCCTACCTTTGTACCATCAAAACAAACAGAGTATTAAACAACATCTAAAACAAACAGAGTTATGAAAGCAAACGACTATCAGAACAAAATTGACGAAATGACAGAACAAGTGCAAGACAATATCGTAGCATTGCTTAAAAAGCACAATATTACCAAATTTGACTTCAATACCATCTTAAATGCCTGTGACAAAGTGGAAAATCGTGGTGTTTGTAGCGAGGGTGACCGCCTACGACAGATGATAGATGAACACCTTATCCAAGTAAGTACAGGCGACAACTGCTTTATGGACTGTAATATCGTGTCAATCGTTTATAGGGAAAGCAATATTTATATCACTTATAAAACAATCAATGGTGGTGATATACACACCGTCTATGGTTTTGACCTGTATAGCACCGTGCAAATTTTAGGACTGCTTGAAGAATTCTTTGACGAATTCATCTATAATCCAACATTTGAAATTATCCACTTCAAGACCCGATACCAAGTAGTTAAGTACGTTAATGGTGAAAAGTCATTGGCATCTGACACTTACAATGAAAAGAGCGACGCAGTAAAGGATATGCTTGACACCGTTGCAATGTATGCGAAAGACCACATCGTACATATTGATGTTGATAAAGACTACATAAGACTGCTAACACAGGACAATGTGATTGCCTATCAAGTTGAAGTAGTCGGAACTTTATAAATAATGTTGATGTAGGTAGTGCCGTTGATTGAGGGGTCAATGACACTACCTTTCCTTTTGAGTGTTCCTTACCGCACCACAAAGATACTACATCTATCCCAATCACACAAGGAAATTAACATTTTTAACATCCATTTTAACATTCGTGAATAAAACTTAAAAAATCAGATAAAATTTGCATATTTGAAAAAGTCTTTATACCTTTGCATCGTCAATCGGAAAGAGCGACAGACAACACCGAAGAATATCAACATTAAAAACCTGTTAACATCTTTTAACAAAAAATATTTGGTGGTGTGGAGAAAAACACCTAACTTTGCACCATCAAATTAAAACAAACAACATTATTAACAAACAAAAAAAAAGAACGACTATGGACAATGTAGTAGCAAACGGCACTTGGTTGATGAACCACACCTCAGTAGATAACACTATGACAGTAGCAGAAGCACTTGAGCAGAGCGGTGCTGACTTCAACGTACAAAAACAGGAAATGTACTACCTCACCCCCGAATTGCGTGATATGCTTATGCGTAACGTGGATATACCCTCAACAGAACTTATCGCCAAATTGAAAAAGGTTGAGGGCAAACAGGCGAATGTGCGAATGGATAACCTCGCTTGCTTGGGCGTAACAAGCGACACCTACGGTATCGTACAGAACAAGGAAGCGTTTGACTTCGTGGACTTGCTCTGCACAGGCGACCACAGAAACACGCCTATCATCGATGCGGCAGGTACGCTCAATGACGGTAAGCGTGTGTTTATCGTGGCACGCTTCCCACAGGAAATCGTGGTGAACAACAACGAAAACGACCGAGTGCAGATGCAAGTGGTCGTTAGCAACTCCCACGATGGCAGTAGCGCAGTAAAGGTCTGCATCACACCTGTGCGTGTGGTGTGCCAAAATATGCTTAACCTCGCATTCAAACAGGCGAGTGGTACTTTGTTCTTCAAACACACATCTAACGTGAACAAGCGTCTTGACTTGCTCAACAAGGAAAACGCAAAGTTCGTGTTCCAAACACTCGGTATGGCAGATGTCTATCAAAAAGAGTTCAAGGCATCGCTTGACAGACTTGCGACCATCAAGATGTCGCACAAGGAAATGGAGGAAGCACTTGTGAAATCGCTTCTCTCAAAGGATATTTTCACACTCTACAAAAAGAACAACAACTCTATGGAGTGTGACGAAATCAGCACCCGAAGCAAGAATATCATCGCCAACGTGTTTGACGCTTGCGAGAGCGGTATCGGTCAAGAGAAACTTGTAGGGGGCAACGGTCTGTGGTTGGTGAACGGTCTGACCACATACTACCAAAATTACGCAAAGTTCGCTGACAACGATAAAAAGATGTCAAGTATCTTGGACGGTAACGTACAACAAAAGGTACAAAACCTTTATGATAATGTCGTGGCATTCGCCGCTTAATGTTCTAATATTTTGTTTGTTTCGGGCGGTGGTGCTAAACACAGAGCAATCCACCGCCCATTTTTTTAACAGACTTTAACGCAGACAGGTATTGCATATATCGGATAGTTTATATAACTTTGCAATATCAAAAACAAGACAATACAGAATATCAACATTAAAACGAAAGATTACGACTATGGTACTTATTTATTACACAACAGAAAACAATGACTTGAATTTACACCCAAGCGAGTTCAAATTTAACGACCTCAACAACGCAGAGGAAGCAAAGGAAGTGCTTGCCAAGGTTATCAAGAACGTGGCAGACTACCGTGTATATGACCTCAACGGCAACAACCGCTCACACCTCGGCACTCTTGATGAAATGGTAGATGATTTCAACAACGAGGAATTGGATAACGGTGGGTGGTGGTTGTTAGCACTCAACCTCACGGCAGATGAAGTATCGGAAGTGCAGAAAAAGGTTTGGGCGGAAATGGTTTAAGTTTTCACACCGAACATCACCACAAGCAAACAAGCGCAATGCGGTATATAATCGACCGTGTTGCGTTTCTTATTTTTATCCCTACGACCTCAACACATCAATTCTGACGCACTAAACCATTTCAACCCTACAACTACACTACACAGGGATAAAAAGCGTCTTAAACGGTAAATATGAGCGTTACAGGCGTAAAAGACAACGTGGCGACAGGCATACAGATACAATGCCTACCGCCACAATCCTTTTGGGTACTCTCTTACTCGCCTACAAAGATACATCATCTATCCCAATCACGCAAGCAAATTAACACTTTTAACATTTAATTTAACCATTGTGAATAAAACTTAAAAATTCAATTAAAATTTGCGTATTTGAAAAACTTGTACTACTTTTGTATTGTCAAATTAGGACAGACAACAAAATTCTGAACGAAATTAAAACAAACAAGATTATGGTACAGAACAAAAAACAGAAAATGATGAATGAAGTCAAGAACGCAGTAGCAGAACGTGACAACCTCAATGCTAAGTTGTGCGGTATGTATATTGACCTTATCAAAGACACCCTGTGCGACAAAACACCAAACAAGTCATTGAACTTGGAGAAATTACAAAACACTTACCCAAACAACCTTGGCATCGCATCGCTCTTGAACAAGAATATGTTCATTGACTATGTGGACGATTGTGATAACTTCGGTTACACAACAGGGCCGATTGAAATGACGATATGCGGAATGTATATCGCAAGCAACGGTGAGTTATACATCACAGGCGTCGATGACAACAACCACTCATCAGACTATATCTATGAGCGAGAGGACTACAAGGATATTGATAGTGCCAATGACGCATATATCGACCTCCACTTTTCTGTGGACTTGCTTGCAAAGGCGTGGGACGTTATCAAGTGCATCACAGAAAACTACGAATGCAAAATCGCATACACTTGGGAAAAAAAGAAATAGATGTACTCAATTGAGTAGATTTTCCTGTTAAACAATGTTAAAGGTATTGCATATATCAAAACTTATGCGTACCTTTGCACTATCAAACCTAAAACAACCACTAAAACTAACGGACTTAATGAACTGTAA